>Ga0065711_1046386_pt1 | contig 12918 bp, 5 predicted proteins | sample Hoacrofraction12_FD_59098 | JGI IMG/M metagenome (GOLD analysis project Ga0065711, IMG submission 59098) | Hoatzin crop microbial communities from Cojedes, Venezuela - Epithelial fraction 12 v2 (version 2) | ecosystem: Host-associated > Birds > Digestive system > Esophagus > Crop | place... | reverse complement strand
TTTTTTTTTTTTTTTTTTTTTTTTTCTGAGATAGTCAGAATCTGTCTGTATTCTTAAACAACCTATCTTCCACAAGACTCCTTCATCCTGATCTCATGATCGTCTGCATCAGATAAATTTTAGCACACTTCCTTTGTCTTCTGGAGTAAGACAACTCATTCCTTTAAAATTAATCCTAGATGAAGTTCTGGGAAAATGTTTTTTCAGAGATGCCTCTTAATAGACAGCATGGATTACACTGTGTGGGGTTTACCTCCTCTCTTGCTTAACATTACTTTAAAGTTATCCCATTTGTTTTATTATGCATTCTCACATATGATTTATGCTGTAAAAAATCCACTCCAGTAGGCTGCAACACAGACCCCTCATTGCTACAGATACATTGAACAGTCTTTGGTGAGCTGATTATACCTGAAATTATGATATGGCATTGTCTAAAAACTTTTACTGGGCTAAGTTAATGACTCTATGTCAGCTAAATTGGATGTGTTTAGTTCTCTTTTTGGGCATTTTTTGGGCATTTTTACTACTGAGGCTTTTGATTTGTATGATATATTTAAATAAAAAGTAGGTATCTGTATATATATATGTGTCTATCCATATATTTGTATGTGTACCTATGCATACGTATATACAACATTTCCAAACGTTTGTTACAGTGAAGCTTCTGCTCTAAATTATTGCTGTTAAATGAATGCCCTGCTGTTCTAAATAAAACTAAATTGAAGGTGTTACTGATTTGCTGTTACAGATGTTTTTTTGCTCCCTACAGATGTTTGTTCTCATCGGCTATTTACTAGCTGTGTGGAACACCGCTTTGAGAAAATCAGTAGTGGAAAGGGCTTTATTATGTCAACAACAATTTCATTAGACCTTTACAGATATAAAATATGTTAAGGTTAGTAAAGAAAATTTCAGAAGTGTTAGCATTGCATTACAGTTCTCAAAAATCTGGCTGAGGATGGGTTTTGTCCATTCTTATGAGAAGAATAGTCCCCTAGAGATTTAGATCTGAAACGTGGGAAGAAAATCATAACTGCAGATGCCTGTCATGCACTCTGAGGGTGCTTCAAAGAATACTTTAACAGGTATAAGTCTATGTTTACAAAGAACATAAATAACCACAGGATATCCATTGTGGGAAGGTCTCGTTATTCAGTCCTATTGAATGTCAAAGTATCTGAGAAAACTGAATAAAAAGGTCTACTGATATGAACAGATAAACTGCAAGCCTTGTAAAATATATGAAATGGAACTTAGGGCAGAGCTAAGTGAAGAATTCTAATATAATATAAAACACATTGCCATAAATCTTTTCAAGTTACTTACATCATAAAGAATTTACTTGCTTCTGACTGTTTCTCACTTCTGAATATTTCTTCATCTTTCCATTTCCTAGTAGTAGTACTGAGAATCAACAGAAAATGAACCATGAAGGCTCTGAGACCCAGGGGGAACGATGTGAGTGAAAAATCAGCAAAAGAAATAACAGCAGTGATATAATAACAATAGAACTCTGTGCCTTCTGCCATAGATCTATATATCCTGTGCTGTTTTATCCAGTGACAACAAAGCATATTCACACTTTTGGTCTTCCTTTAATAAATTGATCTATTACTCACTTCCTCTTCCTATTAATGCACCAAACATACCCAGCAATGTTACAAATACTAGGCATAATCAACTGCAGCCATTTTGGAACACAGAACATAGAAAATTAAAACCCTTAGTTCCAATCCACTGTCTAATAATAAACTGAAGTTGTCTGTAAAGTTGTCTATAAAACAAAGGAAAAACCTTATCTGTATGCATTTTGCAATTGATTGTAATACAATACTATTGTATGATTGTACTACCTAAGCAGGTAGTAAGTCTGCGAAGTAAAGGAATGTCAGTTTTCTCTGATAATGAAAGACTTCAGTAGGCGATAGTTTCAGATTTTTTAATTCCTTAGTGGCCGATTTGACTATCCAAGAAAAATGTAAGTTTTTGCACCAGTGTTGATGTCTGATGAAGTGGAACTACCAGTCATATTTATTTTACAATGCGAACCAATCTGAAAAACTTCTCTATAGTCAAGAAGTCTAGAAAAACAGAGATGCTTTGTCCTGAAAAAATTCAGCCAAGTTTGAAGGATGGAGAGAAACATTCTTGTGAGAGGTGAAAACTACAGAAATATAAAAAGAGAATATTACATGTTTAATTCTTTTGCCGATGGTTTTAATCTGATTTATGTTTGTTACTGCTTCCAGTAATTGTACATTTGTGTTTAAATGACTATAATTAATAACTGGGCTCATGTTTTTTGAAACATGCATGAATTAATTTTTGGTCAGTATCAAACTAAATTACTATGTGCCCTCCATCTGCAGAAAGATTTATAATATTTCATAAAGACCACGGAGAAAATGCTGATTAAGTCTTCCCAAAAAGGACAAGTTTCACTTCAAAAGAATGACATGACATAAACTGTTTTAACAAAGGAATAAAATGGCTGGTCTGAAATGAAGCATAAGATTGCTTGGTGGACAGGAGGTCACTACCCCAAAGGGCATTTAGAGGAAGAAAGAAAAGAAGAGGAATTAGTATCAGGAAATTTCGTTTCGGAATGATGATTTTATTTGGAAATCAAACCCTTCTGAAAGTTTAACAGATCTTTTCTGAAATAACAAAAAGGTACACTTCATAAATGTAAAATAAAAGGAAATGTGAAGGAAAACCTATTTTAGATATTATGAGTATAATAAAAGAATAAGGGAGCAAATGAGTTGTGGACATAGTCATCCAGGAAAAAGCATTGAACATGACTAAAAAAATCACGAAACCCTTCAGATGTATTGTTAAGGAGATGAGTTAACATATACATTGTGAACTATGATGTTCTGGTTTGGCTGCAGCTGGCAACAAAAGTGCAACGCGGCTGCCCCTTCCCCTGCCGGGGTGCGGAGGAGAATGGAAAGAAACAGGCAGAAACAGGTGGGTCGGGATAAGGGCAGTTTAACAGAACAGCAAACAAAGGGAACAGCAGCAACAACGATACAGAAAAGGGGAATACACAACACAAACTGCATGACCTACAGAGCCGTTCTCCCGGACCAAACTGCTGCCGCGAGCTCCTGAGTCGCGAGAGAGTTTCTACCGCCTAGCTCCCCCCCACCGGAACCGAGCATGACGGCACATGGTAAGGAATACCCTGCTCTGTTTGGCCAGGTGGGGTCAGCCCACCCGGCTTTGCCTCTTCCTGGATTCCAGTGAAAATTAACCCTGTCCTGGCCAAACCCAGGACATATGAATAGATGAAAAAAATACAAATTCTCAGAGTAATGAAACAAAAAATATTGCTAGAGCCCAGGTAAACAGAACCAGATACTGATGTTTCAGAAGTAATTTTTCAGGATAGTCCCCATGACATAGTGTCATAAGGCATTGTATACCAGAAAGACAGATTGTATAAATTCATGGAGGTGGAAGGCATCAAAGAACCCTGAAAATATTGTTATGAAGAAGTACTGAAGATAATGAAGGACAGTATGAGTCTTAGGTGGAAAATAGAGCAGATAATGAGAAAGGGATTAAGCTTTCCTTCTTGTAAATCTACCTTTATAATTTCCGAATAATAATAGGAATTCCCACAAAATGTAGGAAGCTGCTGCTTCATTTTTCATTACATTTATTATCAAATAACCTAAATTTTTCCTTGATTATATATTTCCTGGACTATTAGATAAACCTTACATTCTGTTTCTATTTGTGGAAGAAAGCAAACAAGAAAAAGGAAGGAGAAACAGCATGGAGAAGAGGAAAACTGAAGCATGGAAAAAGGTTTGTCAAAGTAAGGTTGCTGTAGAATCATGTTGCTTAATGTTCCTCACAGTCAGCCTGACTTACATGATCTTGACAGCTTACTAACCAGGACCGGCAGTCTGATAAAGCTGTAAGACAGATGGATATTTGATCCTTACAGCATGGAGCATATGACAGAGAATTCAGGCTTGTACATTCTGGTTCTACTACAGGCATCTTGGCGAGACAGCATCACCTAGGCAGTCTGAACAGGAGCTGCAACAGTCTAGCATGACTGAAGTGTTTAAGCGATGAAATGAAACAAAGTTGAATGAGTTCAAGTTAAAGGTTCCTCATGGCAAAAGCTTAAATATCTTTTCACTGACTGAAGAACAGAGAAGATCTCAAGATCCCTAAGAGTATATCTCACGTTTCATGCCGGTTGCATTTGCTCAAAGGTGTTTTCCAATTGCCAGTGAAGCAAGAGTTTTGAAAACTCATAACCTAACTAACCTTCATAGCTGAAATCTGTTCTCCTACTCTGCCACTTAGTTCAGTCAAGGGTTAGAGTTATTAGCACATGAATTCTAATAAAATATTTTTACAGATTTCAAGAAAGCTTTCACTGTTGTACAGTATGCAATTTGCAAACTTTTTGTCTTTCATGGATATGACAACATACCTGACCGGACTAGCATAAAGAAAAACAAAAAAAAGGCTCTGATATTAATTTCAGAAAACCAGAATGGATACACTGTCTTAGTGTTACAGGAAGACTGTATATTTCCAATGCTAGAAAACAAGCACAAGTATTTTCCCATTGACTTCTTCCCTTGCCCCAAACCAGCTTTTCAAGATAATTAGTGCACAGAGTAAATGTAGACTATAAACGTTTAGAGCCAGGGAGGTAAACTAGCAATTACTGATAGCACAAGTGTGAAATGAAGTGAATTTACAGGAGAACTATGCTGGGAATATACAGTCCATGTTTGCCTTAAAATATGACAGTGTGTTTAGGGAAGTCTAGAGGTAAAGTCAAACACATAGGCACGAAAAAACCCAAACAATCAAATAAACAAGACTAGGCTGAAAGAGTCAGGAAGGAGTTTATCAGTAACACCATTCTAGAAGAAAACTTTTGTGCCCTTGAGCTGGATTTCAGACTCTCTGAATGAGGTAGTGCGCCTCAGGAAACCAACTTAGGTCTAATGCAAATTAGCATAAAGAAAAATAGGGGTGAAGGCTGTCACAGAAACTTAGTCTTGGTTATGCCAATATTTCAGATGCACAAAGATATCAACCATTAATGAAAGCTAGTTTCTTGGGCTCCTTCATCCCTAGAAGGAATGTGGCATAGTTTTGTAGTGATAATTACTGTTTTAAAACAAGAACCAAGAGTGAGTTTTGTTCTATTCCTTCTTTCAGTTGATGAGACAGGAGTTAGCCTAACAGTTAAAGGTCTGTTTGGAGACACAGAATCTGCCTTTTCAAAAAAAGCAAAGTGAGTATATTATTATTGCCCGGCAGGAATTAATGAATTAGATCTGGATGGCAATCACAACTGGACAGTGCTTCCTAGAGATCTAGTAAGTCTGGTTCCCTGTTGTGTGTAAGCAATACAGAAGGTCCCCCTAGTACCACAGAATTTGTAATCTTTATGTTTAATATTATAACAGACAAAAAGTCTGAAAAATAGTCCCTTCATACATATCAAGAGTCGCAGAGATACACGCCAGACGAATAGTTAAAGGAGCTGTCTATGTTGGTATTATGCTTGACATAGCAAAGACAACTTTTAAATCATAAAGCTAGTTCTTGAGTCTTCATTAATTTATTTTAAAATGTCATGTAATTTGCATAGTTTATGTAAAACACAGAAGGAAACAAGAAAAAGGACTCCACAGAACAATTTATATTAGCACAGATGTCACTCTAGCTCACTCATTACCAGGGAGCCAAAAGTGGTTTTCTACCTGTTCTTTCCTCCCACAGAAAAGATTCAGAGAATCACTTTGGGGTGAAAAGAGAGGGGGGAAAAAAAGAAATCTTAGAATGGTTTGGGTTGGAAGGGACCTTAAAGATCATCTAGTTCCAACCCCCAATATATACTCTTTCTAAATGATTAAAATGCATGTATTTGAGGCACTATTCAGATGAACAGTGTTCTCCTATTAAAAAAATGTATACAGCCATTTCACTCAAAAGAGAATATTCTTTTGGACCTATATATTTGAAAAATTTGTCATATATACCAAAATTTTCAGATGAATCAGTATCTTCAGTATTCAGCTTCAATCAATTGTGAAATAGCAAATTAAAAACTATTTTCTGTACTAGCTTAAAACTTCAATTCCCCAAATGTTTATTCTAAGAGAAAACTAATAAAATTAACTGTTTTTTAACACTGTTATGAAATTTCCATTTAGTACTTTCTGTAACTATTTATTAAACTGTTAAAAGAAAAAATATATTAGACATACTTTTATGCCTTCAGGCTACTCATATTCCAATTAAAATTAAGAATTTAGAAGACATTTAATCTCTACAATTACTTTATGAGCAGCTTATGTGGCAATATATGCTTCACCATGCTGGTTCTGGTAGGATTACATTACTTCAAATGCCCGAGAGGTAGCCTGAGGCGAAACCTCTTACTTTTCCTTCTACTGTTGTAATCCTTTTCCTGTATATGACCTGCTGTGAGCTACTTAAATGTATCTGGCTCCAGGTATTCCAGTTGCTTGTTCACACATCTTTGAGCAATACTGCTGAACTGTCAAGCACCAGCTAAATGAAGCTTTATATAGAGAAGATTCATTACTCTTCTTTATTTTACTAGGTAAATGATTGACTGCATTAAGAGCCTAGAATGAAGCTTTATAGCTTGCAGTACTTGAAGACAAGAAAAGTGGAACAGCTGTTATAAACAGCCGTGCCAGATTTAGTGCAATGAAATAAAAATCTAGATATGAAGGAGGGATGGGGGGGGGGAAATAAGGTCGCTTTCTCCTTTATTACCACAGGCATTATGTAGTAAAATAATCCCTTTAAAGGAATGTGGAATTAGGGAAATTAGAAGCTCGAAATTATGGAATTTCTACATTCTCTTTCTGAAGTAGTCAGCACAGCCAAAGAAACTAATCAAGAAAGTATAATAATGAAACAGGAAATATTTTCCTAGAATATTAAGATGTGGAAAAGGAATTAATTTGAAAGTAATTAGAACAATGATGACAGCATGAGTTTAAATTTAGTGTTATGCAGAAGGAGGGGAAAAAACCCTATCACTATTAGTGCACTTGGAAAAAATCATCAGGAATGCTCACATTTAGGATATGTGCAAAAATGTGGTATAAAATTTAATTAAAAATAATTTCTTTTTATTGTCTTTACCTCCTTCATCAGCCATGACTTAATACTGAAACAAAAGTACATTCACAGTTATTAAATAATAACAAATGTTTTCAAATTTATTGTTTTTTTTAACAAAATAAAATTCTCTGACAGTCAAATGTTTAATGGTTATTTTTTTTGTTAAACGCAGTTATCATGACCAGAAAATTCTAATGAAATTTCATTAGAAAGTACATTCAGTGCCTGGTACATTGTTTCTCTGTCTAATATTTTATCAGTTAAATATTTCCTTATGTTTTCTGCGGCTTTTCTTAAAAAGTTCCAGGAATGAACAATCAGCAATTTAAGAGATCTATTTTAGCGCCACTAAAATCCTTCTACTTACTTTGTTTTTCCTAATATGTAATCTAAATCTCCCTCGCTGTTATATAGGCCCCATTACTTCTTGTCCTAACCTCAATGGGCCTAAAGAATTCATTTCCTCTCTTTACCACAAAGATTTGCAAGTTTGTAGGTTAGAATTCCCTTTAAGCAGAGAGAATTAACTCAGTTCTTCCAGTCTTTCATCATCGTCTAGATATTGAAATATCACATCATTCTTGCTTCTCTGGATTTTACCATTGCAGTTATCAGAAACATTATCAGAACCTGGATGAAACACGCCAGAATTAGAAATAAAGTGTTCTTGATGGAAAGTATTGATCTTTCATATGAGATCCACCGAATCCAGGATCTAAGGATTTCACTAAAGCTAGAGCCCTTATTAGCAAATCTAGCACAGCTTGAACTGTGCTGTATCACTGAGGGCAGCTGATACAGAAGAGTCTATGATGGCAAAATTAATCTTTTTATGCACAAAACTGTGTGGTCACTTGCAAAATGACTTTTGGAAATGGTCCCTGACCAGAGTTAGCTGCAGAAACATGCACAGAAATTCTTTAGAGAAGTGACCATTAACACTGACCACAACTGTGCCACAATAGCTCTAACAGTTAGCAATTCAGATGATCGTGTTCCAGTAACCAGGAACATTCCCTATCATTGCTTAATTTACTAGCATAAGCACAGTCTGTCTTTAAAAAATGATGCCAAACATTCCTCATAAAAATGTATGAAAACATAACATTACTGTATATACCAAGAAAACAAACCCATAAAACCTTAACCTAAGTAAAAGTGTTATCCTAAAAAGACAGCTATGCTAATTACTTCTTGAAATCCCTAAGAAACTGGAGATATACTTTTGGCTTGTGTTTAATTTTTTATCCACTTGCCAGTGAATAAGAATTTGCCTGGGCCAAGAGTTTCCCTTTCTTGGCTCACAGGGCTTTTTTGGTCCTGTAGTTAGAATGGAAATGTTGATTAGTGTGCTGTGATTGTACAGATACTCAAGAAAACCTCAGATGTCTTTTCTCATATTCTCAGAGCTAGAGAAGCATTTGATTTTATACTAGGGAATAAAATTTTCCTTGTTTATATTAATATGATCTGTTCTTTCTTTTGTTAAGATGAAGCAGAGACATCTTAGCTCCTGAACTCTCTGCAGTTTCAAAGGCTGAAACTATTGTTGCTTCCTGATCTAATCTTTAGCATTACCTTTTTTTTTCTAGATTCTTGACCTTCATGTATTATAAATCCTGAGTACTATGGGGAGAGCTTTTTGTAACTCTTGGTATGTGAAACAGGACAAGAATAAGTGATCTTGTGGACTCTTCTGAAGTTCTATCTCATAGATGGGACTGACTTTAATTGTCCTGTTTATCCCTTCTAGGTCTGTGTTTCTACATATGCTGCTTCTCCCAGAAATTTAATAATAAGACTTTATGAACTATCTATTGGGATATCTCTGTCTCACAAGTAAGGATGGGGTTTTATGCCTTGTTTATCCAATTTCCCAATTACATCAGCTCGGGTGATAAAAGACATGACTTATGAAGATCTTCCTTCTCATACTGTCTACACTAACGCATTGCAGGAGCAACATCAAAACTAAATAAAAGAAAACAAAACCTGGTACAGGGATCCTCCAGAGCCGAGACGTTGTCCAGCTACATAGGGCCAATGAGTTTTTCCGAATCAAGTCTCTTAAATGTCAAGAATGTGCTTTTCCAGTGATGTAGGAAAATATTCACCAAATATCTTCCATACTTATTTTTGCTTGTCTCCAAGTTAAAATTCCTAAACCTAAAGCAAAAGAAACAACCTTTTTCCCAGGAACACCATACATTTAAATAGAATATGGTGAAACATTTTCAATAAAAATAAGTTGCCCATGGGACTGCTGCTATAAACTCTCACTCTGGTTGTAGAATAATGCCATCAAAATAAACACATAGGTTGCTTTTAAGTCCCCTTCTTACGGTTTGTAATGTGTGACCAACTACATTTTAAAATTTTCACCAGAACATCTGTTCCTAAACCTCTATCTCTCTAATCTTTTTTTACAGAAGAGATATTCAGGGAAATAGGATATTAATGAAATAGAGGGAATAGGAAGCATTAAACTAGTCCTTCTTAAAAGAGACTGCTGATGTTTTCTGCAGTTACTTTTAGAGGCACCTTTAATAAATAAATGGTGATGTCAGAGAGTCTGTTTCTGGTCTATTTTAATAACTGCAGTCACCTGTCACTTATCTCAATTGAATGTTATCTGGTTCCAATAGGTCAGCTAATTATCCTGATCATTAACCTTTAAGAGTACAGAGGATAAGGTAATCAATGCCACCCTTGGTGTGTACCACATTGTCTAATGAGTCTGTGTCAGAAAATGAACTCTTTGACCTCCCATTGGTACAGTTTTTCATCATTAACTTTCTTTGTCACTTGCTTTCTTAAAAGTAGATGAGAAAAATCAGCACTTGGCATGAATCAGCTTATTAAAAGGAATGCGTAACATAAAACTGATTGCTGAAGATGGAATAAAGGAAGCAATAATTTCCAAAAAACAGTATGAATCACCGTACAATTTGAAAGCATCTGAAAGTTTTAATAGTAAAAAAAAAAAAAGACAGAAAGTAGTGATCAGTCAAATACAAGAAAAAATCTGCTGTATCTAAATAGTTTATAATACCTATCTGTGGTCAGATGAGGGACACTGTCATAAACAGACTACGGAGCAGGGATTTAAGAAATCTACCTTTAATGAATTCACTACAGCAAATTTTTAAATATAGTTTTTCTCTAAGCATCATGTAAGTCATAAGAAGATAATATTCTCCTCCCCCTGAGGAATATGTAATATAAGAATGAGTGTGTAGGGTGATGCAGGGCAAATAACACAAGAAGTTGAGCATATGAATGTCACCTAGTAAATGGCTAGACTTCAGCATGTATTCTCATGTCATTGTCTAATAAACAAAGGGATGAAAGAGAAAGACACCTACAGGACACCATTGACCTATGTTTTACAGTCAGGTGAATCACTCTCTGAAATTATCCATTTCTTTCAAGTTTCTCTTGATTTTACTCAACTCTCTTACTGTCAATGCCTGTTTTTCAGAGGGCTGAAGCCAGGAATCTACACATGAAGTGATAGTCACCATCACTGAACTAAAACCTGATCAGGTAACATTTTTTTTACAGTTATCTTAGTGTCAGAGTCTTTAAACTTTTTCTGTTGGCATTGTGGACTGATATTTTTCATTTAATAGGCAGATAGAACAGTATTAGAATATTGTGACCTTCAAAAATTTGTACCTAGGATCAAAGAATAGACATTGCACCTTCCAGGGAAGGGCATGGACTACTGTGCTGTCCTGCTTGTTCCTACCTGAAAGCCATGTTATTTGTCACTGTTGACATGGAGTCCAAGAGAGTATGGGAAGGTCTATTTACATTATGAAGCCATGATACGATATGACATCGTCTTCACAAATGATGTCATTCTGTGTATGCAGAAACACCTCTTACCAGAGGATTCCCCTGTGATGAAGACTGAAAGATTAAGAATGTTGTGTTTCCTTACATGAGGAAAGAGTCTAACAAAACCTTTTATTTAGAAAACTTGCAGTGAGGGTAAAGGAGTTGCCACTAATCTGAATCTCTGTACTCTTTGCGTAGGAGCTAGGGATTATAATGTATTTGTGGTATTATTACTGAGCAGTTGTATGAGTATGCAGGGTCTGGAACAATGTTGAAAGGACTATGACTACAACAGAATCTCACTTTGATCTTTGCCTAGACCTTTGCCTCCTCTCACCTCCTATGGCTGTACCACTATGTTACACATTCCAGCAACATTCCAATGACAGCTTTAATTTAAATAAGGAAGCTACCAGCTGGTGAAAGGATACTTCTAAAATCCATAATCATTTATAGACATGACAGAAAAGTGGAAGTCAAGTATTTTCTTAATGCCTTCTGTTCAGTCTTATTCTGATCACATGACTTATGGTCCTTAATCTTGATTCATGACTCCTGATTTGTCACTCTTGCTTTCTGATGTGGGAGTAGATACAGGACTTTGAGGACTTGAAACAGATCTGTATTCTGATACGGAAAATGTTTTTGAGATTTTGCTTCACGAGTATAAAGATATGTTTTAGAAATATCATTGCTGTGTATGTAAAACACCCACAAACAGAGAAACCAGGTAAAAATGTGTCAAAGTCTATTAAGCATGAAAGTATACAAACTTCTAGTTACTATTTTGCAAAGTTGAATTATTTACAACAGAAATGCTTATTCTATGAAATTAGTTCAATTGGCAAAACGCTATTAGCTACTAGAAATGCAAATCAGAAAAAGATGCCCGATAAATTAGAAAATCCTGTGATGAAAACCTATGCATAAAGATTTATTTAAAGAGGATCCCACGTTAAAAAAGAAAATCAAGCAGTGAACTACATGGTTTCTAGAGAAGAAAAAAATCTCCAGCAAACAAACAAAGAACATGGGCTTTGGCCAAACTCCAAACACAGCTATTGTAGAATTTTACTTCAATATATTTTACGAGATTAACAGCTTATGAAAACACGTGTAAAAAGTGTCAACATAGAATCCTGTTTCTGAAAATCAGGATTCCTCATGGGACTTTGGTCCAAATTTGTGTAATTCCTGTTATGTGAACACAGACCTTTCACAGAGGAAAAATTAAAACTTCATTAGTATTGGAAAAGAAAGGAGAGAAAGTTAAAAGCATAAAACAAAGCTTTGCAAGAAATAGTCTGGGCTGTAAGATAGTTACCTTTCTGTTGTATAAGATAAGACAAACACCTGCACAATCTAGTCAATGATGCAATGATAGAATTGTTTAGAAAAAAAAGTGATTTTCCTGATCAATGTAAGACAAAATATTTCAAAGAATCCTTTTAAAATCCTTAGATGTGTACTAACGAATCAGGAGTCTGTTTTATCTTTCAGTTATTATCCCATGTCTGTCAGGGCTGAAACATTTTGATTAATTCAGTAATATATTTCTAGCGGTGACTTCAACAAAAAAGACATTCAAACTTTTTAGGCACAAAGCTGAATGTTAATGTTGGAGTTCTCTTTTTTTTTCAAAATATGCTTTTTTTTTTTTTTCTGGAATATACTCAGTTTTGTTTAAATTACAATTCCTTGGCTCCCTCCCTTTGGATGAATACTGAAATGACATGAATATTCCAAGAATCACAGAATCACAGAATCACAGAACAGTAGGGGTTGGAAGGGACCTCTGTGGATCATCTAGTCCAACCCTCCTGCCGAAGCAGGGTCACCTACAGCAAGCTGCACAGGACCTTGTCCAGGCAGGTCTTGAATATCTCCAGAGAAGGAGACTCCACAACCTCCCTGGGCAGC
>Ga0065711_1046385_pt1 | contig 12918 bp, 10 predicted proteins | sample Hoacrofraction12_FD_59098 | JGI IMG/M metagenome (GOLD analysis project Ga0065711, IMG submission 59098) | Hoatzin crop microbial communities from Cojedes, Venezuela - Epithelial fraction 12 v2 (version 2) | ecosystem: Host-associated > Birds > Digestive system > Esophagus > Crop | place... | reverse complement strand
CGCGCCGCGCTGCGCCGCTCCGCTCCGCTCGGCCGTGGCGCGCGGCAGCCGCTCAGGGCTTTCAAGCAGCGCGCGCTGAGGGCACTGGCCCCGCCCCGGGGGTGGGGACTACACGCCCCAGAGTGCCCCGCGCGGGAGAGGGGGGGCGGGGAGGCCGTTGGGGCGCGAGCTCCACCCCCGTGAGGCGGTGCGGCCCGGCCCGGGGTCGGGTGCCGGGCTGGTCGCGGTCGGTGGCTGCCGGGGCAGGTGGGCTCCGAGGGCCTGGCCGGCTCGGGGTCACGCTCGTGTGGGGTACCGGGAGCTTTCCGGAACCTTCTCTTTGCTCTGAGAGCTGGAAAGGTGAGGGTGTCAGGACGGAGCGTGTGTAGGACAGCCACAGGTCTGGGGAGGGCGGCTCTGAGGGGACCCGGCCTGAACGGGTAAACCGTGGGGATTGCTGCTAGCAAAGGAAGGGCGGCTCGTGCCAGCGTCTGCAAAAACACCACAATGATTTAATACACTGGAATAAATTCAGCGCTGTAGCATGGAGTCAGCCCGTCCTGTGCCAAATTCTGATCTGCTGGCTCAGTGAAGCGTAGAAGAATTGGAAGACGTTGGGACGAAGACGTGTGCTAGCAATGCTTCCTCATGCAAATTTTCTATAACCACTGAGTTGCTAGTGAAGAAAATTAGGGTCAACGTTCCGGAAAGATTGTGTCATTGTAGTATTCAGTGTTTATTTTCAGTTCTTTTTATCCTTACTGTCTGCTCATATCTGTACCCTGGTATAGAGAAAAGTTTTTCAGATAGTTATCAACTCAAGCCCAACAAAGCCAGCAGAGAAACCATCACAGGAATAAGAATGTGTTTGTGGCCTCTTACAATATTTACGTGCAAAGAAGCTGAACACCTAAGTCCAAGTTACTGGTCTAAGCAGAGATATGAATAAGGAACTTAAATACAGTAACTATCAATTTTGTTCTATTGCTGTAACCTGTATTCCAAATGAGTCATTCTGAGAGGACAGTCATACTGAACGATCCGTTTCTGGCAATGCTTTTCACAATGATTGCTCCAGATTGGTTCAGTTGGAGCAAAGGATCCATGACATGCAGTTGAAGCACATGCATAACAACGACAAACCTGAAAATTACAAACATGAAGTATTCTAGAATCAAAAGGCAGCACAGACTTTTGGCAGGACAAAGGACCAAGTCCTGCAGTTGACGCAGTGAGTGGGGAGGGAGAGAGTGGAAGCAGGTCACTGACTGCAAAGGAAGAGGTGAGGGACAGATGTTACAGCAGTAAAACCCTGGGGTTAATGTAAGAATTGTCGGTCAAAGTTAGAATTTTAAATCTGTATTTACATACTACTATAACTGCTTTGATTAAAAAAAGCCCTGGACATCCATATCACATATTGAAATCTGAAGTGGTGCACAAGAATAGTCCAATTACACACAACAAGGCATACAAATAACATTTTTTGTTTCACAGATCTAATGCCCTGGGACATCTCACGCCCGGGATTGAGTTCCTATTTAAGCATCTGTTGCACTACTTCATTCTGCCCGCTTGACACACTAAACTCAGTAAACCACAGTTTGATAGCCAACACATGGTCTGCACATACCACAGGCTAGGACAAAGGGACTCTACAGTGCCAACCTTAATTTCTTCCTACTGGCAACACACATGCTGGAACCTAGAACAGTTTCTCGGATTGATGTTAACTCCTGATGTTTCTTGTCCTCAGGAAATACACCTTCATATCTTGCTAAAAGAGCAAGTGCAGTCTAGAAACACAGTAAAGAATGGGGAGAGAATCAGAACAAAAGAGAGACTACGCATGTAAGACTGAACAATGCAAATTTTCCCTGCACTCATAAAAGCCTGCATGTCTGCTTCATTTGTTGAGCTACTACTGAGATAAGACTGGAACAAATACAAGAGTGTGTGCATGTTTCCAGCTGCAGGTAATGACATCACAGGACCAGAAGTCTTGCAAACACTCTAGAATAAAAATTACCCCTGCACTGGAGTAGGTGGTTTTATTTACCGATTTTCTGAAATGAAAAAAGAAACCGTGATGTTTAACTGCTTTATTAAGCTGCTCTTAGTGGAGATCTGTGAAGATGGTGAGTGAATCCTGATTAGGAGACACGTCTGTCTCTATGAAGAGAGTTTGAGAAATTAGGATACTGTCTTGGAACAGAGGAAAAGTGATAGAGATGAAGAGCAATCAAATGTAGTACTTTGCTTGGAATTTCACAGAGTTTGAATATCTTGTATATTTCTAATTGCAAACAGGAAATTACTTATTTCTATGTATAAAGTTTTCCATTCTTGAGCAATGTGATTGTACATGTCCATCCAGGCCTTGTGGAATAGCATAAATGCCATAAATAGCATAAAGAAATAAATATTGCATAAATGCAATAACTAGTATGAATGCAATAGCATAAATTTACTTTAAAGTACCTTGAAGAGCTTTCTTTTTTTTATTCCCCCTCTGTTTCCTACATAGGTAGGAACTATCAGATGGGCTTATCCTTGGGTGATGTGTCTGATGTGTCCTGGTGAGATCCTGCTCTCATTCCAGAAGGCCCAGATGGATGTGGAAAAGAAGAAGACAGCCCTCTAGCAGTGGGCTGGCCAGAGCACACAGTAACATCTCCCACGTTAGGGCCTGGCGCCAGTCACATTGGCCAACACAAGCCACCTGAGATGTTAGTACTGCAGTTCCACTGCAAAGATTTCAAGTTAAAAGTGAAAAATTGATTGTCTGGAGTAAAATGGTCAACAATTGACAAGTTTTGAGTTTGAAATGTGTAATAATGCTTCTTTTTCTTGTTAGTTAACATAAAGCTATGCTTGCTTAAATTAAAACAGAATTTGCAGTGAGAAATACACCTAGGCTGATATCTACCAGATAACAGCTTATTTCTCTGCTTGCCATTTTGAAGTCTATATAGTTCTTTGGATATTTGTACTCTGATATATGGATGACTCAGTCACCAGGGCAGAAAAGCAGTATTTCCAGACAGTGGACGGCAAGGCTTAATTTCAACACATTTTGGCCACAGTGACAGCATAAGATATTTTAGAGCTGAAAATACTGGTTCAATTCCTCTTTACTGATTCTTTTTTCACTCTGTAATTCTGTCTATATTTGACATGCTCCAAAAGTTTTAAATTCAATTGCAATTACAATTCCATTTGGATTATGATCAGTAATCTTAAGAAAATATTCTTATATCAATTCTGACATTTCTTTTTCCCTCAAACTGCTGTGTTCATGGGAAGAACAATAATCAGGGTAGACAATATAATATATCCGTTTAATTCAAAATGTCATGTGCAATTCAATTAAATCTACTTTGGACTATTTTCTGTAGATTACATTAGCAATAGTCATAAGCCTCAAAGCTTTGGAGCCAAGGAACTTGCGTTGAAGGAAGCCAGAACTACAGAATTCTTGCCCAGATCAGATTTTCCTCTTCAATTCCCTAATCTGAAAGGGTGGATACCTTGGAGTTGAAGAGTTAGCATGATGTGCATTAACATGTTTTCAGCCTGATTATCCATGACCCACCTTCATTACATAACTTCTAGAAAATAATGGAAGTTTTATACAATGAGTCAAAGGCTTTGTTGGTTTCACTAGAGCTACCTTGACTTAAACCGGCCAAAGATACCGCTCTTTAAACTCAACAGTGTCTCTTGGAAGGAAGTAGTCAGATGATAATACTGTGGTGGGTTACTCCTTTACAGAATACTGTAGTATTGCCATTTGATTTCCCATAGATACCAGATGAAACTGGGAAGTAGCACTGTGGTGTGCTTAGGTACAAGACGTCTAATAATATATACAACCCTTTCCTTTCACAAGTAGCTCACATATCTGGAGAATTTGCGAAGACTAGAAATTACTATACCAAATCCCTGTTGTACGTTTTTCATTTCCTTAGGCAGTTTTGTGATAGTGACTGGTAGAATACATTACAAATAGACTTGGAAATAGAAAGTCTAGCAGAAACACTTCATTACCTTTACAATTGTTTTGTATCATGTAATAAGAAAGAAGAGCTGTACAGAGTATAGCCCTGTTGACCCATAATGGAAATTTAAGATAGCTGCCCAAGGTAATTGCGCTGAAGTACGTCTAGAACTGCTTCTTTCTCGACACTGACTATAGAGAGGAAGTGTGATCACTAGGTCTGATGTAGATGACTAAACTTTACACAGCCAAGGTAAAGTAAAATTAATTTTGTCCTCACTATGTGCTAAAATGGACAAGAACATCTGACGGATTTTTAGTAAACTTCCTTCCCTACATTGTCTGGCACTGCGGGAATTGTCTTCACGGGGTAGATTAAAATACTCAGAATGAAAACTGGCATTCTGCTGAAGCTCACAGTCAGAGCATCGGCTATGCTGACATTAGTAGATCACGTGTCTGGTTTATCCTATTTTTTCCAAAATTTCAGTGAATTCCTTATTACTGTTACTATGTTGTCTTCACTGCTTATGAATTTGGTAACTTTTGTTTCAGAAAGTCTGGCTGGCAGTTAGTTGGACCATTTGACCAATTTGTTAGAAAAGAAATTTGATTTCTCTCTGATAGGCAGCAGTGTTACATTTACTGAACCCTTTATCTGTTGAAATTTCCATTTATGGACAGCATATTTTCACACTTTTTTTTTAGCTTAGCTAAGAAGCCAAGTCTTAATAACACGAGCGAACTCCTGTGCATACTCAAACACACTTGAGTGTCTAGAGGAAGACATCCTTAAAACTACATGTAGTAGCAGAGGACATGTTTTTAAAAGCTTTCATTTATCTGGAAAATACTGTATCAATAAAGTTAGTAAAGTCATTAAAAACCTGGAATATCTAGTTAATAGTACAACTGCCATCTGCTTTAGTCAGGCCAGGCCAAGAGCACGATTTATGTGAGTGGTTCTTTTAAATTTTTTTGAACTATTAATATTGTTCGCAGGCTTCAGCCCCTGGCAGGTACAGAAAAGAACAAAAGAAAAGCCAGATTGATTTCCTCCATCAGAACCCCAGGTGACCTCATTAGGCTGGTCACGCTTCCCATCTGCTCACTGCTGGGTGAACACAGCTCTTGGACTCGTTTTCCAGGGCAGGGATCTGTGAGGGTGATTCGGCCTTCCCCTCCTGTGTGAACCTTCCTGCTCCGGTGAGTGAGGTCTGTGCCCGTCAGCTTCTGCATGAGAATGTGGGAGTGAAGGAAACACAGCTCTGCCAGATCACACCTTGCGAAGCACGCTGAGCTCAGCCCAGCTAGGTAACGCCTGAAATGGATGTCTGTCAGTGGCGTGCTTGGCTGGAGGTGCCAAGATCACCTGACTTCTTCGTGTCCCAGATTTTTCCAGGGAAGGCAAAGGACCACTAATGCGTACATTGCCAGTGAACAGTACAAACAAGCTGCTCACGAGTAATCTCGTGGAAACAGGTGGAGGCATGATTTGCGTGATCCCCTCCCGTCCTACTGCCAGGGGAAACCTGCTCTCTGCCGTCGCGATGTGTTGCCAGCGGTTTGGTTTGGCCGGCTGCTCCTTTGCTGCGAGTTGTCCGAATTTGCTCTCAGTGCTCAGGCAGCAATGCTCAGCTATAAGAAGGAGCACCTAGGGACAGTCTCCTGCTGATGTTCATCATGAAAACAAAGGTAGGCATCAGTGTCTAGGAGGAAGGCTGTCCACTTGTTCATATTCCAAAAATTCTGAAAAAGTGGATAATTTAAACAAAAATGTTTAAATTCCTGTAGTGCCAGGCACAGACTCATTCTGGAGACTTCTCCTTAGTAAGAAGTGACAACCCTCTTTAGTTGCTGGTCACTGAGAAATAGCACAGCAGCAATGCGGTCCCAGAAAGCGCTCTCTCATCTGTGTTTCTAACACCCCTCTGCTTTTGGCCATTTTGCCAGAAAAGGAGAAGAAAGCTCATGTCCTGCTCAGGTGCCCATCCCTTGTGCTTGCTTCAGTATTAGTTTTCATTACAGGACATTAGATGAGATGATTGAAAACAGAATGCAGAACAGGGACATTTGAAAGATGTGGAAAATGAAGTGCTCTCCAACCCATTTTGCAGGAGGTTGGTGTGTTTAGACTTTTTCCCCCAGCACTAATCAGCCTCTTTCTGGAATTTCATTACAGCCCCTGCTTCCAAATTAGTAATGGCTGAAGGGAGGGAGCAGGTCGGAGGCTCCTCTCTTGACTCCTCCAGCTGTGCTCCCTACCCTAAAATACAGGGTCTCCTCCCATCCCAGTGAGTCCACAGGGACCTCCAACAGAGCGGGGTGCACAGAGTCACTGCACCCAAGGGACTGGACTAGGGACATCGGGGGGGTCTCGGCTGGCTTGCCTGCGTGGGGGCATGCTCTTCTCTACTGTAGTCTCTGCTTGTTTCTTAACAGATAATGCATTTGGGACTTGCCTTTTTTCAGCCTGTTCTTCTAAGCAAAGAAGACTTACATGGTCGTGCCCCTTGCCTGAATGTGTACCTGCCATAAATGTTGAAGCCGCAGAGTTATTTTCATGTAATTTGACAAAGGACTAGAAGTCTTGAAGATACTCTGTCCGATTCATGCAAATGTGGAGAGGAATAGAATAGACTAGACAAGAATAGAATTATTTCAGTTGGAAGGGAGTTACAATGATCATCTAGTCCAATGGCCTGACCAGTTCAGGGCTGACCAAAAGTTAAAGCATGTTAAAAGGTGCATTCTCCAAATGCCTCTTGACACTTGGACACTGCTTGCTGCTAACAGGCCTGGGACATCGACCACCTCTCTAAGAAGCCTATTCCAGTGTTTGACCACCCTCTCGGTAAAGAAATGCTTCCTCATGTCCAGTGTGAACCTCCTTTGGCACAGCTTTGAACCATTCCCATGCGGCCTGTCACTGGATACCAGGAAGAAGAGCTCAGCACCTCCTTCCCCACGTCCCCTCCTCAGGACGCTGTGGAGAGCAATGAGGTCTCCCCTCAGCCTCCTCTTCTCCAGACTAAACAATCCCAAAGTCCTCAGCTGCTCCTCACAGGACTTTCCTTCCAGCCCTTTCACCACCTTTGTTGCCCTTCTCTGGATGCATCCAAGGACCTTCACATCCTTCTTCAATGGTGGGACCCAGACCTGCACACAGCATCCAAGGTGAGGCCACACCAACGCTGAATACAGCGGGATGATCCCCTCTCCTGCCTGGCTGGTCGGGCTGCGTTTGATGCACCCCAGGGTGCAGAGGTTTGCCTTCCGGGCTGCCAGGGCACTCTGCTGGTTCCTACAGAGCCTGCTGCCGACCAGCACCCCCAGGTCCCTACGCTGCTGGTTCCTACGGAGCCTGCTACCAATCAGCACCCCCAGGGCCCTCTCTGCAGGGCTCTTCTCCAGCTGCTCCTCTCCCAGTTTATACTTGTGCCCGGCATTACTCCGTGGTAGCGTACAGAGCTTAACTTTGGCCTATGCCATGGAGTGCCCTAGGGTCTGGCTGCCCTGATCATGCAGACATATGGATCATGATTTATCAATCGCAGTCAGTGCAGGCTTTCTTCTGCATAAAAGCTACAGAAAGGGGTGAGCCTGGGGCCCTCTTTGGTCTCCTCTAGATGTGAAGCTGACGTGTAGGCAGGGAATATACCTAGACCTGGAAAACCTGCTTTTTGGAAGTAGGGTGTTGTCTGTCTTTCCCCTACTATAGGAAATGGTTTCCTTCATCTGGAAATCAGGAAGGTGGAGGGAGGGGGCCAGGAAATGAGGCTTTGTTAACTCTGTTGCTAACAGAACTACTTTTCTCCTGCCCCTTCCTGCCTGTTACATAAGTGCATTTTTCCCTCCAGTGGTCCTTTATGTCTGCAGCTGCAACCTGTGATTAAATCAAACTGTGCCCAGCAAAGGACAGCTTTGTAGAGCTGTAACAGAAACTGAGGTGTGCTTAGATGCAGCAGCTCAGTAAGTGGCAGCCTTCTGCCTGCTTATTAATCGACCAATGCATAGGCTGAATTAAGAGAATGTTGTTCACATATCCACGTAACAGATTTTTTTTTACGGTGGAAGCATTAGCCTGAGCAGTTTCCAAGTGAAATAATGGCACTGTGACTGGTTACACTTATCTAATTTACCTACCTCCAGAGGAGAGAAGATGTAAGCAGTGGCAAGAAAAGGGGTTGTGGAATAATCACATACTTTTATCTTGCACCTAGTGAGTTTATTTCCAATAATCATAAAGACTATTTTCAGATGTTTCTGGCAATATGTTTCATCTGTCCCTCCAGGGCTACAAAGATGTCTTTGAGCTACAGACCCGGGAGTCTGCTCCTGCGGTTACCAGTTAACTTGCCATGTTTAGCAGTTTATTGCTTTTACTCAGGCTCCACAGAATTCACCCATTTTCCACTTGGGGTCTGCCCAGAGCCCGAGCTGTGCCGAGGCGACTTTCTTCCAGTTTGGGAATTATACAGAGATCCCTCTCCCTTAAAGATAAGGGATGATCTAGTAGTGCTAACAGCTTGATTCAATCATTAACAAGACATTGCAAAAAAAACAAGCAAACTGCCAGAGATGACAACAAACCGTTCGGCAGGCGGTGGGAACGGAACAGTTGTGTCATCCTGTTCAAGGTGAGAGCCCGGGGCAAAGGAAAGTCCTTCCGAGGCAGGAGGCAGGGGAGCAGGGCCTGCGAGCTGGTGCTGTTGATTTATTTAACGTGGTGCTGGGCCCCAGAGCACCTGAGGTAAGCTGTCCCTAGACTTACACACTCTGCATGTTCAGCCTGTTTTTCTGAGAAAAGGGATTTTGAGTAGTGCTTGAAAATACTCCTTTTCCCAACATTTGTGGTAATGCAAAGAGTGAACTAGCAGGTGAAGGGCTGTGTCTCAGGGAAATCTAGGGAAGTGGGAACTATATACGGACTTGGATAAAAGCTTGTTTTAAGCCAGTAGCTCAAGTAAAAGGACCTTTTAACTGAAAGGTTAAAAAGAAACTAAAAAAGCTGTTAATCATGCCCTTCAGGAAAACTGTAGAATAGATTCTCAGGGATCTGATTCCAGCTCACAGACTTTTCCGGGACTTTCAGCCCAGAAAGAAGAGGGAAAGATAGATGTTTGCTTTTCATGTACAGGCTCCCCAGTGTGGACCAACTCAGTGGGCAGCAGTGGTTGTCTCTAAAAAGCCAGCAGGATTCCCTCATAGTGGGAAAGAATATTTTGCTGCATTATTTGGGTAAAATTGCCCTCTCCTTTTCTCAGGTTAGGCGGCTGATGGGAGGGTGCTTCCATTCCGCACCCTGCCCTCTCGGTATTACTGGCTGCTCTCATACATGCTCTCAGGCCAGATGCTGTGGACAGATTCTTGCAGATCTTCTTTCTTACTCCCTCATCTTCTCCTCTTATCCTCTGCATTTCTGCAGGTGACCTAATTGTAGGGGCAGGACAGATGACAGGGCAGCCTGCCTCATCTGCAAATGCATCCGCTTACATGCTCCTCACCTGGCCTATATTGAGGGGTTTTTTTTTTATTCATGGAAGTGAAAAGTATCCTTTTTTATTCTGCTCTTTGCTGACTTTACTCACTCATTTTCCATTTGGCCAACACAGTTAGGCTCACGACTCTGATCTTTCTAGAGATGTAATGCCTTCAAACCAGAAAGCAACGTCAGCATCTTGCAGAATTCCAGCTTTCCAAAAAATGGCAGAGTTAGTAAGGGCTTAAAAATATCTTAGCTCTCTTGAAGAGAATAGAGACTTGAAAACTAAAGAGAATAGAGTCACTCCTTAATGGACTCACTTGTACCTATCTATAATGCTACCACATTAACTCAGCCTGGAGTATAGCTAGAGACAGAGCCTGGTAGAACTCAATTTTTATCAGTCTGGTTATTTTAGACAAGCCCAGTGCTGGTCTGAGCTGACATAGCCTCTAGTTTCTGTAACCATGTGGATAACGGAAAGAGATTTCACACAGGTCAATGTGATACAGATGTTCTATCAAATTTTGTTAGAATTTTCTTACATTTCAGAGGTGAAAAAAGGGAGGCTTTAGTGGAAAAAAAAAATTTTGCTGGGATCTAGTGATTCTCTGGGATCAGATAAGATGATCAAATAGGGTTTGTACTTTCTGGGGCATGAAGGAGGCCCAGTAACCTACCACTTCCCTTGCCCTGTTATTCTGGGAGAATCCTGTCTGGAAACAGTGCATCAATTACATCTAGCCACACTAAGTGCCCTGTTCATTTTTGTTTTGCATATAAGTACTCTTCTTCTTTGCACTACAAGGAATAAAATTAAAATAGGTTAATCAGTAACTAATTATTCCACCAGCAGCTGAACAGTCTCTCATGTGTTCCCAGCTGTAAGTAATCTAAAATCTGTCTTTTTATTTTATGTAGGTACGGATACAGTCCATATTGCTGAGTCTTCCAGCAGCAAATGAAGAATATATATCTGTTCCTCCTTTCCATTTTATATTTGCTTTTGAAAGCCGCTGGCACCGAAGAGGTTATATTTGGTCATAATAATTTCACAGAATATCAGGTGGGCAACATGAACCTGGTTCTCTCTGTCCCACACGGTGGGTTACTGGAACCCAAAGACATCCCTGATCGAGAGGCTGGCTGTTGGGATGCAAAGACATCCTCTTGTATTTTCTCTCATAAGTGTCCTCCTGGAAGTATTCAAAATTACACGAAATGCAAAGTGTCTACCAATCAAGACAGGTATACTATAGAGGTGGCTCAGGCTCTTGCTGAAGAAATCAAGAAAATTACTGATGGCTTCTTCCCACATATCATAATAAACCACCTACAGAGGTTCAAGATGGATGTTAACAGGGAAAAGGAAGAAGCCTCCTTTGGAATTCCCCAAGCAGAACAGGCCTGGGAGGAGTATATGGGATTTTTGACCACTGCAAAATCTCAGATGTCAGGGGGGCTGATTCTGGATATCCATGGACAAGCACATCCTGAACAGTGGATAGAACTAGGTTACACACTTTCAAAACATTCTCTTAACTCAGGTGTCTTTTCTGCATCGTGTTCCTCAATTAGCCATCTGGCCAGTCAGCTAGTCAATGTATCTTCTGAGACTTTCGTGGCAGGGAACAGAAGTTTGGGTAAACATATTGAAGAACAAAATCACAGTTATGTTTGTGTGCCTTCTCCATCCAATCCTCACCCAAATAATGGAAGCTATTATAGTGGTGGATACATAACGAAGACTTTTGGTTCCCGTAGTTCTGGCACCATTGATGCCATTCAGCTTGAGCTGCCCCAGTGGGTGAGGGCAGCTGAAGAACGTCCCAGATTTTGTAAAGCACTAGCAAGGGCTGTAATTAAATTCTGGCAGACTAACTACTGCAGCCAGTACAACCATGAATTTCTGCCATGCTGAAAGAGGCTACTGTGTTAAGGTATCTTTCCATAATATAGTAATGATCTGGAACAACGGAACTACTGATACACCCGCAACATTTAAGCCTGAAATATAATTGTGGGTGCTGGAATACAAAGGCATCAACAGACAACATCCACAGCTAATGTCAAGTCTGTTAACATGCAGCTCTGTACTAGATCCAGCATTGAAAAGACTGCTTGAAGATGAGTGGGTATATCTGGAAGTATCGCTTGCCTGGAGTGCTTCTCTGTGCTTAATTTCTTTCCAGTAGCTTCCTCTGTTCTCTAGCACAGAATAAAACAAATATTCTTCTGATGAATTCTGTGCGGTGCAGTGCCTTAGCAGATTATCTGTTCAAGGAAACAAAGTGTCTTGGCTTCTCTGGTGACACTTAAGAAAGACAATTGGATAATATCACTGTGTAAAATGTTTGGGGCTGGGATCAGTTTCCATTTGGTGTGTGTAAAGCCCTAGGAGTTGGAACGCTTCAAGTAAACAGTAGCGCTGAGCAATGGCATGTGGTCTGACCTGCTTCAGGTTTTGCTAATTTAATAAATTAAAAAAAAAAAAAAGTCTGAGAGCATTACAGCACTGTAATTTTGTCATAGTTTAAATAGCACAACAGTAAGGTAGTAACTGGATGGAAGGCTGCTAAAGATAACACATACATATCATGCATTTTTAACAGATTTCCTTACAGCATGGTTCCCTCCTGAGAGCTGGTCCATTGATTTCATTCAGCATAGGATGAAACACTTGATAGTTACTGGAGTAGTATTACATTATGGATGGGCTCTAATGCACAGCGGAGAACACAGCGGCATGAATAGACAGGAGTACAAATCAGCTCTTGGAAAACATGGGCAATTAATATGGAAAACTGAACGGAGCAAGATTGAAGGGAGTAAAATTCAAAAATTAAGAACCTTTGAAATCTTAGCAGTGCTAAAGGTTTGGTAAAATGAAAATAATGAGTAAATATTTGATTCTGTGTAAATAGTTAGTTCTGAGGAAGTGAATAGTCAGTTAATAAACGGAAGAGAAGTAGGATATCTGCGTCTTGCAACCACAGTAAAATACTTTGGATCTAACTATAAATAGGGACAATACCAAAGAGAATATCTTACACAGTTATAAAACATAACATGTAGGAACATCAAAAGAAATGGATAAGGAGCTCTCTGAATCTGAACTGTTCATTTTGAAAAATCTTTGAAGACTAGGCAATTTTCAGGTAACTTGAAGAGAGCCTACGTAGGTGCCTTGCAAAGGCAAACAGGACTTGGGGAACTGCTGGGGTGCTACCTCTCATACGCTAACTGCTACATCGTGGGGCAGACGAAGGGAACACAAATAGCAAATGGCAGATTACACTTTACCTAGTGCCACTTGGTTTGTCAGACAAGCTTATCATAGAATCATAGAATGGTTTGGGTTGGAAGGGACCTTAAAGATCATCTGGTTCCAACCCCCCTGCCATGAGCAGGGACATCTTCCACCAGACCAGGTTGCTCAGAGCTCCATCCAACC
>Ga0065711_1046384_pt1 | contig 12919 bp, 9 predicted proteins | sample Hoacrofraction12_FD_59098 | JGI IMG/M metagenome (GOLD analysis project Ga0065711, IMG submission 59098) | Hoatzin crop microbial communities from Cojedes, Venezuela - Epithelial fraction 12 v2 (version 2) | ecosystem: Host-associated > Birds > Digestive system > Esophagus > Crop | place... | reverse complement strand
GCTGCTGGGCGCTCGCAGCGCGGAGCCGCCGGCTGCTGCCCGGTGCCGCCGAGCCGAGAGGGGGGCGGGGGGCTGGCACCGCCCGGGCCCCGGAGGAGCGCGCCCTGTCGGCTGAGGCGGCTGGGATGCGGAGGATGGTCGTGAGCCTCTTGGGCTGATGCGCGAAGGTATTCTTCTTGCCGTTCCCTTGGTATCGCTGTGCCGGACGTGTGCGTTGCGCTGGAATCGCTGTTGCTCGGGGTTTTGTCGGGTTTCGTTTGGAAGTAGAGAGCGGCGAGCGGTCGTTGCGTTGTTACTCTGTGGGTAGACACGGGGGGGAAACTTGCTCCATAACCCGAAGCAGCAAACTTTGAACTACTTAGTCAAGCTGGGTTTGCTTCTTGGTTTTGTCTTTCCCTCAGAATTAAGTCAAGGTAAAAATGCCCCCGGAACTAAAGGTTGATTCATCTGTTTAGCAAAATCTGTCACCATGAACCCCTCGTTCCATTAGACTTAGAGTGGGGGGAGTCAGTAAAAAAAAAAAAGAATTTTTTTTCTTTAGGCAGAATGTCCTTTATGAAACAGAAGTCTGTGTCTTTCATATCAGCGTGATTTCCCTGCAGTGAAATAGAAAAGATCTTACCACTTGCTTTTCAGTTATTTGTACTGGAAATTAATGTTTGTTGGAAATTGTAGTAATGTTCCTCGGAGGAATTTATTTTGAGAAGCGCTTGTGACAGGCTAACATGCCAAGCAGTATTTTGGCTAATTTTTGCAATTTTTAGAACTGAGGCTTAGTAAACTTGTGGGCTTGTACATGGCAAATTTGTTGATATGCCTGTAAACCTGGTGCTGTAGTAACTGTTCTGTTAGTGCTTTCTGTTAACCTCTCTCTCCTTTATCCTCTTTTTCTCAGACTACAGTTAACCTTAATTTCAAAAAAGTCGGTTTTTGGTCATACTTTGAATATCCTTCATATTTAACTCTTCTTACTGCATGGCGGGATTTTTTACTGATTCCTTGTGTGTGACTTTGGCTGCTTGGTGTTATTTTAGCAATTGCTCTTGAATTTCTGCATTTTCCTTGTCTAGTGTTCATTCAATACTGCTGTCAATCTAAAGAGACTACTTTAGGTTAAAAAAAAAATCGGTAAATTATTTTAGTGATTACTGCATTCCATTTAATATGGAAAACTATAAGCAAGTTTACTATGCTTTACGTACCATTTGAAGAAAAAATGGGTATTCATGTGTGTGTGTACAGAAGAAGGAAGCCAGTATTTGAAGTGCTGTATTGTTACAAGAGGATGACAGCGTCCCATGTAAGGTTAACGCTAGGTCTACGTTTCATTACTTCTTGTAAAGTCAGCTGGTTGGTGGAGCTGGTAAGCTAGTAGTATAGGAGATATAGTAAATAATTAATGCAATTAATATTAATATATTGTGGACTTTTACAGGAATGAGTCTTGCTTTAGAGAGTTTGAGACTTAGTGTATGAATTCTCGGTTAGTCTTATCTGAAGGTAAATATTGCTTTTGGTTTTCTTTTCCTGGGGAGGCAGAAGGATGGTTAGCCAAGGGTTATTTGATGCATTTTATCTGTCGGTGTTAGTACTTGGGTTTCAGAAACATAATCCCCACGGCTTTGCAGTTACGACCCTATGAAATAAGAGTGCAATTTAATAAGAGGACAGCTCTGCTTAACGATGAAGTGCTTCTCGCTCAGCTGTTGTACTGAGATGCTGAAGCAAGAAAGTTAGCTCCCATTGCTATGTTTCACACCTTACCCTTGGAGAGTGAATATGCAGACTGTAAAGAAGTTTGGGGCTCAATATCTTCTTTATGGTTTTCTACTCATGCTAAATCACTGGTTGGAATAATTGTATTGTCACCTTGTGTCATATTTGCTCAGGTGTAATAGCTTTGCCAGAAAGGCAGTCGCCTGTAAAACTGTGGTGCAAAGTTTTTAGTGTGCTTTGGAAAGGTGGGGAGGGTTGTTAGAGGCTTTTTTTTCTTTCTTTTTTCTTTTTAAATGTTCTCTCTTGTGGATGGTCTTTTTTGTGGGTTTGGGTTTTTTTTTTTTTGGTATGAGCTTACTGATATACTGTTGTATGGGATTCTCTGATGATAACATCTTTTTTAGGAATAGTAGATCGGTCTTTATGCTGAGGAAATATTTGCTCACAAATACTTTCAAATACCATGAAATGAATGAAATTTAAGTTGTTAAGATTAAAAATAAAATTAAATGACCATGCTGGATTCTGGTCTTTACTTGCTGTACAGTTAAGTTGTTGTAAGGGTTAAAGGTATAAGGTGAGAACTGATTCCTTGTATGTCCCAGGCTTTGGTTTGAGATGTCTAGTTTTAAACTTCACTTCTGCTTTTTAAATTTTGTTAATAATTTTTTGGCTATAAATGTCCGTTATTCCACAAACACCGTCTTTAAAAAAAGAGCTAAGAAAAGAGCAAATTTTCATGGAAGAGTGGACCTGTGAAGGGCATTTGTGTAGTTTAATATTGATACTGAACTTTCAGGGCTGAGATGTAGTAACACTGATATTTGTAGCCAGTTTTACCACCATTGACTCTAAGTTCATAATTTTAGATATCTATTAGCTTCAGATTGGTAATGACCATCTGCATCTCCAACTCGTTCTTCCTGTTGCAGCCTTAGTACCATAGCATTGCTGACTACCTGCTGAGCCCCATCCTGAAAACAAGGGGGTTTTTGTTCTTCTGTCACTGGTGCTCCCTTGGAATTCTGGAGCACCTGACACTCAGATCTTTCTGATTTCTAGATAAATTACTGTCTGTTTTTTTTCCAAGTGTCTTTGCTGTCTCCTTTGAGTACCTCTCTTATCTGACATTCATCTTTTAATGTGGTGATCAAAATGGTATGTGGCGTTCATTTTTACGCATTGCCAGTGTTTTGTTCGGTGATACTATTGCTTTCTCATTCTTATTGGAACTATATCTGTTCTGGATCCAAGTATCATATTTGCCTTTTTGTACCTGGATAATATTCAAGGTTTACAATTATGTTGTAATTCACTAAAACTCCCTGGTCATCCTCCTTTGCAGTTTTCACTGGGAAATGCACAGCATACCAGGAAACTTCTTGTACTCCTTGAGTATGTGACCTTGAGTTGTGCCTAGTTGAATTTTGTCCTTTTTCTGTTACTTCAGTTCTTCAGAGCATCTAGTTATCTCTGTGCAATATATCTATGTCCTCTCTTCTGATATCTGTATCCCTGCTCTATTATGTGTTATCAACCTGTTCCTAGTACTAGCAGCAGCACTATTGGTTGAAATGTTTAATAAGATCAGTTCCAAGACTGATTCTTAAGACCATCTAGTAATCACTTAGGGTTTTGGGACTTCTGCTGTTGTCTTCCCTTGAACCAGATGCTCGCCTGCCTCTAAATTCCTCTGCTAGTTACAGCTTAACTAGCAGTTTCCCATGTGACACTGCTGAATGCTCTGTTAAAATCCAGATTAATAAAATCTACAGCATTTGGAGAATGTTATCTAATGAAGTAATCTCTTAGGTTTGTCTGTCATAAGCTACCCTGTGTTAAACCCATAATAAATTTGGTCACATTTTCCAGTGCTTTCCTGTCTTTAGAAGGAAATTTGAAGGGAAGCATACTTGGTCTCTGTGCCACTGAAGCAAGTTCTATAGGCTTGTAGAAAATTCTTCTCTTTTACTTTAACGGTTAATAATTTATTTCTGACTCTTTAATTGTGTGCGGTATCCTAGTTGAAAGAAATGTCTTCGTGATGTTCGATTTTGTGTGCTGTTTATTTCAAAACTCTGTGTTTGACTGTTTAATGGCCCCTAAAGGTTTTGTTTCACTTAATGATACTCTCTTCTCTGCCCTTATGTATCTTTCATTTCTCTTCTTCACCATTCACCCCCTTCCTCTCATATCATACTAAACATTAATGCCCTTACTAAAAATAAGGTCCAAAATTTCCTTTGGTACTTAGATTATCCTTCCCAAAATACCCTTCTCACTGCATGGCAACCCAAGTTTTACTTCTCCTGATCCTTCCATACTGTAGAGAATCCAACAATTTTTATAAAGCTATCAAAACCAAGAAAATAGTGTTTGGACTTGGAGAACTTCCTGAGATTCTGTTATACCTATTCTCACTAGTTTGTCTTCTTCATTGTGTCTCGTTTCAGGCTTTTAAAAAATCCTTATGTTTTTGTTAAAAACCTTCTAATGTTAGGAGGAGTTAACTGTCCGGTGTACATTTGTACAGAATGATATAGTGAGTCTTTCTTCTTGAAAGTCTTTCTCTTCCTCCTTCTTTCCTTGGAATACTGAAGGGTTTGATACCTGGGTTTTGAAAATTTCTAAGCCTTCTGCATATTCAGATAGCTAAGCTCCTCAGTTCGGTCGATTTTTCCAGTTAGTTCCCTTGATTTCTTTTTTCAAAATAAGTGCTGATAACCCTTAATTACAAATCTGTTTTCTTTTGTTCTTCCATTTTCTTTAATCAGCTTATTACAATTCAAATCCATTTTACTTTCCATGAGTGAACTCTCTCAAAATCGAGTATGAATTAACCTTATTTCTTATAAATATAAAGGTTATCCAATGAGTCAATCATGCATGAAAGTATACAAATTACACTGCTATTAGTATTCTTTTTTCTTTGTATCTGGAAAATTAAATTTTCCAATAGTGGCACTGTTTCTATATAGTTCTTAATTCTCTTAAGAACACTACAGCAATCCATGTGTTGCATCAAGGTTTATGGCATTACTACAGTCAAATGCAATTTGACTGCATCAGCTCTTCCCAGAGTGATTTTGATCAAAACTAATAATGAAGTTTAACATATGGTGCTCTTATGGCTTTATATCTCTGTCTCAAATAGAAAATCCTATGGAGAATATCTTCTCTGCCCATGTCTGCAGAAATAATAAGATCAAGTTAGCTGGTTGCACCAATGGTTCCTTTTGCTTTGTTACCCAGGTTCTTGACATTTGTATGAAAACTGTTATTTTCTACAAGCAACAATTCGTGCCCCAAGAGAACCAGCCACAGTTCATGAAGACCCCTGCCCAAAATTAGGCCAGATATGATACCAGCATCAGCATTTCAACCTTGTCATTAACTGTGGCTACCGCGCTTTGTTGTAATAAGCTGAGTAATCAGTGCTTATTTCATCTAGAGACCGCAATGGATGTGGAAATTGTTAGCTTTGTCCTGACAGAGCAGAAGCATTCCTGGTAAGGTATTTATTCAAATGCTGCCGATGATCTTTTCTGTTCCATCTGTAGAGAAGATATTTCTTTTCTTTTCTCAAACATAGGGTGATCACAAACTGGATATACATCATGCGGTTTTACAGTTACAAAGAGGTGATGCTGGAAAGCTAGAAGACGTAATCAAACCTGAAGCTTGTGCTTTGCAATTAGTCAGAACCTCATCTGAAGTCCATTCAAGACTATTTCGAAGGTTCAAATCTTTGCTTTAGTGCTTCCAAGTGGCATGGTTTTACATCCACATTACTGTTCTGCTTGTAACTAATTGAGCGTGTTCTCGCTCCCTACATATATACAGACACATATGTAATGTGTGTACATATACGTGTATAATAACTACTGTCCACTCTTCGGGTATTCAGGATATGTGCTTCAGCAGTCGGTATGTCTTTGCTTCAGTCCTTGTTTTGATGGTGCCCCATTTGTTTTAATGCAAGTTCCACTTTTATGAGTAGAACTTCTCTTCCACCAAGCAGTAGCTATCAGCTAAATTGCCAGCAAGTTCATGCACAGATTGGTATTAACTGCTGGTTTGAAGGAGAAATATCTGCAAGGTGTCAGTGCAAAAATCCAAATGAAAATCCAAGCTTTTACGAATAAAATCTTTGTATCACAATACACATAAATAATTGTGAAATAATTGCATGGAAAGTCTGTTGAAATTTTGTAGTGTTTTTAATATCATACACCTTTTGTAAAGTGAAGTTCTGCTATGATTTTTTTTTTTAAATAATATTGTTCACTCTTGAATGTCACTGGTACTTTGGCTTTGAAGCTGTGTAAGCTGAATCTACTTTCTATGTGACATTTGAGATGCTACAACACCTTTTGCATTTCAAAAAAATTACTGTTGCTTGTTAGTAATCTTTTCCTTCCCAGCATACCAGCACACTTTGGATTATGAATTAAATAAATGTTCTTATTATTTTTAAGCACTTGCACTATCTTAGATCAAGGATTGTGACAATCAAATCATACATGAGGATTTGGAGATGTGATTCTGATGATTCACTGGGACAAATATGGCTTGTTACTGTTTGTTTCTGAATGTACTGAGGCCAGAATGCTTCTAGGTTGGAGAAGAATTTCAGTTCCTCAACTACTCTAGCCACAGTCTGTAGGTTGTGCACATTCACTGAATCCCAGCCATGGGATTTCACTCTTCGAGGGGGGGGTACTGTTTTTATTACTCTTCTGGTATGATTGCAAAGTGCTTCCATGGTTTTGAGCTGTGAAAGTGCATGCTGGACCTGCTACACTGGTGGTGCTGGGAAAGTAGACTTTGATTACAAGTTAGCAGACAGTGAAAATTTGAGAAGTCACTGTACTCCCACTTTGAGTACAGTCATAGTCACAGCTCTCACAGATCAGGGAGCAGTCAAATAAAACAGCTGCTGTTTGACACAACAGGTCAGAAGCTGATGGTGGGATACAGAGCTGTTCTTGGTCCATAAATTTACATCCTTGGTTCATAAATAACTGACACTTAATTTTAATTTGGCGATGTACTTTCACACTGTATCCTTCCCTCAACAGTTTTGTAATGAGCTTCCAGCACACTTGATGCTTTGGGGACTCTATTTTAGAAGTTCTCTGCTCAATTACTGAGCATTTGCTTTACAAATACTGTGTATTGAGAATAACTCTATATTTATGACCACTTCTGTGTCTGAAGTTCAGTTTTCTGCATGCTTTGGTGCATCCTGACCAGTGAGTGTGGTGCTGCACTTCTGAAATCACTGCTAACCAGATAAGCTCACTTACAGCATGCTGGGCTAGATACTTTGTAAGTCGGTTAAAAAACTGTTCAGGGCTCTTCTCACCGAGTACATAGCATGTTGGGTAGCTTACAATTTCTGGTCTGCAGTCAGAAAAACAGGTGGATTACAATATACTTGACCTACTTCTGAAGTCATGAACCTTGTAGGAAATAAGCTAGCAAAATCCTTTCTCTCTTTCCATACTTCTGAACTGAATGTGTAGTGAAGTGGCCACCAAGCTGCTGTTTGTGGCGGAGTCGACTGTTCCTAAGGTGGACCTGGAGTACAGCTACTAGACATCTTGCGCAATCTTGAATTGATTCATCCTAACCAGCGTATCTGTGACGGATGTAGAAGATTCATCTGTCCTGAGCAAAATGTAAGAGCTGCTACTTGCCCAAATGAAGAATGTTGTGAAGCCTTGACAGGTGACATGCTCTGTATAGCCTGCGTATGAGAAAGATGGTATGTGAATGAAGTGAAAGATAGTATGTCAATGAAGTGATGTGACTGCTCTCATTGGCAATCCTCTCTTTTTCAGATTTAGTGGAGTTTGTGCTAGCTTGATACAAAGTGTCCTACTGTGCCTGGTGGAAGTGACATATGAATGCACTAGTCTGCTTCTGCTGAACCATTAGAGCTTTGTTTAATTTGTGCTGTCATGAACCTTCAGTCCCATGCAGTGTCAGATTTGTTTTGTAAATAGCTAAGATGGGCCTTGGTTTTGCCTCTGCAAGTGAATCTTTATGCTACACATACTGCTTGAAATGCAGCCAGAAGTCTAGCATACTTGCTTGTCCCAAGTGTACCTGTAAACAAGTAGAGAAGACGTTCTTCTTGGTTAACCTTGACCCCTATTCTTTGTTCCTGAGTGGTTCTGACTTGCATGTTCAGTACACCATAGACAATGCTTTCCTTAAAGGTAGGGAGCAGGATAAAAAATTATGTCCCTTTAACTTAAAATGTAATAGCTTAGAATCTCCCAGATTTCCCAGCATCAGCTGGAAAGTAGAGTCCACATTGCAATTTATGAGCCGTGGTAGACCATGGTTATTACTACACTTGTTTCAGCTGATGAGTTGCACACTAGGCATAGCTCAAGGCTGCTGCTAGTGCTTGCAGAGCTCTCCAGAGGAAAGATGATTGCTTGATCCAAGGCCTAACACTATTTTGGCCTTGGATCAACATCAGAGACCTAAGAATGCAACACAAACCATCCTATGGGTGGGCCTGTTGCTTATCTTCTGGTATTACTTCTTTCTTTTTCCTTACGCATGTTGACTTACCTCAATGCAAAACATTTCCGTGTAGTATAACTTTCAGAGGTGTCTGTTCAGATAGCTTTAACCCCAGTTAAAAGCTGTTTTGCCCTCTTGGTATATGAAACAGCTCTATTCACTTGCAAGTGGTTTTTAGACCCACTGTTAAGTAAAGCCAGACAGAGTAGTGTTGTGTCAACTGGAATGCTGCCTACCTGCTATTTTTGCTGTTGTAAGACCACTCTCAACTGAGATTCGCACAGTGGGGTCTGTCAGACAACCTGCAAATGAATGTTTTGTTCTCCAATCTGTGTGTTGAATAATTGCCACAGCCACTGTGTTGTGCCTGTATCCTTCCCCAGGACAACCTCAGTGGCATGCCACGAGAAGAGTTGGAGGCCTTCAAAAGAGTTGTCCTGTACTGCAATAGGACCTGGGTCAGCTGTGGCAATTTTCAGACATTGCACATATCTAAATGATGTAAGAAGGCAGTAACGAGGTGCGTGCCTGCTTGCTCTCAGGTGAATCCCTCTAGTTCCTGTCCCTATTGCTCTTCCTTTCTGCTAGCCTAAAAGTGGGAGAAAGCCCTTGCATTCCTTTTTCCCCCACAGTCTTTTCTTCAAAGGCTTAGGAAACTGGCTACCTCTCAACAAATCCAAACTAGCACCATGTCTGCTGTAAGCATGCATATCAGCAGTGTCTTCTGGTACTCCTTATACTGATGGACACTTGGAGCTGCTTGTTCTTCCCATCAGGGCCTCCTCCTCCAATTCGAAGATCTATTCTCCCTGGTAGGGATGGTCACCCTCTTTAGAATTGGATTGCTCTTCATCTTAGTGGGCACTGAATCCCAGGCATGTTGTCAACCTCCATCTGCACCCTTCTTCAGCAGCAACACTATCTCTTCTAGATTCTAATCTGGGTCTTAATAGCCTTGCTGAGGGGGACTGGCTTTACCCCTCTGGGTTGAGTGCAGTGGCTCCTTGATATTCATGTGAGGTCACTGTGAGTTGGAGGATCAGAGTGAGCTGTGAGCCCTGGCTTGGCTGTATCGTCTGTAGCTGGCCAAAGAGAATCTTCTGTACCTTCAGCTCACTGGCACCTGAACCATCCTGTGTGGGTGCAGGGTTTATAGTGTTTTTGCAGGTTGCCTTCAGTATCACCTTGGGACTGCCTTCAATATCTCCTGGGGCAGCTCCTGCCCTAGGCACAGTCATGCCTTATCCAGACACCAGGTACCAACACTTGAACAGGTTTCACAACACCACCGGCCACAATTTGGAGAGCACCGAGTGCTTTCTGAGAGGCAGGTAATGCCAGAGCCTCTGCCATGGCTTGTGCACGTGTGTGTGAAGCTTGAGTGTGTCATTGGCAGCACAAGCAAATGTCTAACTCTTACTTTGCACATTTTCAAGTGGCTCTTGGGTCGGAACTCAGACTCTTGGTTTCTTCCTTAGGGCAAACATTTACATATAATCCCTGAAAAATGTGACTTAACTTCAGCAGACTTGTGTGAATGTGAAATTAGTAAGTAGTAGCAGTGCTGATGTAGTCTTTGATTTCTAGTTCGCAAACATCTGGAGTATCAGTAGATATGCAGAGAAAATGAGACAAATCTGAGTGCCTGATGGGGGGGTAAAGAAAAGTTTCTCTATTTACTATCTCACCACACAACCTACATGATTGTTATGAAACGAACTGATGAGAGATATTACTTCTCCCACCATCATTAGGATGCAAGTGTTTTCTGAATGTGCCAGATGTTTGGCTTTCATTATCTCGAAGTTTCTTTCATTTCCAACTCTAGTGAAAGGGAAGCTTGAGCATGTCCAGTAGAATTATAAACAGTTTCCTGTATGAATGAAGAAAGCAGAACACTTAATGAATTGCATCGTGGTAATAGTAAGTCCAGCTAATGAATGCTTTCTCTGTGACTTTGGAGAAGTGGCCGAGTGACATTTTTTTGATTCTGGGTCACTGAATCCGCATGGATTATTTGTCTGAGAAAGGCCTCCTTTTAATATTTGGAAGCAGTGTATTCAATACTCTATAGTAAGATTTCTGACTTATTCAGAATAACCTTATATTCAAAGCTGACTAAGGGTGTGTCCTCTAAGGTGCTAGCAGTTGAAAAAAGTATCTTTACTAACAGGTTTTGTATTTATTCTGGAGAAGTCCAATGAACATTTTTTCAAAGAACTATAATACCAACTCTGGTAACATTTTTTGGAAGTATTAGTTTGTGTGGAAGGAGGAGTTTCTGAACTATAGGTTGTAACAGGCTAGTTTAGATTTGCACATTCAATGCTGCTTTGCCAAAACCACGGTAGACTCTCTTCCCTCCATGTAAGAAGGCATTTGCTGTTACTTACCAGAATATTTCCCAAATATGTTGTCATATTACTGGACTGCTTTGTGGTATGTGTGTATCTTTTTATTTCCAAGGATTGAATAAATGTTTTTGGAGCATTGAAAGGCACATGGACAGACAGGATATCACTGCACGAGGTGGAGCAGATTTGTTCTTTCCAGTGGTAGAAGAAGAGAGAACTTGTTTTGCTTGGTCCTCTCTGAAAACATTTTCTTCAGCCAGGCCAGCTGGACTGTGAAGGGGGCTTTGTCTGCAATTCTTTAGCATTTAATGCTTGCCATAACTGATCTAGAAGTGATCTTTACTGCAGCTCGAGTGTAATTCATTAGTTTTTCTGATGATTGGAGATAAGAACCTACTGGAAGTAGTTACAGCTGATGGGAAGACCAGAGTTGATGGCCTTATGGTTGAAATGCAAGCTGTATGTTGTGATAGATGAACCTTTAGGGCTGTTCTATGATTGTTCTTCAGAACTACACTCATCTAGTCTAGAGGTGAGAATATGGCCAAAGCCTCTTCCTGGGATTGGAAGCAAGGAGATTATCACAAGTGGTGCTAGTTATTCACATGAACTTTGTGAAGAGTGAGTTCATCTGAGTGTGTTAGCTGAAGAGGATACTATGAATTTTCAACAAGAGGAGGGGATGGCACTTCAAATGATCTTTAAAAGCATTTTCCCACCATTTTGCCAACATTGCTCTGCCTGTGTTGTCCTTTAGAGAGCTCCTTTTCTTCTGGGAACAGGGAGATGCACTGATATTTTTGTGTTAGCTGTACAACAGAGGTACAGAGTGAGTTTCCATCATCATGTTGGTATCACTACCTGGGCTTTCTCACGCTGTGCTCTTCTACAATGGCAAAGGGAACTAAAAGATGGCAGATCCATCTCCCCAAAAGCAAACTCTGGGGGATCAGTAACCTCATTCATTGCACCTTTTAGGAAAGACCGGATGGTCTGCAGTGCTGCACAATTTCTCCCTGAATAACTGGAGGGAATTAACAGTACCTTGAAATATAATCTATCAAAAAATGATGAGGCCTCCAGCAGTATGAATGTAGAAATCTTACCTGTGCCTGTCTCAAAAGTCAGAGCTTCTGGAACTGTTCTGTACAGAGTCCAGATCAGCTCCTCTGTGTCTTGGACTAGGTTTATTAGGCAACATGACATTTTAGTGCAGTCCATTGGTTTTCCATGGTTTTAATCACAATGGATATGAAACAGTGGATTGATGAAGGCCACTTTGGTCTGTAGGTGACATTGCAAGTACTGGACATACACACTGCATTTTCCATGGACTTGCTGTGCTTTATTTTCCAAAGGTCCTTAGTTTCTATTAGCTATGACTTCAAATACTTTCTGTCAGGAAGCTGCAACTTGAGAAAAGAATCTTGGTTTTTTTACTTATTTTTGTGTTGTATTTCCTTGAAGAGAGCTGTGCAAGGATTTGGATTGAACAAAAGCAGGAGAATGTGAAGGGAAGGGCAATAGATGTGAACGTAATGGGAAGAATATGCAAAGATAAAGTTCTGTTGGAGGAGGATGAGGATGTAGAGAACGATGAGGGGGAGAAATAGAAGTAAAACCCGTGAATAAAGACAAAAGCAGGCTGGGCCATGTGAGTGCATTGTATTCTTCCACAAGAATTGTTATGAGAAGAGAGCTGCACAGCATTTGGCTCTGTGTGGCCGCTGGAAGCTAGATGGGAATTGCCCTTAATTTCAATGACTTTGTTTCATAGTCCATTTTGAAAATGACAGGAAAGCCATAGAGTTCATGCTATGTTATCCTTTTAATGCAATTTCTTTGAATGTGTTGACTGTGAAATATGAGAAGTGGAAAACAAATTCAATGGTTAGTGTTTAATATGTATAGTACATGCTTAAGTATTTACTTTTGTCTGTGGCTAACTGAAAGAGGGGTTTTTTTATGCTTGAACAGGTTTGAAACACACCTATGCTGTTCACCCACGTCAGCTGACTTTGAGTACTCTGGTGATTTCTAAGTATTAGAGTTGAAATGTTAGATGTATAACTTTTTAGATATAGCAAATGCTTTGTAAAATGTGATATTTTTATACATATATAAATTCATTTTCCCTTGTATCCAACCTGGCTGAAATAAGAAAGAAGCTATGTAGAACATTCGGGTTTGCGTATGCCTGAAACGGAGAGTAGCTTCTCCAGGGAATTAGATGTATAAAACCATTCATTGTTGTACCTCTCTCTCTGTTGAAAAGTGTTATGTGCCCACTGCTTCCCCCCCCCCCC
>Ga0065711_1046383_pt1 | contig 12920 bp, 5 predicted proteins | sample Hoacrofraction12_FD_59098 | JGI IMG/M metagenome (GOLD analysis project Ga0065711, IMG submission 59098) | Hoatzin crop microbial communities from Cojedes, Venezuela - Epithelial fraction 12 v2 (version 2) | ecosystem: Host-associated > Birds > Digestive system > Esophagus > Crop | place... | reverse complement strand
TCATCTGCAAACTTGCTGAGGGTACACTCAATGTCGCTGTCCATGTCATTGATAAATATATTGAACAGCACCGGTCCCAGTACGGACCCCTGAGGGACTCCACTCGTCACTGGTCTCCATAAATTTTGAATTAATTTGAATTAGAGTGATTTCCTCATCACTAATACGCTATGTGCTTGCCCTTTCCGTAGCATATTTCCCCCTGCAAAGGAGCAGCTGAATACCCAGAGCATGAGTTACCTACAGCTAACAAAGCTGGTTTTGGCACTTTCTCTTCCTGTGTCTAGAGATACCAAGATTCATTTGTAATAAAACTTCAGCATCTTGACATTGTTCCACAGGTATTTGGAGATCTGTTTGATCATTTTCTTAAGTTGGTGGCTTGCTAATCATTTGATTGAATCTTTGCTAAACTTGAGCTAGAAGAAGTTAAAAGGGGGTAGCGAGTAAAATGAGGATGTCTTGCCATAAACACTTTCATTATTCTTTGTATACTTGAATAAAATAATTGGGTAATAAAAGCAGATATCAATGTATCATTTAAAAGTAAGGTTGTTTAGATGCTTGTGTACTGTGCATAAGAATGATTATTGCCTTATGTTCCGAGTTAGTATCTTTAAAAGCTGGGAAAAAAAAATGGAATAGCTATCTTTAATGGCCTGGTGTTGAACTTCATCAACAAAGTCAGTTATTTGGAGGATTAACTTCTGTCACTGGATCTGCAGAGCATCTCGTAGCACAGAGTTCACTGTAGGCCACAACAAGCTTTTGTCAAAGGAGCTCTTACTATGTCTGCAGTGGTTAAAGATAAGTTTTCTGCCTGTCCTACCTGCAGTCCTCCTACCATGGCTGTTGTATCTTCAAATAACTCAGGCAGTCAAGTGCAAACAGATTAATAAAATCCCAGTGACTGTTACTTTGAAGATAGCACTGTGGGTTGTGAACATAGAACGTTCAGTGCTGGCAGCTGAGTGGTAACCTCTCAAACTGCTGCAGCTGAATCCACCAGGCTTCATTTTTGAAAGAGGTTGGCAACATCCATGGCTTATTTTCTAGTGTGCTAATGCCACTCTGGGCTACTCAGTGTGCACCACAAGAGGCTATGAGTGCCTGTGCTGGAGGAGCATGAGTGCTCTGTAACAGTGTACCTGAAGGCACTGTTACAGGTCTGATTTACTGCATAGTCAGCTCATCTGTACATGAGAACAAAATTACTTGTCTCCATGAGACATACGTGCTAACACACATGGTTTAATAATGCTGGTTGCTTTGTGATGCTGAATTAGTTACCATAAATGAAAGGGTTAGTTTGTGTAAATTATTTTATTGTATTGTTAATTTGACAGTATATTTTTTCAAGAAAGATTTTTACAAGTAAAAACCCTTGCCAAAAGTAAGCAAAAACTCTGTGATAGTTTCTGCTGGGGTTGCAAAAAAAAGCAAACCTTACTGTTTCTTATTTTGAGGAATTTTGTATTTCTTTTTTACTATCCAACTTTTACTACAACAAGCAGAAAAAACCTACACAGAATATGAGTATTTGAGTTAGTGGTACAGCTGAACGCATCCTGTCTGTGAAGTTGTGGGGCTTTTTTACATCCAACTGTGTTTTAAGTTCATTAGTTTCTAGCTAGCATGCTTATTTCTATTTCTAAAACTTCTTGCCAAATTGTCGCTTAATCTAATGTAGACAGGAGTCTTAGATCAGTGGTCTGCTTGATAAAGCAAACTATGCCTTGTTTTTCCATGGCACTGAATTATTCTTTAATAAAGCAATCTGTATGAACCCTGGCAATGTTTTGTATGCGCTTACTGAAGAAAAATTCCCTGTCATTTCACCATTTGTAGGTTATCACTGAAATATGTCCTTTCATCTGTAACTGCCTCAGTTGGGAATAATTCGGATTTTCAGAGAATTAAAAGTTGGTCTTTCAGATGGAATCTACAAGTAATACTGTATAAACTGGAGTGAATTTCTTATCTCTCCACAGGGTAAGAACAACAGTGGTGCTGATTGCTTTTTAACTTCGAAATTCTTCTGTTAGCCTTCGTTTGGATTTAGTTATCACATGACTGTTGTAACTCATTAACAACTCTGTTCATCCTTGTTTTGAAACTGAGAGTAGTGTAGGATTTCAGTGCTATTATCTGTAGTCTGTGTGTGTGAGGAAACATCAGTGATCCAGTTAAGTTTACTCCAGCTCTAATATACAACTGGTATGTTATACGTTAACCACTGAACTACAAATGCTCTCACTGAGCAATCTGTTCATTCCTCCACGTTAAGTTCCATTAAATTTACAGCAAGAGAACATTGCAGAAATGTCCGGGGAGCAGATGTGGCAGAACCTCAGGGTTTTGTGACTAGTTTTGTTATTGTTGTTTAAGCTGCTGTATCAGGCAGCAAACATTTTTAGGTATTTGTGCATTTAACAATATTAGCTGTGTTTTCATTTTCTTCTTTTTTTCCCCTGGTGGTTGGAATCGGTGTAGGTAAGTGCACCAGCTGGTGCAGTGCTCTCTTGGTGGGATTAGCTGATACGTTTACAGTGGCAGGTGGTGGTCTGTGAAATAAAAGCAATAGTGACTTCAAAGTGTGCCAGTTCTTCAGGGAATTCCTGTTACTGATGACATTTTTTTTTTTCCTCTAATAGGATAGGGAAAAATGTTTCCAAGCACACGTTTCAATTATACTTTTCCCAAGTAGAGTTTTACAAAAACAATTGTATTGCAGATGTCAGGGGTTTTTATTGGTTAGAAATGGTGATTTCGGAGCTCTGCATGGAAAAAACTTCCCTGTGTTAGATGAACAGGAAGTTTCTTGTTTTCACTCTTTGCATACTTTTCAGACAGACTCCGAAATACATTTCAGCTCTAATTCTGTTTGTTGCTAAATTAGTATTTTGCGTGCTGGTGTTGTGTAAAATATGAAAAGCGGTGAGCTCTGCCACTTGAATGTGGCTGTGAAGCTGGGTTGCATTTTGTATTTCCACTTTCTTAGCATTTGTCATTTAAAGATCCTAAGGAATAAGAAATTCAGTTTAGCAAGAAATCCAGTGGCCTTGGCTTATTTGAACATTCTTATGTGCGGATGGGAAGAACCTGCAGTTGTTACTCTTCCAAGAGAAGCATGCAGAGCTTGCTACAGAACCTAACCCTCCCAACAGGAGAAAGGCTTTTTGTGAAAGAGTGTCCACTTCAGTCTGGTCTCCCGGCTGCATTTGCAGATTGTGTTTAGTCCCTGTAGAATGTCAGGGTAACTGAACTGGGAAAATGCACTGTCATACTCCAACTTTGACACTAATTTTTCGTTTCTGCTGTTACGAGATGAAAATGTTTAAGATGATTCTCTGCTGAATGTTTAGTAACTTGAATTCACAAATGTATATGGTCTCAGTTACAGACGAGCTTTTTGTCAAACACCGACAGATTTTTGTAATTTTTTTTCCTACTGATTATTGTAAAAGAAATGAAATTACGTTTTTACATAGACATCTACATGATACAGCAGCATTTCATAATATTATATTAAGCAACCATAGTATTAGATCAGCTTGTAATTGCAAGACTGAAATGGGAAATATAAACTAAGTAATTTCACTCAGAATTTTAGGATCTGGATGTTTTATTGTTTGAAAGTCTGAAGAATGTTTGCCTTCGTGTTAACTTCCATGGTCTATGTTACCACATTCATTTTACTTATCGCCTTCACTTAAATTTCTGTGTAGGTTCTCTGTTGCTGCACAGGACCTTGACAAATTAGATTCTCCTCAGCTCTGCAGGATAAACAAGGATTTTAGGCAAGTTATTTTTACTTGTCAGCCAAATTCTCCTGCACCCCTTCCCACCCCTCACTCCTGCCCCATGAAAAAGTATTTTCATCTGAGGCTTACAGTAGGTTTTAAGATGACTTTTGCTAAGAGATTTTATCACATACTGCTGAAGTCATTTCACAAAATCAACTCCAAACCAAACAGATACATTGCTTATGCTTGCTACAAATTACAGCAATTTTTAAAGTACTGTGGTCTGTCTAAAGCCTTCTTGCATGTATAGGCACCTTCCTTTTCCTACCTTCCACCTCTGAAATCAGAAGACTACTGGTGAGTTTTTTCCTGTTCTGCTATTAACAGTACTTGCTACTTTCTTCAGATGTGTAGTTTATTGTTTTATAAATCAGAGTGGTTTGGGTTGGGAGAGACCTTATAGATTGTCTAGTTCCACCCCCCCGCCACAGGCAGGGACACCTTCCACCAGACCAGGTTGCTCAAAGACCTGTCCAACCTGGTCTTGAACACTGCCAGGGAGGGGGCAGCCCTAGCTTCTCTGCGCAACCTGTGCCAGTGCCTCACCACCCTCATGGTGAAGAATTTCTTTCTTATCTCTAAATCTATCCTCTTTTAGTTTAAAGCCATTACCCCTTGCCCTATCACTACATGCCCTTGTAAAAAGTCCCTCTCCAGCTTTCTTGCAGGCCCCTTCAGGTACTGCAAGGCTGCTGTAAGGTCTCCCTGCAGCCTTCTCTTCTCCAGCCTGAGCAGCCCCAACTCTCCCAGTCTTTGCTCATGTTTTCTCCATTTTAATTTTCTTTCTTGTTGCTGTCAGCAGACCTCGGTCATAATAACAGCTTTCTTGACAAATTCTGACTCTACCCATCCAGGTTCAGCTTTTGGTTTATTTTCTTTCTGAAGTTTATTTGTGCATGATGTAGACTGTCTTGTAGCTTTATTTTGGCAAGTAGTATTTGGCAGGGAGGATGGCAAGTTCTGGATTTGAAGACTGCTGAAAGGTGGCATAATTCTTCAAGCAGTCATTATTCTTGATGTTTGAGAATCCTACTGTCAACTTTTTTGTGGGGGGGGTACTTAAGTGGTTTTTTGTGTTTGTAAATACAAAAAATATTACTGTATTGCCCTGAATGGACTAACAGCGAGTTAGTGATTTAAACGCTGGCTACATAAGTTGCATTTCTGACAGCTGAGGGAGGAGGTACTGCTTCTTGGTTTGAGTATCACAGCAGATTCCAGTACCGCAGCCCTACAGATATAGGATAATACTTAGCTAGGTCATGAATGCTTATTGTTCTTAAGTAGGTGCTGGATGGTATATGTGGTTATTTATTAGATACAATGTGACAGACTATTTGAAAATAAAAATGGTTGTGCTGCTAGCTTAATGCTACTCCTGAATAGTCATTGTTACAAGAAAAACTCCAAGGCAAATGATCATAGATCATCTGTGAGGATGAAGGTTGGGTTGTCAGGCTAACTCATAGAAAAGTACAAAGAAACTGAAACTTCCCATAAATTATTATTTTTATCTGCAGCTCTTTTCCTGAGCATTGAGGAGCAACACAGAACTGGCAGTTTCCTACTTTTGTTGCATAATAAATTCTTTATCGATGTGAGAATTTTTTTTTCTGATGGATTTGTAGTAATAGATGAAGTAAAGCATTAGAGATCAAAAAGGGTGAAAGTAAAAAGTATATAAACGGATCTAATCCATATGCAGTCAGGTGTGTTTTGCTATTTTGATTGTTACCAAAGACTAATTTGTATGTTATAAAGTAGAAAATGAATTACATTGGGGTAGCTGTAGTGTGAACGAACTGTAACTATTCAAATTCAATCTGTATCCATTCTTAAGAATCTGTCAACGTGAAAAGTCCCGTGATGTCACTTCTCGGCAAGAGTTATGACCATTTTCGCTCCTGCTCAGTGACAGTGCTAGCCCCACAAAATAGGTCTTTAGAGGGTAACATCACTTTGCCACATGGGCTTAAGGGTGTTAGCAGCCTCTGACCGGTTTCTGCAGTGCTGCTTGTCCCCGCACGCTGTCCCTCTTTGCTGGAGGTGGCTGTTCTGCACCAGGGCCGGCAGGCTGGGGTGTCTGCCGTCGCCCTGGCAGCCCCATCCCAGATCCCGCAGTTCAACCTCTCTGACCTCCGTCAGCACTTGACGTGGAGAGCAGCAGGTGCCTGCACCCCATCCCGCTCGCTCTGCTGTGGGCTTCGTGACTTCTCATCAGAGCAGTAACAGCCGCCGGGCAGGGCAGCTGCAGCCGCGTGCTGGGGCAGTTGCATCCCAGCGCCCGGGTGTGTGCCGTACCGTCCTCATTCCTGCCGGATGAGCTCCTAGGCTCGTGGTTACAGCAGCGGTTATAATGCAACTATACTGAACAGAGGACCATTAGCTGACAGTGATGTACTGCAGACAAGCTTTGTCTGTCTCTGGAGTATGACTTCAGCTGGATAAAGATTTTACTGCCCGGACAGGGGTGGTTTGGGTTGGGAGGGACCTTATAGATCATCTAGTTTTAACCTCCCCTGCCATGGGCAGGGACACCTGCCACTAGACCAGGTTGCTCAAAGACCTGTCCAACCTGGTCTTGAGCACTGCCAAGGAGGGGGCAGCCACAGCTTCTCTGGGCAACCTGTGCCAGGGCCTCACCACCCTCATGGTGACAAATTTCTTTCTTATCTCTAATCTAAATCTATCCTACTGCACTACCTGCATCGTCTGGTACACGTTCTCTTTTCAGTTACGCAGTTGGGTTTGGGGATTGTGCAGCTCCACGAAAAGGATCAGCTTGTTGGTCTGGCTGAAGACTAATCTTTTTTTCTTACTTCAGAGCGTAAGCAACCTGTTCTGTTTTACATTACAGCCACCCAGATGCCCATACCAAGAGAAGGTAGACTGTAGGAATACGCGGTAGGGCACCAAGGAGCACAGGAAATTACCCAGGTGGTGACAGCACATACTTAGATTGGCAAAAGCAGAGTCCTCAACACTTTCCTGCAAACCGAAGTAAGGTGCCTGTCCGTGCGGGTTCCATGATTCAGCCCTCAAGCTAGATGCCCGTCTTTCTCTCCAATAAAGTTCAGTAAGAGACATGAGAAATCAGGCTGTGAATCCAGGACTCTCTTCAGGGAGCATTCTCATCAACAGGCTGTTGTCACGTTCACCATATTTGTCTCTTCTGTATTCTCTGTTCTGTCATGTAAATATTAAATTATTTACCATAGGTTTCCCATCTTCAGGATGGAAATCAAGTCTCTTTCAGGATGGGAAAGCACAGTCTCCACACAACCTTTTTCTGATGGCCTCCTCTTTGTTAAAATGTGAGCTTGAATTTCTTCTGCCTGAGGAGGCTTTACAACTTAAATCTCATACTTTGAAGGAACTGCTGTTACTGCAATGCTTTATGAAAGTGCGAGCACCATGAATTCAGTCTCCTTGACTGGCTATTTAATTGAAAGTCGCTGTGAGATGTGCTTTCTGTTAATACCACTGTGTTTTGGACAGACTACTCTATTGGGCTCTTGGGGGTTTCTGTCACAGGGATGTCTGGTTACTGAATCACAAAGAGGTTTAGGCAAGAGACAAGTGCCAATACGCTCAGCAGAGCTGAGATAACATCTACAATCACATTCAGGAATAGAGCTATATCCCTGTAACTTAATTTGAAAAATCAAGTCTCTTTCAGAGTTGAGAATAGAAGTTTGATCTTGCATAAAGTTATACTTGTATTACAATAATGTAGTGCCTTACTATGACAAATGTAAGTGCTAATGCCAGATAAATATTCCAACTGTCGTTTATAATTGTCATTTATGTAACTTTGGTCAGTCTTAGCTTTTCATAATATGCCAATCAGTGTCCTACTTTAACCATTGTGTTCTACTTTGTAGCTGTGATTTTTCCAGACTTAGCATTTGGGAAGAACGTCAAATGCATACTAGAAGTTCAGGCAATCTGGTCATATAATAGGCCATCTCATATAAGTGCCTCTAAAGCATTTCTGACGGTGAATAACAAAATCACTGAACAATACAGAACTACTGAAGCCTTTAGTCTTGGTATGCAAAGATTAGAGTGCTCCATCCTTGGAAAGGGAAAAGGTGCCCTTTCTTGGGAAGATCCAAAAGGGACTTAAGAATCCAGTGTTTTAAGCTTTATGGGGACCTCAATACTTTGTTTCAGGTGCTCCTTTCTGACTTTGTAGGTGTCCTAAATATCCTGTGCATGTTTCTGTTAGTGGGCATGCGTGAAACCAGTAACTCCTAATACTAGGAAGCTTAATAGGCCCTCAGGCTCTGGTCATTCTCTTCCTCGTCTAACCCCAGGGCCTGATCAGACAAGGATGCTGACACACTGAATGCTGCTCTGCAGATGGCTACGGTGAGTTTGCGCGTCTGTGGCTTGTTGCTTTTGCTTGTTCTGGTGACCCTGCTATTAGATGTGAAACATGAAAGCCTGTGTTCAAAAAATAACCTGCCTACTTATCCTAGAACATGGAGGCTGAAGAATCTTTTCCTCCTTATTCTCCTATAAAAAGTAGCAATTCATTTATACATGTGAAACAGTTTCAGTAAGAAACGTGAGATGGTGAGGACAATAGCACATGGAGATCTGCCTCTCTAGGAATATGGAAGTAAGATTGCGTGAGGATGCACACCCCAACGTATGTCTGTTCCTCTGCCAGTACTGGTTAGGTAGCACGCAGTACCAAGCATCTGGTGAGCGTTCCTTGAATACCAGCAGAGCTCAGAAAATGGGTGAAGTTCCTGAGCAGTTCACTGACAACAGGACGTTAAGGGCAACTTTCTGGTGAGTAGGGAATAAATACAGATTTCTGACATGAAGAATCTTCTGTCAGTGAGGTTCCGTAAGTTCTCCTCTATGAAATTTCCGTGGTAGTAAGTGTCTGTCCCAAGCAGGTTATAAAGGCACGTGACCTAGTAGTGAATGATGAAACCAGATACCTGTCTCATGCGGAAGCACCATGGCATTACAAGCTGGGTGTTCTTCTCGCGTGCCTGTGAAATGCAGCTGAATAGATTTTATTCTCAAACCAAATACATGTGATTGCCACACTAGGCACAGCCTTTCCCTTTATGAAATCATTTTCAGGCCTGCCATCCCCTCTGTGTGGAGGACAATAGAAACCTCTTCCTTTGACACTACTGACAAATTTCATTTTTTTTAATGAAGCTCTGGCAGTGTCAGCGGCCTATCCATGGGAGAACAATTTAACGGATATAATTGTAATCTCAGCAACTGTTTAGTGAACAGTACATCTTTCTTACATCCAAGAATGTTTACTTCAGCCTTACCTAAAGGGGTTACCAGGACCTGCGTTCAGGTGTGATCCTTCAGACTAAGCTACCTGGTAAAGCAGTGTTACAGCCTGAAGAGAAAAGTGGGTGCACTGCACGCTGGTTTAGGTGAGAGATTGTGACTGGCATGTATGTTAATCACACGGCCAAGCACACGAGATGTGTGTCTTTCATGATACAGCTGTAGGAGCTACATCCATTAATTCTTACTGCAGAGAGTAAGTGGGAATTGTTTTGTTTGCTTCTGCAATATCAATGAATATTTTCCTGAATCTTGACTGTCTTAAACTCCAGCCTTATTTGGGGAGTCTTCTAGAAGTTCTGGAAAAAGTATAGTTCTGCCTCTTACCAGTTCAAAAAGAAGCCAGCATACAAAAAAACCCACAAAAAATTGCTTGAATTGTTCATGTGTCAGAGAAGAGAGTTAGGGGCAGCCAGCAGGCCCATGAAGAACTTAGAGTGAATTGTCATTGTGGTAATATATTTATCATCCTGGCAAAAATTGTGAGCGGACGTAAAGGACATTCGCCAGTCATTCTTGTTGACCTTACTGTCTGCTTCCCATGCAAGAGCTTTTTACTGTTTGCAGCATCTAGGAAACAATATTTTCAGTGGATATGAACAGTGTTCTCTAACCTCACAGCTTTCAGTAAAGCAAGATAATTTTAGATAACCTGATTGTAAATACAGTGAGAGTTTTAGTTGGGTGTACCTTTCATTCTCAGAGTGGATGGAGCTGTGCTCCTTCAGTGCTGAACATCCAGCGTGAAGGGTGCTTGACCCGCTCGGCGTGAGCAGCCGTGCTGCCGCAGGAGGAGGAGAAGTGGAGAGCTGCAGATTGTGTTTGCTGCTGCCCAGTGTCAGTCTTGTTCCTGGGAAACCATCCCAACCTCTGTCACAGATTTTTCATCAGTAATTTCTTCAATCAAGCAGCCTAAGCAATCTGTAAATATAGGCTGAATATAATCACCTAAGCTATTATTAAAAGATTCACCTCAATCAGCAGTGCCTGCTAGCTGATTGTCACCTGACACCTTGCAATTAACACAATGACTGGTATTTGTGACAAAATAGGCGAGTGTGGCTTGATTAATAGTGCTATCTCAGGAAGGGACTTTTCCAGTATTTATTACCATCAAAGCTGTCAGTCCTGCACAGTGTGTTGTTCTGAAGCGACTTTATGACAGCTACAGCCAAGTGGAGCTGTGTAAGATAGGCTTTATCAGGCCTCTGGAGACAGAAGTGGCAAAGTTCAAGCGCTCGAATTTTTTCATGTGCTTCATGTATTGATATAACAATAAATTAAAAATAAAGTTAATCCATCTTGTGTAATGAATCAGAGGCTGTAAACTGAATTTTAAATTAATGCTTATACAAATCTAGATTGCGCCGACCGCTGAGGGGGAAAAATAGTTGTTTGAATTGCAGTTGGTTATTGGTACCAGGGGCTGAGCTCAGTACTGCCGCACCTAATTTATTACATTCAAACTAGTATTGCGTAGTGAGCTGGGGTTTGCTAAATAAAGTTTCAGGTTATTCACCAAATTCCTTTTTGGTTTTGGTTGGTGGTTTTTTTTTTGCCTCCTTTTGTGTGTGCTGCAGTTTCAGGGTTTTATTTCCCCTGCCTGAATTCCACCATCTGGTTTGTCCCGTAACTACTTCCCTCCGTGTTAACCCACAGCTACCTAATTCCCATTCTGGTTTATCAAAGGAAGTTCTAACTAGCAAAATATAAATAGCTGAAACTTTTGTACCTGAATAGTTTTATGGCAAGAGTGTAGAATGTCTTCTGCACTTCTGGTTCGTTCTGTCTTGCTGTGCACAGACGAGCCAAGCCAGGCTGTGGAGTGACACTTCCAACAGTTCCACCTTGCTTGGAGCACCCCTTCATTGCCACTATGGGCCTCTGGGAATTCCAGAACTTTAGTAGCCAACATCATGTTTAATACATTTCCACTGAAAAAGGAAAACCTTTCTCCAGTGTGACTATGTACTTTTTTTCACCTTCTAATTCCTTTTCAACGGTTGCATATTTTTGACAACGATAGACAAGTTTCAAAGGGAACTTTCTGAAACCTTCTGTCCTTACCGGGAACTTTCTGCATTTTGTTGCTGCTACGCTTAGGTTAATCCAGTATCAGATACTACTTATAGTCATCCTGAGTAATCTATGGGAAAAAAAATCAGTCACTTTTTTTTTAATTAGAGAGTTCAATTTTATTAAACCACAACTTTGAGAAGTTTTGCTACTATAATAGTAAATATTTCTGTTCTGGTCCACTTGGAGTCAGTTCATGTTTTTAAGAAAAGCATTTGTTGAAAAGGCAGCTTTTATATAATGGCAGTTCTTTGACATTTGTAAAGCTTTGTCCTATTAGACTATTTTAGACTGATTAAAAATAATCACATTTTTCTAGTGAAGATGAAATGAGCTGTAACATGAGACAGTGCACATAATTCTAGGTGAAGATGTATACAGTGCTGGGTGTATTGGGTTTTTGCGTGGCAAGGTTTTGGTAGTAAGGGGGCTATAGGGGTGGCTTCTGTGAGAGGCTGCCAGAAGCTTCCCCCATATCTGATAAAGCCAGTGCCAGCTGGCTCTAAGACGGACCTGCCGCTGGCCAAGGCCAAGCCCATCAGCGACAGTGGTAGCACCTCTGTGATGATAACATATCTAAGGAGGGGAAAAAACCTGTGGCAGAACAGCAGCCGGAGAGAGGAGTGAGAAGATGTGAGAGAACAGCTCTGCAGACACCAAGGTCAGTGAGGAAGGAGGGGGAGGAGGTGCTCAATGCGCCGGAGCAGAGATTCCCCTGCAGCCCGTGGAGCAGACCATGGTGAGGCAGGCTGTGCCCCTGCAGCCCGTGGAGGTCCATGGTGGAGCAGGTGGATGCCTAAAGGAGGCTGTGACCCCATGGGGACCTCACGCTGGAGCAGGCTCCTGCCAGGACCTGTGGAGCAAGAAACCCACGCTGGAGCAGGTTTGCTGGCAGGGCTTGTGACCCCATGGGGGACCCACGCTGGAGCAGCCTGTTCCTGAAGTACTGCAGCCACGTGGGAAGGACCCACGCTGGGGCAGATCGTGAAGAGCTGCAGCCCATGGGAAGGACTCACTTTGGAGAAGTTTGTGGAGAACTGTCTCCTGTGAGAGGGACCTCACGCTGGAGCAGGGGCAGAGTGTGAGTCCTCCCCCTGAAGGACAAGGAGCAGCAGAGACAACGTGTGATTGACCGTAACCCCCATTCTGCATCCCCTGCACTGCTTGGGGGGAGGAGGGAGAGAAACTGGAGTGGAGTTGAACCGGGGAAGAAGAGAGGGGCAGGGTGAAAGTGTTTTAAGATCTGGTTTTATTTCTCACTATCCTACTCTGATTTGATTGGTGATGAATTAAACTCCCTTTTCTCCCCGAGCTCAGTCTGTTTTGCCCATGACAGTAATTGGTGAGTGATCTCTCCCTGTCCTTGTCTTGACCCTCCAGCCTTTCATCATCTTTCCTCTCACCTGTCCAGCTGAGAAGGGCTTGGTGGGCACCTGGCACCCAGCCAGGGCCAACACACCACAGCAGGTAATGACCAAACTTTGGAAAGGAGCTGAGAAGTGACAAATACAGTGCAGATAACACGAGCTGTCAGACAAAGCAAAGGATAAGGCTGGATACAAGGAAGAAATTCATTACAATGAGGGTGGTGAAACACTGGAACGGGTTGCCCAGAGAGGTAGTGGAGGCCCCATCCCTGGAAACATTCAAGACCAGGTTGGACAGGGCTCTGAGCAACCTGATCTAGTTAGTGGTGTCCCTGCT
>Ga0065711_1046382_pt1 | contig 12920 bp, 9 predicted proteins | sample Hoacrofraction12_FD_59098 | JGI IMG/M metagenome (GOLD analysis project Ga0065711, IMG submission 59098) | Hoatzin crop microbial communities from Cojedes, Venezuela - Epithelial fraction 12 v2 (version 2) | ecosystem: Host-associated > Birds > Digestive system > Esophagus > Crop | place... | reverse complement strand
GGGGGTGGGGTGGGGTGGGGGGGGTGGCTGGTAAACCATGTAAGGACTTGGCAACAGGGATTCGACATCCTGAAAGCCTGTAACGCGGTCTGCGTTTCTCCATTTTCCACGCCGGTAGTTGTCAGACTTGTATCACTTCGTGTCACTTTTGCACACGCTCCTGCAGGCAGATTGACATGAAGTGCTCTAGAAAATACCTGGAAGGGAATTATGGTATATGTTAAAGATGCCGAGTAAAGTGGCAGGCATTTTGTGTGCCTCTTCTCTGGGAAACCGAAGCTCTTAGAAAAACAACCACCACCGGTCAAATAGGTAGTTTAAGTTTGTCAAGAGTAGGTTTCTTCAGTGTTGCAACACTTGTTATGAATATGCATGCATATAATATTCACACAGAGTGTATATGTGAGGTATTTTGGCATGTATTTCAGATACAGGATATACAAGCCTGAAATGGTTATTGCAGCACAACTTATATATCTGTTTCAAAGAAAAATGGTGTTCCTTGAGTGCCTCTATTTAGACAAGGAAAGATTTTTTGTGAATTTAGTTTTTAACGTGATGCTGCTTTTTACTTTTACCTTGTTTATGACTCATGCTGTTGGATTTTTCTGGGTACTGTAATTTACGTCCTGTAATACAGATTCAGGGGTTACAGAGCAATCACAGCCCCGGTGTTTGCTTCGCACTACAATGTGCTGTATTTGCACCGCATTCCTGGGTCGTGATAATTGTACATCCTCTCTAGGTAGTTCTGTTTGAAAATCAGTCAGCCATGCTTGGGTTTATATTTTGCATTCGTGCTTGTGGGGTGTTATCAGCACACCTTACTTTACGTATGGACATTTTACAGTGAAGTATCTTGCCTGAAAGTAATGGGCCCTGAAATGCAAACATGTCAGTATGTTCATAGGCAGTGGCTTGTATACGTGAGGGAGTGATGTTGCCTCAAACTAATAAGCAGGCCGTATTTGCGGTGCAGTGTTTTGATAGGAGTCTGTGCTCTCATCGATTCTGAGCTTGTGATACCTTGTGATGTTAACCAAGGTTGCGAGCTTTGGAGCAGCGCACAAGGCTGCCGGCCCACGCTGGGTCAGAGCTGCGTCGCTGCTGATGCCCGTGCCAGTTTTGAGTGGGTAATATTTTCAGATATGGTGCATTTGGCCCTTGGGCTGGGCTGTTGGCCCATCCTGGCCTTCTCGTTTGTGGATTCAGATCCCTTTGGCTGGTTCTGGTGACAGTGAGGACCATGTTGCCTTCAGATGCGCAGGCCATCACTGAGTGCATCACGTGTGCTGTGGTTTATCCGACCTTACCTGTCATTCACTGTGGAAGTCTGGCGTTAGCCCGCATCTCTCATGTGGGCCTTTAAAGGTTCTGATTTGTTAAGAACAGAAACCCCCAGCACCTTGATTTAGGAAGTCCTAAAAATATTCTCTGAACTTCTAATATGGAGAAAGCAACAACAAAAGCTCTGGCACGTATAACTTCTGCACTAACTTGGTTTGTTGTTTCTTTTAAATGCAATGCCATGTCAATATAAAAAAGGGACTACTTGGGAAATACAGGTGAAATTAAAGAGAATAATTAATGTTTTTTGAAATGAACTACAGCATTGCAGCAACATTTTTGACTGGATGTTGTCTTCTATATCGTGACTTACAGGGGCATCGTGGCTTACCTGTATATATTTGAATTCACGTTTTGAGGTTTAAAAATGAAGGGACTGGGGTCGACTCAAATGCAATTGCATCTGTGCACTTCTATTGTACCAGAACTGTCTCTTGTTTGCATTTCAGTATAGCTTGTAAATGTCTGCAGTTGTGTCGATTGTTTTATATGCCAATAAGGTACGTGTGGGATATGTGGTCACTTACTCAAGAGCCCTGCAGTAGGTGTTTTCAGGAATTTAGAAGGGCTGTTATACAGTATTATTTTACATACAGTACGTGATTGTGAGGCTAAATCTTGTGCTGCAGCTCACATAATTGCAATCCTGCAACTTCATGTTTGAAGTTTCTTGACTTTTGACTGCTTTATGCATGTGACTGGTAAGACCAAAGCACAGAGCTGGAAAGTGTGGTTGATTTTGTAAATGGGGGATGTTCTGGCCATTGCTGACAAAGCAGAGACAGAGATTTTTGGGAGATATATGGAAGTGTCTTGGAGTAGCTTCTCTTTTGAGGTTGGGGGCAGTGTCACAGTGTCTCGTAGTCAAGCGTGATGTGTTGCAAGTTATTTTGTTATGTGTGCTGTTGGCTTAGAAGGCTTTACTAAAAGCAAAACATAATGCCAAACACAACTTTGAATTACCACAGCAGGAATGTGAATTTCAGTTTTCAAATTTGAGCCCAAATGAACGTATGATGACAAAATGGTAAATAAACTCATCACATGTATTTGATACTCTTTGAGAACTAATGTTGTAGGTGTAGCAAATTTTGTTGGTGACTTTTTTTTTTGATAAATGTATATTATTTGTATTTGTTGTTACCTAAAATGTGATGATAGTTGTCCGTCTGAGCATAAAGGTACAGTTTATTTCCTCCTTAAGTTTCCAGTCTAGAAAATGTTTCTAGATGCCAGGTTGTGTCACATTTGCTACATACAGTATATTAGTCCATGAACATGAGAGCTACCTGATCTTACTACAACTTCCAGGGTTATTTTTTTTTTCTGTTGTTTGCTTCTAGTATGAAAACTCAGCTGCTCTGTCTGCTTAACCAAGGAGTTCTCAGTAAGTTTGTTGTTTTTTGTCATTCAACTGTATACTGGGAATTTTTTGGATTTGGCTGGTTTGTGTGTGAACAGAGAAGAGCAGGAACACTTTGCATTTAAATATGATGGTATTTTTTTACTTAGGATGAGCACAGCGATCACAGAAGTTTATTTAGGCTGGCTGTAGCATGAGCAGGTGTTGTGTAAGACTTTATGTTGTTCCGCTGATATGCACAGATTCTAGCTTGTGATGTTATTGCTGGGTTTGTTGCAGGTGTGTTTCTCATGGTGAGCTGATGCTCATGCCAAATTCTGATGAGATTTTATAGCGTGCCCAAGTGAGAAATGGGAAGAGATGACCTTTTTTTTTTAATGCAGGCCCTTGTTTGAATCTGGTTTTCTAAAAGGCAAGTGCTGCAGAGAATAGAACAAATTAGTACTTGGATGATTGTTTTGTTTTAATTCTCCCTTGACTTGCCTAGAATGGAATTTCCCATTAACCTGTTCCATTTCAAATGGAGAGAGAATCAATGTATTTGAGGACAGGCTATATTTATTTATTATTATCTCCATTAAAATAAAAAGCTCGTTATTTCTCACATTCTTTTTTCCGTTATACATTTTTTGTCTTGTTTGCTTTTTCTTTCAGCAAGTAAATTTTTTTTCTTCAGCAAGCTGAAGTAAACTTGCTTATTAGTAATAACTTGGTCTGCAATTAGTCTTGACATTTCTTTGGATTTTCTTAGAGCCTGTTAGTGTGAAATGATTGCAAAATAGTGTTGGGACTCCTGGGAAAGGCTACTGTGTATTCGTGCATCACGGTCCAAGTTAGGTCTATAGAATTTTGCTACCTGAAGAATGGAGATTGTGGAAATATGACAGGCCAAATAATCCTTTATGCTTTCTTGATACAAGGTTGTGTTTTGAAGTAGTACTTGCTCCCAATCCGAATTGCTTGCCTCCATGCTGAGTTATTTTACACAAGAAAATGCTGAAGTTAGTAAATTGTGTTTATGGAGTAGAGTATTTCCTGAACTGTAGCTCCCCTAAAACCTAAAAGCACACAAGGAGGGCGAAGAAAAGCTTTGTTTTTATGAACTTATTTCTGTTTGGCTTGGTGTGTTTCAGCTGTAAAAGAGGAAAAGGGAAACTTGGTTTGCCATATTGCTCCAAGTGGGGGGAAGGTGGGTAGAGGAGGAAGACTTGGTCAGGGTTTCTGTGGAGAATGCCGGTGCTTGGTTGTGATCACTGGCGAGCAGTTAAACAGAAGCTGGCCGCCATAACAGAACCCAGTTTCTCAGGTGGGTTTGCAAGTGGAAAACTTCCAGTGGTTGCTGAAGAGAACAAGGGACGAGTACTGCAACTTTATGTTCAGTACTTAAGGGTCAAGTTTGGTAGCAGCAGAGAAGGGTTGGTGAGCAGAGGTGGTGTTTTGGATCCCACATTTCCCTTCATCTTGACTCAGTCCTTATTGAGATGCTCTGTTTGGGATAGAAACTAAGGGTCTGCTTCCTTCCCAGGCACCTTCTCTCTGGAGGTCTTACTGCTTTCTTCCGTTCCTGAGCAGAGTGCCAGGGTATGCCAGCAGGAAAATCCTGGCAACCAGCCTTTCCCTGGGGAGGATGCAGCAGGTGGCGGGAACATGAATGCTTGTAAGCGTGCATTGACCTCAGTCAAACTTTGTCCCAGAAGAGGGGAACAGAAGGGCATAAGTCAGATTGGACGTGCTGAAGATTGACGGGGGAAGGCTGGGGCTGTGCAAGCCTTTGGGGGTGGGTCCATGCTGGAGGGATTGACTGAAGTCAGAGTGATTATATTAGTAATTTTAATCATGACTTAAATCAGCAAGCAGGAAATCCTGATTAAATAATTGTTTTTAATTTTATTTTGCATTTGTGCTTAATTATTTTTCCTAAAGAAAAGTTGATTCTAATTGGTCTCATTTGATCATGGCTCTTGCTAGGCAGGGGGGTACGCATCTATATGCATTTATTTAAGCAGTTATGCAGCTCAGATTCTTAATGTTTAAGAAACATAATTCCCCATGCTTTAGACAGCTTTTAGCTAACTTTATTAGCTAAATAAAATGAATCCTAATTGTGCTAGATACATAAGAAGAAACAAATATATCCGAATGTGCTTTGCATTTAAACCCGATTAAGTAGAATTGTCTCTAGGTTGTGAAATGAGTCAGTTATTTCTGGTTACCGCACCTTGCAAGATTTGGAGTTAATAGATCAAATCTAGTCACCGTTCCTTCTTGTTCATCATTTGGAAAAGAAAGCTAGGCTCCCCTGCTTTCTGGGTTGTCAGTTGCTCTTTGGCAGTTCTCAGTGAGCCAACTGTTGAAGTGGTTGAACAAACAAAAATGGCAGAAGCGGCTGCTGGCAAAAGCCGGGCGAGTGCTTCAGAGCTCCTGTTTGGGCGGCTCATGGCAGCTTCCAGTGATGTGATGCTTTGGCTGCCAGCAGGGCATTAAAGTTTATGTCGTTTGAATGTATTTTTTCCCTTGTATGAATTTAATAGATCATAAACTTTAAACCTCACCGTAGATTCTTATTGCTCTGAGTTTAGCTCAAACGTTTAATGCTAGAGCGTATTTTTAAAATACGCAAATAAGAAAAATTATCCACCCTGTGTTCAGAAGGCTTTTTTGGCTTCAGCTGGAGAGGCTCTGAGGCCGACAAGTGTCCTCCAAGGATTTAGAGGGAAAGCTAGGGGTTGCTGGATGATTACACAACTGTGACGGGAGTCTGGTCGCTTTGGAATGGGAAACTGAATTTACTGGAGCTTTTACGTGGAACTGAATGTCACAGAGAGGGTCAGTATTCCCTGGGACCACCTCCGCTTGCTGAGAGGTGGCAGCAGGAGCGTTCAGCAGTGTAGCTTGCCTCATCATATCTGCACAGTTTTAAGTGGGTGGAAACTTAAAGGCTGCGGTGCTTCCTTTATGAAGTCCTTAAGAACAAAGCACTCTGCACTTCAGATTTTAAGAGATGAGGACGGTGGTAAGTAACTCCAGAGTGCCTTTTACAGGAAATGAAGCCTGACAGTAATTACTTGGAGGTTGGCAAGTACTGGATTCTCTTTCTTTGGACTTCTCATACAGCCATACCTTAAAAAGAAAAGGAAGAAAAGTACCTTTTTTGAGGAATAGCAGGAAATGTTGATGCTTTCAGAAAAATCCATTGTATGATGTCACATACACCTAACCTTTTAGATACTTGATTTTATGACTGTACCTTGAGCTCAAAGCATATGAATGCTTTAGGCACTGTGTTCTGCAGCTGTAGCTTCTGGTGGATTGCAATTTTTTATTTTTTTAGTAAGTAACAGAACCTCTGAACTACATGCATAACAGCAACAAATTGGAAAATAGTATTAAATATACAGATAAATATTTAAGTTGCTTTTCAGAAAGCCTGAAAGAATATAATGTAGATTCTGGTCTTCACTTAGTGGGTCTCTGATGCCCTTGGGATCACACAGCTTGAAGAGCAAAGACGTTTGCTATTTCTCTTCTCCACCACTGAACTCTTAGGCCTCTTGATTCTGTGGAGACAAAATCTGATGATGCTACAGGTAGGATTTCTAATACTGTAATACTTCTTTCTTTCACTCCTGTAGCTTAGGTTAATCAGGCCTGTACACTGCATAGCTGTATTTGTTAAGTATTGTTTTTTCCTAGTTAATGCTGCTTTCTCATAGGTTCCATAGTTTTGTGCCAAATTTTGCAGCTGTACTTCAGCCAATGCTTTTTTGTGTGTGTGTGTGCGCGCGCCCTAATACCCTTTTTCTGGCTAGTTTGGTCCTCAGGGAGGTTGCGGTCTTTGCTATTTTTTAGCTTATTCATTGTAAAAGGGGTGAGAGTAGTGTCCTTTAGTAAGTCGATATTTCCATTATAAAGCAATTGAAAATAAAATCCACACTTTATTAATATTCTCTTTAACAGCAGTAGAAACATGTATTTTTAAATTACTATATATGTAATGATAATTTAAAATATGTTAATTTGTTTAGACAGGACATTTTTATTTGTTGACACTGGTGACTTACAGCAAGCTTTATGTTCTTCTAAGTAATACCTTTGTAAAGACCAACTGTATTTGCACATACAAGGTTGTCATGAAACCAGTTCTCTTAATAAACATGTTGTTTGTATGTTGAAAAATAGAGTAACTTTGAAATAGCTCTGTTCTTTTATGTTTTACAAATATTATGTTAGGTTATGTAGGAAAAGTTTTGAAGGTATTGTGCTGGAGGTCTTAATTTATTGGCAAATTCCTTTAGTTGTGATGGGTGAGGATCTGTTTTTAACAGTTCTGTTAAAATTTGCATTAAAAGATGTATCAGAAGTTTTGAAACTTTTAAAGTCCTTTGTTATAGCTAACGTATATGCAGGAAAGCGTCTTTCTTCCCTTTCCCAGCCCTTTTTCCCCGGTATGTTGCCTTCATCAGCCAGGTGAGAACTTACACTGTGGTGAGAAGATTGGTGGTGGTTCAGGTGATGTGATTGTCTTTGTAAAGTAAATTTTTTTTGTTTTGTTTTATTGTGGTAGTAATGATTATGTATTATTAAGAGTAGGTTTATCCATTTTAGTCACTTGTTTTTTTGTTTATTTTTTGTTTCTTTTGTAAGTCAGTTATTCCTTGAGCTGGCTGTTGTTTGGGAATGGTTGCTGTGTCTTTGGTATGTTTTAGAAACTTTTATTAGTGTTGCGTTTTAGTTTCAGCAGTTCTATTCACAGTACTGAACTATGGTAAAAGGCGATCTTGCATATTTTCTACAAGTTTTGAAATTGAATAAAGTAGTGTAATTCTTGTTATAGTACCTTTGTATTTAATGTTCTGAAGGACCATTGTGAGGAGTGGACTTTTCATGTTTTAAAGTTACTGTAGGATACAAATAGAAGTAATTCCTGAAGATGCAGGTTTAGAATTTTTAAATGAGATACAAAAAGCACTTTTTGTTGTGCATATTATTGCCTCAGTATGCAATTGCTTTTTGTGAAGTTCATTGCTTGTTTAATTTACCTCTGCTTATATAATCAGGTTGCATATTACCTCTTTGTAATTAAATTGTATTATTAAATGATTGTGATATTAATAATGCCTAAGAGGGGTAGCACCAGTATTCAGACTGTGAAAGGGAAATATCATGGTCTTTGCTTCCTTGTTAGATTGTATTTTGCATTCTGCACCCAATTTTTTTTTTTTCAGTCCCTTGCTTGATACATGCTGTCACGTCCAGAACATCCAAGTGGTTAGCACTAAGGAAGAGGCAATTTTATATATCGTGCATGTACACACTTACATATACACAAAAATGCGTGTGTGAAGTCTTGATGAGCTGTCTGTTCAGTCATTAGGAATACTAATGTTGTTGTTAGGACCCCCGTCCCCCACAGCAGTCTCATAAACAAGCTAAGCTTACACGAAAACTTCAGTTGCTTTTTAGTAAGTGTTCTAAATTCCTGTAGTCTTTTATTACATACTTTTTTAGAAAATTTGTTTCATTTTTTCGAGTGTGTAATTTTGTTAAACCTGCTGATGAGGATTGCAGATGATACAAAACTTGGCTGCTAGATCAATAGTGCTGGTTTTGCCATATCTTGGCTTCCAGCTTTTTGTATTGCTGTTTGCTTTTAAACAGAAGAATAGAAACATGTAGAGTTCACAAAAAAAGCAGAGCCTTTTTGTGTATTAGATTATATATTAATATTGTATTGCTTGTAATTTTCTCCTTATTTGTTACACTTGCAACATATATCATAATTTGGGAATGAAATATTGAAGCTATGACAACAAAATAATTTCCAGTAAATGACCTTAATAGTGATTTTTTTTTTTTCCTCCCCCCTCTGTGTCGTGTGATTGAAAGTTGACCTGATTTGTTCTCCTGGCTAAATCGCAATGTGCTGTTCTCTGTGAGCCTTTCACTTGTTTTTCTCTTCTAGAGAAGTGCAAACAACAGGCACCAGTCTCTGCCAACATCTGACACCATCTTCCTGCTGTTTTTCTTAAATCTTTCTTTTTCTTGAAGTTTGTTCATACAAAAAGAGAGAGAGAACCTGCTATTTTTACTTTTTTTTAGTCACTTTTGTGGCTTTGAAATCCCAGCTTTCTAAGGGAAGCAAGCGGTGAGGCAGCAGTAGCAGTGCTTGTCGGAAGCCGCAGGATTTGGCGGTGGGCCGCCATCCCTGTGGCCCTCCGGGTGGGCTGTGTGCTCTCTCCTAGACCAGATCCCTTGGCCTGCCTCCTCCCACCGCTGGTTTCCCTTCCTCACTGGTGCTGGGCCGCAAGGGTGACCACCAGCCTTGTCCTGCTCCTCTGCTTCCCCTGTGCTTCTCTAAACTGTCATTTTCCTCCTCAAATTGCGGTCCCCCTGCTCAGCTTTCATTTGTACATGCTGTTGATTTTGCTGGAGGGAGGGTAGTCTGTGATAAAGGGAGTGGGTTGATGCGGTAAAGCAGGAACCTCTGGACGTTCAAGCGTCAACCGCCAGCGCTCAGCTGGAGGTGCACATGGTGACACAGTAGCCAGGAATCTCCCCTCTGGTGTTGCACAGCAGGTTACCGTGCTGGAGCTTTCCTGCTGTAGTGCCAGCAGCAGTGGCGAGTGCTTTGCACAGTTAGGGGTTCACAGCTGCAGGTGCCTGTGTCTAGAAGGGCTGGAGAGGAATGTTGGTTTATCTTGGGTGTCAAAATTCTGCTTGACCACCAGGTACCACTTGAGAAAAGGTGAAATCCAATTTTAAGATGTTTGTAGATAGAAGTCCAAATGAGGGATTTTTGGGGAACAACAGATTTTGTTAGTATTTTTTCAGTCTTTAACAATGGAAATTCCTCAGGTTTTTTAGGTTGAAGTCAAGACAAGTCATTACAATTGCTTTTTATTACATCCGTTGAGTCATTGAATCTATTGGGTTTGTTGCATGAATGATCCAAAGATATTGAGCAGAAGAGTTTAGTTCTCTGAAATGACACATTTTTAGTGTGAGTTCTCTCGTTTGGTAAATAATCATGTTAGAATCATAGAATGATTTGGGTTGGAAGGGACCTGACCTTAAAGATCACCTAGTACCAACCACCCTGCCATGGGCAGGAACACCTTCCACTGGACCAGGTTGCTCAAAGTCCCATCTAGTCTGGCCTTGAAGACGTAGCATGAAGTACTCGCAGAACAATATTTTGTTAGGTAAAAGCAGTAAATGAAAATAGTGAATTAGTGACTTAGAGACTAAACTGATTTTTTGCTAACAGTTACGTCAAAACCTGCATGGTGTACCTGGTCATTTGTCTGTGCCACCTCATGTTTAGGAGTTTTCCCCTGTGTGGACTTCATCACGTGTGCATATTAGCCGTGGCAGCGTGGTGTCTGCAGCAGCCGCGGCCGCCACCTCCGGGTGTGCATCATGTGCATTGGCGCTGCCACCGCCGCTGCCGGCTCCCGCTGGGTGCGGGCAGGGCGCAGAGGGTGGCCTCCCCCACGACTGTTATTTTTTGCCTGGGAACTGCTGTTGGTGAAACTTTCTCCTTCCTGATGTGTTTTTATTCAGTTGCTTTTACTAGTTCTTAAATTGCGGTTGTCTGTCACTGAGGTGGCCCGCCACGGCAGCGGGCAGGGGGAGGGAGCGTGGCGCATGTCAGGGACCCCTGTACATATGGAGACTCGCCAGGGCTGTAGCCTTGTCTGACTGTGCAGGCGCTGGTCTCAGTTGGACTGTCTGCTTTTTGGGGAGGTAAGCCTGACTTGGTTCTGGATCCTCTCTAAGTCCATCATAGATTTATTGATAGATTTCTCCAGTTTTAAAAAAACCTACCATGTGGTTGGCTTGGTGCTTAGTTACCCATAAAGTCAGGAGTGTGGAAGCAGTGATGTTAAATGTACACTAGCTGAAACACATCGCCATTTGTCAATCATTGGTAAGGTGTGCTGCTGCCTGGTGGTAGCACCGGCTGTGCTGTCTCTGCCAAGTTGGCTGTAGGAAGAGTTCTGCTTCAGCCATCCAAGGAATTTCATGGTCCTTCCCTGCCTCTGGTGTGAGCTATTATAAGGAGAAGTCCTACTTTATCTCCTGTCAGTTGGAGAAGAGAACTTGGATCACACTTGGTTTTGCTTAAATTATGGCTGCAGTGGTCCACAGAAGCCAGTGTAGCATCCTTATCCTTTGAATAAGAAGAAATGTGGTTAGTTTTGTAGGGCAGTGAGTACTATGCAGCTGAGTGTTCAGGTGCTTCTATGTGGTGGATGATGTTAATGACATAATTATTTGTGATGTCTTGAAATACATTTTAAATATATACCTGAATTTTTATTTTTTTTTAATTTGCAATATCAAAGACTTACAACTCTGCCCTTTCCTGATTTCTAGTTGCCCTCTGGGCTTTAACTGTATGTTACAAAATTTTATTCACATGATCACAGACTTTGTTTCATGAAGTCTGTTCTGTGCTCAGCGTGCAAGATGGGCAGTTCTTGGGAAGGGACTGTGTTGAAAAGAATGAGAATCCCTTCTTTTTTTCTTCTAAAACTTGAATGAAGGTGATAGTGTAGCAGAAAAGAAAACTGGTTTAAAATCGGGCGATGAGCGCTGGATAGGAGAAACGGCTGTAATGGCAGATTTCTTTAGTGATAGTGCTGAGCAACACGAAAACTGATTTTTTGACAGATGATTGCATAGGATGTTTCTTTGTGAACTGGGTGGGTGCTGAATTTTTAAAAATGTTCAGTACACAAAGTTGTAACTGAATTTAATGTATACTGTTGGTATCAACAGGCCTTGTAGCTGTGCTGTAAGAAGAATGAGTGCAAAGTTTAAAGTATTTTTTCCCCTTAGCCTTAAATTTGATTTTTCACTGATCCATGTGTGATTTCATACGTCTCATTTTTCCCCTATCTCTAGAGTGGGAGCAATGCTGCAAGGTCTAAAGAAAAGGTGGATGTAGTCATAAACACGTCAGTTTTCTGTGTGCGTAATATATCTGTTTAGAGCCGAATTCTGAGAGGCTCCTCTCTTCAAGGGACTTGGAGGAAATGCGTTTCTTCCCCTATTCAGTGAAGCTTGGATTGTCTTGTCAGTTTGGAGACTTCTGGTTGAGTTGTGAATTAAAAAAAAAAAAAGAAAAAAAAAAGAAAACCCACAGAAACCTAAGGAACAGTGTGTAGTTGCCTGATGCTTTGAGCACCCTCTAGCTAGCCTCTCGACATGGTGCCGACAAGAGAAAAATCGTGAGCCAGCTCGCAGAAAGCGCGGCCCCACTCAGCATGGGGGGCAGGGTCCCCGTTGCATGAGCTGCCTGGTGGCGTGGTGGTTTCTCACGAAGCTTGTGATTCTGCAGTCTAAAGCTCTTAACGTAAGGGGGTTTTGTTTCGATTTTTAGTATTTTCTATGCTGTGTGCGCCATACAGGTGTTTGGAAAGGAGGAAACCGACAGTGTTATTTGAGGTTAATACCTTCTTAAAATGGTGTAGTTCAAAAGCCAAAATAGTTCATGAGTCTTGTAGTTACACTTAGAGGTGAATTTACTGTCCCAGTTTAATCTTAGACGTGTAATAAGTTTTTTTGCGTGTTTGATGTTAAACTGTGGCCTCTTATATAAGTATGTGGGGGTTGAAGTTACAGTTGATCACAATGCTGTGAGTGAAATAGATTAATGTATTTAGAAAGACTTAGGATTTTTTGTTTAATATCTATTTGTAGCATGTAAGGGCAAGAAGGGTATAGGTTAAGAGTTATGTTCTGTGACCAGCAGTTTGTTATGCCCTGTGTGCTCCAGGGAGCAGAGCGCTGGCCTCAGCTGCGAGGGTCAGTGGGCTGCCCGTGCTGGGAAGGGGGTGAGGATCATGAGGGCAGAAATGGTGGGGGGAGCCACAGAAGTAAGGAGATTAGGAAGTTCAGGGAATTAACAGCTGAAACACACACTCCTGTTGACACAAATACAGCTTTCGAATAACAAATGACTGGTGAAACTCAGAAAAATAAGACATATTTATTCTATGAAGTTGTTTGGGGTTACCTGACGAATTTATTTGAGGAAAAGGTGCACAATTTGTGTTTGTTACTTCATGGTTTACGTATGTTTTGGTTTCGGCTGCTGCCGGCAACAAAAGCACCACGCGGCCGCCCCTCCCCCTGCCGGCGTGCGGAGGAGAATGAAAAGAAAGAGGCAGAAACCGGTGGGTCGGGATAAGGGCAGTTTAAC
>Ga0065711_1046381_pt1 | contig 12920 bp, 5 predicted proteins | sample Hoacrofraction12_FD_59098 | JGI IMG/M metagenome (GOLD analysis project Ga0065711, IMG submission 59098) | Hoatzin crop microbial communities from Cojedes, Venezuela - Epithelial fraction 12 v2 (version 2) | ecosystem: Host-associated > Birds > Digestive system > Esophagus > Crop | place... | reverse complement strand
TTGAACTGGGGAGCCCAGAACTGGACAGAGTACTCCAGATGAGGCCTCACTAGGGCAGTGTAGAGGGGAAGGAGAACCTCCCTCGACCTGCTGGCCACACTCCTCCTAAGGCACCCCAGGATGCCATTGGTCTTCTTGGCAGCCAGGGCACACTGCTGGCTCATGGTTAACCTGTTGTCCACCAGGACACCCAAGTCCCTCTCCACAGAGGTGCTCTCCAGCAGGTCCACCCCAAGCCTGTACTGGTGCATGGGGTTGTTCCTCCCCAGTTGCAGGACCCTGCATTTGCCCTTGTTGAACCTCATCAGGTTCCTCTCTGCCCAACTTTCCAACCTGTCCAGGTCACGCTGAATGGCAGCACAGCCTTCTGGTGTATCTTCCACACCTCCCAGTTATTGGTGTCATCAGCAAACTTGCTGAGGGTACATTCTAAATCTTCATCCAGGTCGTTGATGAAGTTAAACAAGGCTGGGCCCAGTACTGACTCCTGGGGGACACCACTAGTTACCAGCCTCCAACTAGACTCAGTGCCACTGTTGTCAACCCTCTGAGTTCTGCCTTTCAGCCAGTTCTCAATCCACCTCACTGACCACTCATCTAGCCCATACTTCCTGAGCTTCCCTAGGAGGATATTATGGGAGACTGTGTCCCCATAAAGAATTCAGTTTCATGACATGAGGATCCCAACTAAGACAACTGCCGTATTTAAGATGGGCAAGCACGCAGAAAAAAAATTCCCATCTTCCATTTTCATTTATTACACTTCACCGAGTCTCCAAATTGTGTTTCAGAGTCGCAATTGAAATGATAAGCACAGAAAAGTAAAGGCAAATGCCAGAAGGAACAGCAGTGGTGTCAGCTACGCATTACTCTTTTCTAGCTGTTATTTCTAGTAATGAACCAAGCTGTTTTCCTCCAGTTCAGTGAATATAAATATCCAGATATTCTCTTCCTCCCTGACACAGTTTTTTCTGAGTAGGTTCACTATGAAATGACAGACTGATGATGAGCTGTTAGCTTTTTATTACAAAAGTCTTCTTTCCATAAGATATAAAAATTTCTCCAACTGCAATTGAAGTAACTTTTCCAGAATTGCCTACACAAAATGAGATTCTAACTGTTGCTAAATCTGGTACTAAATCCCTACTGAATTTTAATGCAGAGTAATTTGAGTAATCTTTACCCTGCAGTAACTTGTTCATTAGGCTGAGCTTTTATGCACCTAAATTACCCAATATGATTTGGATTTGTGGACAGTATTTCTTCGCTATGTACACAGAGATTATTCAGTTCTTAGTCAGGAAAACATCAATTAAGAGTTAAACCGAAGAACTGGAATTCAGCCCAACAACTGCTCATTGTTGTCAGTTTGTTTAAATTAGGCTGCAACATTTTTTTGAGGAAATGCAAACATGGTATGAAATACAGACAGAAGTGAGTTCCAAAAATGTGAATTTCTAGCACACCATGGCAGAAGTGCCTAAATAAGCTGCTGTCAGTCATGTCCATGGAATCATGGAATCATTTAAGTTGGAAAAGACCCTTTTTTTAAGGTGGGGGAGGGGTTGGTTTTTTTCTTTTGCTAAGGTGAGCATGGTGAAGCCCTGGCACAGGTTGCCCAGAGGTGGTCCATGCCCCACCTCTGGAAACATTCAAGGTCAGGTTGGACGGGGCTCTGAGCAACCTGGTCTGGTTGAAGACGTCCCTGCACACTGTAGGGGAGTTGGACTAGATGACCTCTAAAGGTCCCTTCCAACGCAAAGCATTCTGTGATCATCGAGTCCAATCACAAACTGAACACTGCCAAATCCACCACTAAACCATTCAGATTTGCTGTCTTTTCCCTACACCTTTGAAGCTATAGAGTTGTGTAATGGTTAGAGCCTCTTCTCTCTCTCACTCTTTTCCAAACTCTTCTAATGTTTGAATAGCCAGATCAGATATTTCAAAACTTACAAAGTAGCCGAGACTGTTCTGTTTTACCAATTAAAAGCCACTGGTGAAAGTAGAAAAGGATTAACCTACAGATGGCATGTGATTTTCCAAGATTAAAATATATATGTAATTACAGCGTATGCTATGAAGATGGTGGTTTATAATCAGAATAAATTGATTTGTGAGTCTTAAGTACAGCTAGAAGCAATTATTGTACTTGGCATCTGACTTACTCATTTAACAGACAGCTCTTTACCAGAAACCCTAGTTGTATGTTGGCTGAGACTTTTGGCGATGGTAAGTTGATCTTAAAAGCTTCTCTTCAGCTCTCACATGTCAATACATTCTTTCAAAAAGAAAAGATCAGCAAAACTGGGTGGTTACAAGCCTTGCTTAAATGTAAAGGCAGTCTTCATAGACAACACACCAAGACCATAAAATTAAAGAATGAACTCCAGCTAAATAAAGTAATGGTCCTCCAGCGGAAAGACAAAACACAATTAGAATTCACAGACTTCTTTCAAGATCAATATTTTTCTGCAGATTTGCTGAGGAGGCTTTTATGAAATTTAAGCATAGTTCACTTTTAAATACTTTTACCGCCAAAGGGTATGGTAGGCTGTATTAATTCTGTTCTTTTTACAAATCAATAATTAGATCGCCGATTTGCTTAAAGTGCTTTGGAAAAAAAGGAAGGGAGATGGAAGCTATATTTTACCATTCTACAGCATGTGTTGAAAGGCTCAGTAACTCATACCATCACACCTACAGATCTCAACACTCAGAGGCAACACGGAAGGAAATCAAAACCAGGTCTGAAATATTTTCCGCACAAATTTTAATAAATCAATCAATCAGGTCGAGGTTGACCATGACAGACAGCACCCAGACCTGAATACATTTTTTGGGTTAAGTCCATCTTCTCACTGTAACTTGTGCACCACGAGGGTGGAGGTGCAAGCCTGGAGACTGAAGCAAAAGGGTATTAAGAGGATGACAGCTGCTTCTGTGTTAAAGTGATACCAGTATGATTTCTGTCAGCTAGAGGTAGAGGAGAAACGAGGAGAGAAGAAATTACCCAGTCACTATACAGATAAAAATTTTCATCTTTGCATGATGCTGTCCAGTACCACCCAGTCCTATTCAGCATGTGGGACTCCAAATGAAATATACTACATGACTGACAGGAGTGAATTTTCTTGCAGAGAAGACTGCGATTTGGAGAGAGAGAGTACAAATAGCGGAAGTCGTCTGTACTTGCAGATGGATAACCAGAACAGAGTCAGGCTCATAAGAACAGATGCAAGTTGTGTAGAGAGCATTAAAATCCTCTAGAATTTTTAGAGTAATTCTTTAGGATATTTGCCAGCATCAAGCTTCCTGGAGTAGGCTGACTCCTGGGGAAATCCCTAAGGAAAAATATATTATCTGTACTATCTTTAAAAGATTTCATGAGGGAAGATACACTCCTTTCAGATCACTTCATTCCCTTCTGAAAGGGAATAAGAGACAGAAAGGTATTGACAAAAATTAAAAAAACAACACAAATTAAAACCTACAATTTTTTTCTTTTCAGCAATCAACCGTGGAAGTAATAGAGACTCTGTGGCCAATGAGTATCTAGTTTGTCTTACAATTATCCTTAGAGACTAAAGTTAGGAATCATCATGTCCAGTTCTACTTCTCCACCTCATGGTATTTTCATAAAATCGTATTCTGTAAGAAAACAAGAAAAACATTTTTTTTCTTTTTTTTATTCTTTTCCTGCAACCTTAAAGAATTTTTCAGAACATTCTATTCATTCTTCTTGCTTCCTAAGAAGATATATTCAAGGCTTAGCTAATTACAACATTCATTCTCACTTCTTTTAACTTAAAATGGACACACATCTTTACTTTGTAAAGTAAAACAGGAAAAGACCATTCCTTTAACCTTGAAGAGGGTTCTGAGCAAGAAAGAAAAACCAAACAAAAAACACAGTATTTTCAAAAATATCAGAAAATTTCACCATACAGAAAACAATTCTATTTTCTGAAGCACACATTTGACTCAAAGTTTTTGGTTCAGAAATTGAGGGTTATTAAACGAAAATGTTTTACTGGGTTCAGGAAATCCCACAAAAGAGATGACTGGAAGGTGGGAGAGTATTAAAGGGAAATCTTGGAGCTATTTGCCCTGATCTTCCATTCATCAAAAGATGTATGGTTTTGTCCCCAGTACACACAGGATACTTGATCAGATGGACCTTTGTGTGTGATACGCTCATGGAATAAGACTGGAAAACAAAAAAATCAACTTGCATTAAAAAAAAAAAACAACCCACAAAGCAACACTTCAAGTTATTGCTTTGTGTCAAAGCTAAGGTTGCCAACCAATAGAAAAGTCACATAGTCAAAAACTTAAAATATTGTCCTGATAAAAAGAGATTATGATCATTGAAGTTTTCCTGTGAATCACAAATTTTGCACTCCAAACTCATTCTGAAAAAGAACAGTGGAACAATAAAGGAGTTATTGGTTGAAGGATGACAGAACGAAGATAAAACCTGGTTTTGCTAATAATGATTTACATCATTAACACATTTGCAACATCTGAATTTCATGTTAACTAATACCTGGCTAATACATGAAAATATTTGTGTTTTAATATGTAATAATTCAGCAAAACAATAGCATAAGTTTATATCTAGACAATCAAGCCAATGATATTGTTCATCCTCTCATTAGTGATCAAAAAAATAAGTAACTATAATTCAGTGTACACGTCATAATCCGTGTGCCTGGTACATCCCTACATGACCTACTGCATACTATATGGGTAAATATACTCATTCCTTCTGAAAGATCCTGGTATTACAAACACTGCCTTGAGGTAGGAGTCTTTTGTCCTATGTCCGTGGGTCCCACACAATCCTTAAAAACCTGAACTGGATCAAAGAAGCACAAGTCAATCAGAGATGGCCAGAGAAAGATCTTTTATAATCCACCACTGCGTGCTTTGGCTTCTTTCCTCTATTTCACCATTTCCAAATCAGTTTTGATGCCATAAAAAGAAATTATGACTTTGTTTCACCTAGCACTCATGGAGAATAAGCCTTCTGGGAGCATACAGGTGGCCCAAAATTGCCCTAATGTGCGGTCTGGACATTACGCAAGTACTAGAAATGCTTCTCTCCTGTACGAATGGCAGGTCTAGAATGTGGATCCCTGCAGCTTCCTTGTATTCTAGCAGCAATAAAGCCAAATAATGCCTAACCTTTGCTGGCAGATAGCTGCACAAACAAAACCCCAGTTAGTCACAAGCAGCAGCTTTCTGAAAGGAGAGATAACAGTAGTTGTGGAAATTGATAATTTTGCAGGTTTTGTTTAGGAAGGAGGCACCATCCACAGCTTAGTTTTAATCTGCTTTAGAGAAAAAACTATATTGCTTTTGGCATCAGATAAATACAAGAAGGAGACTGAGGAGATTAATTAGTTTTAGTTTACTGAATGCCCTTCATTATTATTGTTGGAAAAATGCACTTAGGCAGCTAATAAGGAAAGTATTTTAACTCTAATGGACATAAACATTGTATTAGGTTTTGGCATTAGAAAATGGAAGCAGAGTTGTCTTAAGGCTGGCTGACATATTAAATGCTATCTTCTGTTCTTCCACATTAGAAATGTTAATTGAACAACAAAAGACATCAATATACCAGTGAAGTTCTCCTCAAGTATTAGCAACTTTCCCTGGTGACCCGACAATACTGGATAGGTGAACAGCTGCTCAGGAGTGCAACCATTATGAATTTTATTCCACTTAATAGCAGATGCAGGAAATGAAAGGTTATATTACAGATCAATATACAGGCTAAGGAAAGCTGACAACCTTTGGTTAGAATCAGAAGAACAAATGGCATTAATTAATTTGCAGAGTTGTTGAAAAAAAAATGTCATTCTTTTGTAGCTGAGAGACTAGAAATGCTCTGCTCTGAAATACAGTATTGATTAATGTGAAAATCAGCTTCAGTTCTAAGTACCTCACCACTGTAGAACTTGTAAATTCTATTTGAGCAGCCACTTGAAGAAATTTTAACTGTTTATTTTGATCCTCAAATATTTAGGCCACATAATCCTACCTAGCTATACTGAATATAATTCCTATTTTAATAATAATGACACTATAATGACAACTGATATTTAAAAATATATTTCATAGCATTTACTATTATGCTCATATATTTACAGCCCCCTGACTCAGAAACTCTAACCTTGAATGTCAACAGCAGGTGAGAAACTACAATCACAAACTCCATTTACAATTGGAGTTTCTTTGAAACTTCTCACTTAAGAAGAATTGTATAACAGACACACTAAAATAGCACTCAGACAGCTTTAGCCTCTGGATGCATTCATATGATATGGGAATGTAAAAGGTTATTTCTCTAACAGGGGTTAGCACACATTAATTCCAGAGTGCTGCATGAAGGATGCCAAAAACAGGCTCACATTCATGATGGTTTATTAGCAGGGTCCATGACTGATGGTATATATTGAGTCGAAATGTGAAAGTTACTTTTGGGGGAGAAGAGGGAGAGAGAGAGAGAGATAAGGACAGAGAGAGGGAAAGACTGGAGTATCTTTGATGAGGGGCGGCCACTGCACGGCTAGTTGACAGTAAACCCTGTACAGGCAGAGTACTGGGTCTGCTACTGCAAAACAAAAGCTGCAGTCAAGGGGTAGAAAAAAGGGGTGACTTGCACACTGGTATGAGAATCTTCCATAACAGCAATATCGGAGTGTACAGCTGCAAGGCCACAGGAGCAACAGCACAAGAATTGCAAGGGGAAAATACTGTCCTTTTGCCAGATTTGGGATTCTGAGTGATTGAATCAATGCTTTTATTTGGGAAAACAAAAGGGAAAGAAAAGCTGAACTGTTTAGACTGTACATCTAAGATAAAATGTCATCTCACAACACTATCACCTACCCCGACAGAAAAACTCTATCTCCATATCTTAATATGCACCTTAACCAAATCTAAGCTGCTATTTCTATTTGATGTTTCTAGTGCTTTTCCTGCAGTGCTGCTCAATCCTTGCCCCAGACCTTCGCAGAGTACAGGGTAACCTTCTGCATAATTAGATTTTAGCCGCCAGGAAGCGCCTGCTAGCAGAGGTGACTCAGGAAGACTGTTTTGTATCTCTGCACAGCGTTTGATACCTACCTATTGAAAACATACCCTCCCCCAAAAATGAGCTAGGGAGGACAGGAAAGTGAAAGAGCTCACTCATCAATTTAGTTCTTGATGAGACTTGTCCCTAAAGTTACTACTGAACAGACACTTCAGTGTAAATGAGGAGCAATCCTGTGTTCTGTTTGCCCAGTGAACAGAGATAATACCACTTGTTCCTCAGGATAGGTGGCCTCTCCAACTGATCAAAGCAGTCCCAAGCTGGGGCAGTCAGCCTTAATGGATAACGACAAGACAAAAAACAAGCAAAGGAAAAATAGCATGAGTCATTCTGATTTGATCTTTGTGAAGTGCTTGGGGAATTCTCTGTATGCATTATCAAAGAGAGATCTAAATATGAACACCACCATTAATGCCTCACCATTCACCAGTAAAATGTCGTTCTGAGAAAACCTGCAGAAATTCTGTATATACACCTTGCACTAAAAGAAGGGACATAAATTCGCTGGCTGTTTAATTCACACCCTTTACACTCAGCTTACCATTTCTTACATTTTCCCTTTCTTGCTGTGGTGACTAAAGCTAGTTGTCAAACTCTAGACTGTGTAGTCAAAAAGGGCTTCACAAATGCGTGGGAAAGAGTCTGTATGGGAAAAATCTACGTGGGCTTGTTTTCCGCACCTCACTCTTCCAACATGAGCAGCAAGGATTGCTTGACTACCTTCTTCTGAACTACTGACTGAAAAAAAAATCTTCCCAGACCAGTGATTCCACTTTCTGTCTCCAGACACATGAGGGCAGGATGGGAAACGGGCAGGCCAGAGCATCCTCAATACTTTGTCCTCATATTGGACGTTTGCTCCTGTCGTCTTATTTTTGTCCGCCTGTTCACTCGCAGAAGCACCTATTCACAGTCTGAAAGAGACAATTTTGTGACAAGCTTTCTTCCAGGACAACAACCACTCACAGTTATTTAGATTCGCTAACGAAGCCCAATGCATTCTCTATATCATCTTCACACTGAGCCTATCATTTTAGCCTATTAGAGACCTCTTTTCCTGTTGCGATCTTCAGTTCATGCATTCTTTGTAGCCTTTCCTCTACAAATGTAACTGGCCCATAAATTATTTACTCTTCTCTCCACTGCTTGATTCCTTGGCCACCCAAGTTTTCTTGCGCCTGCGCTCTTGTCAATCCTGTTTATACTTCTGTGGTATCTTGGATTTAATTTTAGGTCTTAAAGATTACTGATAATAAGAAATCTCTGTTCTCTGTATGTTACTTGCACCATGTTCTTGGAGGAGGAGGGGGGTGCTTCTCTCTGCCACTATTTTTAGAAATATTGTGCATATTGAAGGAAACATCGCGCTCAGAATAAAGGTGGAGAAGGTACCAGGTGAAGTGGAGGACTGACCTGGGAACCAGGAATAAGATGATGCTCTTGAAATCCTCTTAGTGGAGCAGAATCCTTTGCAGCTGAACACTGCCTGGGAGCTCTGAACATCCAGAGCATCTGAGCCCTCATACATGCTTAAAAAATAATCTAAATCTATAAACAAAACATAAAAGAAGCAACAGTCTAGATGTGATTCCTGGCTGACCACCATTACGAACTCCAGAAGTGATTCTGTTGTACTGATCTTCTCTGTATGAGCATCCTACTAGGAAATTGTTCCAGCACAGTCTCTTGGGGATGAGCAGCAGGATGACCATCCAATCCAAATTCATGGGTAGTATTCCCGAAAGCCTGGCACGTTAATCTTCCGTAACTGTTAAGCAGCAGATACTGCATCTGGAAGAAGTCATACAACAGTTCTTCCATAACCACAAGTTTCCTGTAATTTTGTCCAGGTTTTCCAGACTTGCCTTTGATTTTATCAGAAACCATCTGGTAATTGTCTTTTCAAGCTTCATTTTTAGTTAGATAAGGGGGTTTTAACGTTATTATTACTGCCCATAGCCCAAAATGACTCACAGTCGCTCTTGTAAAAAAATTTTTGCAGAACCGGCTGTGGACTTCAAGCACCTCCACGTGATTTTACCAACTGCTGAAACTGGTGCCAGTCATCTTTTTCAGCTACAAGTTCTACTATTTATGTCCATTGCTCATTTTCTAAAGTCCCTTCTGAACAACTCATAGTAAAGATATTCTCTTCCAGCTGTGTAACATAACAGATATGGATTTGATCTTCAAACTTGACCATTCCAGTACAACAGCAGCAGCTACAAATTCAGATGGGGTCCCAGGGGTAATGCATTCATCCAAAGTAATGCTCGGCAACACCTAAATATCTCTGCCCTGTCCTCAACAAGCTACACGTTATCACTTCACATCCACCCACCACCAGGTTAACCCTCCAGGAGGTCAGAAATCGACTTCCCCAGAACAACAAATTCTCCTAACTTACTGTGAGACTGTGCAACTATTCCCAGGAGCTGGCAAAATAGGAATGCACCTGGCCAGAAGGATGCACCTTCCTGCACAGCATCACAGCTTTCAGCACAGTACTCTCTTAATTCTGCATAGTAACACAACTTAAAATAAGCAGTTTTGATACAGTAATCTCTTGGAAACTGACAATAGGACACAAATCAGCAAAGCCACCTTCCTATTTTAGGGCTATGGGATCATTTTGGTTTGGGTGTTCATGAGACCTTGGATCAGTCTGCTTATTCTCCATTTACAACGACACTGCTAGGTATTTTCCGCAATTAAAATAAGTAGAAACCTATGAGTGACTGATTGAATCCCTTAAAATGAATCCATAAAGCAAATACACAGATTAAACACAATTCTCCCAGCTTGTGTTTGTACAATGCTACATATGTCAGTGAAAAACATGTTTGATAAGCTGAAAAGCTAAATAATTAAAGTATTTTCCATCCTCTTTTGTCTGCCTTGCCTGCTTTCTGCCCTCTAAAATATTTCCCACATGACTCTCAACTGTTTTATACCCTTAAGCAACTTAAAACAGCTGCAAACTTTAAAGAATAATAATCAGCTAGTCCCAGAACTGTATTTCTTCAATCTACTCTCTAAAGCGGTTTCACTCCAAACACTCTCCAAGACCTCGAATGGGTGAACTTCAGTCATGCAATAGCGTCACAGTTTTGTCAGCCTACAGGTTAGTCAGGCATCATATCTTAATATACAGAAAAGTAAGTTTTGCGCTTTATTAGAGGAGAAAAGAGCCAATTTCCCTTACTTTTGCTTTTAACCTGGAAAACCCACAGAATAATGAGCTCCAATAAACCATGACACTTTTGGTACTTGTAAACTATAATTTGTTTCTACATGGTTCCCCGCAAGCTTGGCCCAATTAGGGTAACGAACAACTGAAGGATAAAACAGTTCCAGCTAGTCATTTCTTAAAATGCTTCTTCCCCCTGCAATTCACATAATACTTTGCACGGTAGCATTATGCTGAACAGTTTAACACGTTACTGGCACCTACAGTTATAACTCATTTGTGCCCAGTTGCACCACAGTGTGATGCAGCACGTGTAAAATCTTCAGGACCACGCTGTAATCCCCCTGCCATTAAAACACAAAAAACCCAACACATCCTTTTTATCTGTTTTGAATACTACTGCAGAGATATTTTTAAAATTATGAATAGTAGAACTGCAATGATATAACCCACTCAAACATTGTTTGAATTGTTAGGAGGAAAAAAACTGGAGCAAGACAGGTCTAGGCAGCAGTGATTTTTCATGAGAATAAACAAGAAGCCCAAGTTGGAATCCACAAAGTCTGACAAGTTTCTCATGCAAAGGTAGGTTAAATCTTGCAGGGAATCAGATTAGAAAGGAGAGAAAAGTCGCTCTCCCTCTGTCTCTGGATGCTGATGCATACAGAGCTGGTCTTAAATGGGTTGTTCTGGGGAATATGACATCCTTCTCCTCAAGCCTTTCTGTACATTTCTCTCTTCCAAGAGAAGAAAAAAATGTAGTATTAGCATACCAATATGCCTAAATAAACTTTCAAGTTAGACTTCTGCTCATAGGCTTCCAAAAGTCTCCAAATTGCTCCAGTCACTGGTGTTCCTCAACTGCTTCGGGCAGAAACTCGAGTTCTTTCCTTTGCAAAATCATGACATCAATTCATGCCAATACAGCTTAGGTACCAATGAACTGGACTTCTCTACATGCAGAATTTCTACACTCAAAGAGGAAAAAGTATCACACAGGTGACTTAACGCACTTTCTTTTTCAAGGTGACAACAAGACAACTGTGGGCAAACCAAAGCTGCCAAATATTAGTATTCTGCTTTTCCAAAATATCTATGTCGCAGAGACACTATTTATTAACTGCAAAGCACAGAAAATTTTATGCAGGAATAGACACCTACATTTTCTTCAGCTCAGCACAGTTTAACTGGAAACAACAAAGCTTCTACAGGCTGAGCAGTAATACCGTTATACAGATTTTGAAGGGGCTATCAGCTGAACCTGATTTTACAGGCACTGTCACATCCAGATGTATGACTTCAAATGTAAGATTGAAGGATATAATTACAACTAAATGCCCCTGAAACTTGAATGAATTTCAGATCAGGCATTCTCAATGCATATAGTTTTGGAGCGATCTTCACACACTGAATCGGAGCGTTCAACAACAGCTATCGCAATCTGGTTTCTAAGTAATGAGAATCGTATTCCTAACGGTTCAGAACTAATGTATTGCAGATCTATTGGTATCGCTTCACTATATATGGTAAATGATATTCATTTTAACAATAAAGTATCAGCACAGAACAATTTCATTTCAGTAGGTATGTTGTATTTTTCAACAGCTAAAGATTAAACTGTGTACTAAAAGTATTGGTTTTGCACAGTTTTATTGATTTAAACTGAAATTGTTCATTTATTCAGACTGGAAGTTATACTATCTGAATTCTAATTTTTTGTACTTTTCTTTCCCTATTCTAATTTTTCAGAATTTCTTCCCTTTCAAAACCAGTTTAATCATGATCTCCAGCAAATGAATACTGTCTCTTTTTCAAAACCTTTTTTTTCATTTAGAAGCCCATTTTGCCAGAATTCTGTCTCATGTTGCCCTTCTCTAACTCACAAGGGATGTGTTGTGACGCGCATGAGACACATAAGAATAAATATTTGCACCAGTAGCTACCTTTCTACTCTAACCCTTATGTATAGAAGGGCAATTTATTAACTATTCTATCAAGATTAGCAAGTTTTATTCATGCTTTTGGGGGCTTTTACTAACAAATTCATTGTGTAAGGCACCAAGATATTTTTCTTTAAAAAAAGACTAAACATCCGAGGAGCTTATCCCCAGCAGAAAAGTGATTGCAAATGTATACTCCACAATACAGGCAGGCAAAGATGATGGCACGTATTGCTCGGTGAGGCAAGACTGCGCATAGACAGCATCATATGCAGGAGAAGGGGCTGAACAACCTGGTCAGTGCTGGGACCCCAGAGTTACGTTGGCTGAGCAGTAGGACACTTAGCTATCCTTCTCCAGAGGTTTAGGATAATTCTGGCCTTCAGACTTGAGGAAGCCAGGTCATACAGTTTCTCCTGCTTCAGTTATGGCAGTACAATTGCCTGTAGGGGCCCACTCTGAACTCGAAAAGCCATAATTGCAGCTAAGAGCAAGCAAGGCCAGAGACATCTCACATCACTTTATCACGGCACAGCTGCAGTGCAGCCTCCCTGGGCATTTGCAGGGGAGTAAGCATGTCTGCCCTTTTCCTCATGCTGTTTATATCCTCTGTTGACCAGCACTGCTAGCTCACCAGCACGTTTTACAAAAAAAAAAAAAAAAAAAAAAAAAAAAAAAAAAA
>Ga0065711_1046379_pt1 | contig 12922 bp, 4 predicted proteins | sample Hoacrofraction12_FD_59098 | JGI IMG/M metagenome (GOLD analysis project Ga0065711, IMG submission 59098) | Hoatzin crop microbial communities from Cojedes, Venezuela - Epithelial fraction 12 v2 (version 2) | ecosystem: Host-associated > Birds > Digestive system > Esophagus > Crop | place... | reverse complement strand
TTTTAGAATGCCCTTTTTTTTTTTTTTTTTTTTTTTTTTTAAGGTAAGAGAAGCTTTTCTGAGCTCCTCATCTATAAACTTAGAGGTTTGTAAACGTAGGCGAATAACTCAGGCCAGTAAGTGAAAAACAATGATTAACTCATACTTGGGGCTATGTAAAGGAACAGAGCATAAACTAGTGTAAGATATTTCATGTTATTCAGAGATGCATTTTTTACAAATATACAGTTTCTCCGTGTTTTAAGATTCGGTGTTTCAGCTAGAGAATCAGATGGCTTTCTGGTTGTGAAGGGAGGCAACTAAATGCCTACATTTGTATAAAACTTCTATCAGTGCAATATCAAATATAAATTTTTTTTTTACTAGACAAGTTCCATATACTACTAATTTTATTATGCACGTTGTCAGAATTTTTGCTTTGGGTAGGATCTTTTTCTTGCTTTTGCCTTTGGTTTAATTAGTTGGAGGTTTTGTGGGGTGGGGTTTTTAATTTTTTGTTGTTCTTTTAGGGGTCTTTTTTTTGGTTGGTTGGTTTTGCCTGTTTCTGCTTAAATGCTAAGTAGGGTTGTCTCCACAGTTGTCCTAGTGGAGATGGGTTAGCAGCCTGAGTGCAGATGCGAAAGTCAAATGTATATGTTATTGCAGTTTATCACAGTTCTGTAACTTCACTGTCTGGGTGCTGCCCTCAGAGGCTGTGTGTTGCTGCAGTTGCACTCGCATGTAGGTCGTGATAAGGCTTCCTCCTAAGGCCATGGAGTACTTTTTGAAAAGAAACAAACAAAAGTTGTGTTTTCAGTTGCTTCTATTTTTAAAGCTGATTTTTCTTAGTTGGAAACTTGAGGAGAAATTTGCCTGAAGTGGCTTGCTTGTTTAGTCTGAGAATTGGATTAGGGGAAAATACAGTGTTTTCCCTGCTCTTTTAGGAAGTTCTTGAAACCATTACAAAGAGAAGCTGTAGTGCACCTGAATTACACATTACGGTTGGCCATTTGTGGTCCCTCTAGCAGCAGTGGGAATAGAGAGGACAGGGAGATTAGCTGCTTTGTTACCTGGGGAGGGGGGGAAATATCCTTTCGATGTGCTTCATGTTTGCTTGCTAACACGTGCTGAAGATTGTCAGCCTCCTTGTAGTCCTGAGAGACTGACTGGAAGGTGCCCATGCAAGCCCGGAGCATGTTCCCACCTGCGCTAGCAGGAGCTTGGTAGGTCTTCTCCCCCAGTCTTTCCTCCCAGCTTTCAGGGACCGGTATCCCATTCATCCTAGGAGCAGTAGATAAGAAGGTTTGCCTTTCCTGTGCTGTCAGCTCCTTCCAGTTTGGAACGAGAAACAAGAAGGCGCTGCATGAGGAGCGCAGAGCCTTGAGGAAGTGGACAGGAGGACAGTAAGCAAGCGTGGGTTGGGAGATGGACAGGGCCCTGGCGGGGGGAGGCAGAGTGGAGCAAGGCAGGCATCGGCTGTGACGGGAGAAGTACGTGAGAGGGCCTTGGACTTGTTGAACCAGGCTGGAGAGAACAGCTTTGCTTCTGCCCCTGTACTTGGGCTTCGCCAAGCGCTGGCCACAGGTAGACGGTGAGAGCAGAAGTGCTTGTAATGAACTTGGCTTTTGCTGGTTGAGTAGCCAGAGCTTGATGCTGGGGCTTTTAACAGGGACGTACTCATGGTTGGCTGCAAAGATGGGGCAAATCGGTTGTTTTGGAGTTGGGTTTTCTTGCTTTACCACATCTTGGGTCCATCAAAGCATGACAGTGTGTTTATGCTCTCTGATTTTCTGTGCTTTTGTTAAATTAGGTGGTGACCTTTTTTTGGTTTTGACCAGATTTGAGGAATTCTAAACACTTGGCAGTGGCATGGATAATGAATTTGTGACAGCTGTTCAGCAAATGTAAGCCTGCAGACAGCAGGCTTGGTTTTACCTGCTGCATGTTCCTTGGGAGTCACCAACAGACTGCAGCAGTTCATGTGAAAGCCCTTGCCCAAGTGGCCGCTTACTCATTATCAGCAGCAGGCACATGTGTGTATTTCAGGTCCTTTATGTCCAAATCCTATTTACCCATTTCTAAAGTTGGTTAAGGAAGTGGTGTGGGGTTTTGTCTTCATGGATTAGTTTTGCTTTGCTAAAACAAGATGCTGCATCTCAATACTTCTTTTTTCGTCTCTGTGTATATGTTCACCGCTAATGTAAGCCAGCTTACAAACTTTATCTCTGTCAGGTAGAAGGCATGCATATTCCTCAAACCAGTGGAACAAGTGGAAGGTATTTTAGGTGCAGGGGTTTAATGGCTGGCCATGTTCCCGTTTTCTGATGGGTGTAGAGAGAAATGTTGAGGAGTGCACCGCAGGCCTTGTATTACTAAACAGCTATGAGAGACTTCCTTTCCCTTGGGTGGTAGCGTCTCATATTTTTGGAAGGGAGGGAATGAGCTTCTGTCCCTGAGGTCAAACTACACCACCAAACAGCCAGGATTTTCAGAAAGATTAACAGACTTGATAATGCAAGAAGCCACAGTTATAATGATGTCGTCTTGTTGGCTGAGCAATCCTGTCTGTGCTGTAGCATGTGAAGCAGGTGGTTAGCACTTCAGATCGTTGGGGTGGTTACTTGAGTAGCATAATGTTAAACAGGGGAGCTTGATAATTAATGCCGTTTCATCAGACCTACTTGGACCTGCACAACTTGGGCCGTTGCTGTCTCGGGCAAAAGAACTGAGATTTTCCATAAGAATGTCTTAAAAACTCTTCAGAGTGCGTTGCAATAGGATTTGTATGATCCAAAAATATGCCTTTTGCAGACTTGGGTTGTTTGGGTAGTTGACAGAACGAAGTTTTATCTGCAGTAGTTAATGTTTCAGTCATAATACTGAGATGGCAACATTCCTTGACTAGTAAACATTCATAATACTGAAATTTCAGTAAGGGACCTTATGTCCCAGAGTTGTCCTCTTTGATCTCAGGGGGGTGGCAGAAGGACGTACATAGCTGACTATCTGTTTTCAGCACAATGTTTTACCTGTCCAAGAAGTATCTGTACTCGGTTTAGATCCCAAGAAGTCTGAGCATGGCCTTGAGGTAGAGACAAAGGATGATATGGACACCTTGTGTTGCAAGAGCACGGAAGAATCCATCGAATTTCACACCTAGGGTGTGAGAGAGAGAGAACCTTTCTCCTAGGATTGTGGGGCTGAGTGGAAGGGCTCATATATTTTGGTAATATTAAATAACAGTGCTTGTTACCCTTTCTTATTATTGACAGCGGTGTTTTTATGTATTGCTTCTATTCCTTTTGTTGTTCTGTAAATATCAATACAAATCAATCTTTTATTCTTTGTTATGTTGTGAAGAGGTTGTTTGTATAATGAGGTATTATTATTAACTTCATTTAATACATCTTTGAGACACAGAATGTGTGAGAAAAGAAAGTGAAATATATCCATGGAGACAGAAGTGGAAGCTTTGTGGTGATATTTGGAACAGATTTGGGGGAATATCTTGGAAGGGTACTACTGACAGGCAGAACTCAATACTTGCGTAAAGAACTATGCTGATTCTTGTAATGAACCGAGTTTTGGCAAACTGCACAAAAAAAAAACCCCAAACAGGGTTCGTTGCTGACATCTGAGCCATTTATAAAGACTGTTTTATTCACAACTTTTTTTCTGTCAGATGTCAGCACTTCCTGGCTCTGTTTTCCAGTACTCCCTATGTATAGTGTTTATTTCTATAAAATTTAGAAATCCAGAGCTGTAATTTCTCACATGTAGTCTGCACACTTGTGGGATCACGCAGTACTCTGTGAGTGGCAGTTGAGGAAAGCAATTTGTGTATGGGAAATTTCTGAAAGTTGTCTGCGTCTCTGCTGGGAAACCCCTACTCCCTCCCTGAAAGCTAAGGATCCACAAATTGTAAGCTATTAAAAACTAATCCAGACATTAGAAGCCACACGTCAAATGCAAGATATTATTGCAAGTGTAGCAGGGATCAGATTCAAATGATTGTTGAGGTGTGTGGGCTGGACTGTGACTGAAAGAAAGAAGATAAAGGTTTTATGAGTGCAAACCAGACCACTTATTTTACTGCTAGTGGCAGGGGCCTGTGTCTGTCTGCCCTTCAAGGGGAAGAGACGCAAATCTTCAGCATTCTCAGTGTTTGTGTGTGAATGTTATTTGTCTGGGTGGTGTGACTGACATAAAAGCCCATAAATACTGTGTTTCTGATTCCTTACAGTAAACCTGTACATACATTTCATAAGTGTGTTTGTATTTATGTGCAGTCACTGTATGATTGCTTTCATTCAGCATAGTAGATGATGTCCACTGATGGTTCAGTTTTTATTAAGAAAACATGCTTTCACAAGTGCTTTATAATAAATATGTCATGTGGCTCTAAGTCTATCATACTTTGTAGCAGAGGATGTTGCATTAGTTTTTTTAAGTATCGGGAAAGCGACGTACAGCTAGGCTTTACAGCTCAGTAACCTCACGCTGAAATTGCTTGTAAGACAATATAATTCATATAGAGAGAACCTTGCGGCGACTAATGGATTTATTTATGGTAAATGTGTGTTTTGACAACTGGGGCTATACTTTTAATTTCCGTTTGGAAGGTGGAAGTTTGAAGAATGGGAGGGCTCTGACACTTCAAGAAAATTATGTGATTGGAAAAAAGTCTTTATTTCCTCCAAAACCATTTTTCTGCAAAGGCCTTTCATCCTGGCACTGCTAAGTTAGTTTAATTCTTCCAGAGGAAGTAGGGGGAAAAAAACCCACAACACAACTCTCTGTTTCTGCAACGGGGTTTTACTGGCTGCTTCAATTCAGTACCCCCTATTACTGGCATATGGATTTATCTCAATAATTGCTCGATCGCATACGGGAAATGAAGTTGCAGAACTAGGCTGTATTTGAAAAAAATATTTAGTGTTGGCTTTATTCTTTCTGGCTGAAACTTCTGCCAGGTAGACCATTGCTTTTGTGACAACTGGACTGTAATTGAGTCATCTCATTGAGCAGAATGTGTGGGAAAGGAGAAGTGGCAATCTCTTTCCCAGCGGTGGTATGTGAAGCTATTTTCATTTGGTGTGATGTTAGGAGAAATACATTCTGACCCACACAGTAATGCAGGCTGCAGGTTTCCTCTAGGTCAACCAAAAAAATACACGTCTTGAATTTTTGTAGCAAGTAGCTGCTGACTTGGAAGGGCTCACTCCGCACAGCCTGTCATGGCGTGGAGACCCTGATGGGCAAAAATAGGGCTTTTTCGTTTGACTGCATCTGCTCAGGGTGCTGTCAGCTCTGTACTTCTTGAGCAGTAACACCTGGCTGTGTTAGTCTAGCAAATAAGGAAGCACTGGGAAAAGGGCGTTAATCTGCCCCTTCGTGCTACCAGCAGCACGCGGTAAAAAGGAGTGGGAAGGCTGTACTGTTGGCTTGTTGTTCCCCGTGGTCCTGTCAGATCCATCCGAGCACCCCAGGTTTCTGGTCAAGCTAGAGATGGGTAACGTGGAGAGGCAGAATCCCACCGGTCCCCGACCGGCATTGAGCTCCAGGCTCAGCCGCCCGCTTGAGTGATTTCAGGGTTTTGTTTTTTCTGGAGGACAAATAAAAGCATCAAAAAGCTGTTTTCTTCCATGTTTTGTATTAAAAGTGATTACTAGCTCAATACATTTGTATGAGAAAGTACATTAGGTACTTTAAAGAATTAACCAAAGCAATTACAAATGCTGAAATGAAGTCTATTCTTAAAATACAAGTTAAGGGAAGTAGTCACTTTAACATCTTACGCTTTGTGAGAGATTTGTATAGTATCTGGAGCCTGTTCCCACAACTGAAAAATGAAAAAAATCTTTGGGATTGCTGCTGTGTGCAGGGGAGAACCTTGGTGATAAGCCCTGAGCTCAGACGCCATCGTGGGCACAGAACCAGCCGGCTGCCCAGGCTGCGGTGGGGCTGTGGGGAGGCTGAGGAGGCCGGGGGAGATGAGGAGCCGTGCGCTCTCTTGGTTGGTCCGCGCCTGGCATGCTGGTCAGCAGGCTGCCAGCAAGAGCTGGGTGTTATGCAAAACAAAGTCATCTTAATTTGGAGGAAGGTTTTATGTTACCTCCTTTTTGTCCTTCAGCTTGGATATTTATTTAATCTTTGCCCACTGCTGGAAGTTGAGTCAGGTGAGAGAAAGAGCGCAAACTTCTCTGAAAGCTGAAGGAAACGCAGGGCGGCGGAGAGGCGGCTCCGGCTCCCTCCCAGCGTGCAGGGAGTCCCCGTGGGGCCACCGGCCGATCCCTGCGGCTTCAGCCTGGGCTTCATCCTGCCGCAGCCCGCTGGCACCCAGCCCTGAGGCGGCTTTCTACTTCACCCTCGCGCTGGCGGCGTGACCATCTTGGTTCCGATTGCCTTGCTTTTGTGCGTTTCTGTAGAGCCCTTCTAAGATGGTTGGTAATGCGCAACTTTGTTAATAGTGGGGTTAATGTTTGAAATGTTGCCTTTCTTAAATTACAATTTCATAAAATAACCCGTGCCGTTGGTGACCATCCAACTGAGATCTGCTTCAGGTGTTAAAATGTAGTTTATTAAATCAAAGTAATGCCGAAGTATCAGTATTCCCTTCTGGGGCTAAAAGTCCGCTGTTCGGTGAACAATTCTGTGGTAGGTGAGCAAATGCTTCAAAAAAGATACTGTACAAAATGTGAGTGCCTTTCATATTTCACCTGGCTTATTCTGATTTGATTTTTTCATTTAATAATCTTCTGCAGTGGCTTCTTCCAATGCACTTTGCACAGTCTCTCTCGCTCACTTTGTGCAGTGGGAGAAAGATTTGACGACAGCTTTAAAATAAACATAATATAGTATTTCTGCATTTGTTTCTCCTGTTCTGACGTGGATTGATACGTGAGAAGGGCTTGCGGATTGCATGTGTACTTTAGCCTTTGATCACTTTTATACGCCTGGGTTACTGAGCACCCTGTGCTATGCCCTGTTCACTCGGCTGCTGCCCCAGAAAGTAGACAGGCATAGGCAGCGAGTGAAGAATTCGGTAAGAAGAAAGAAACACAAGGTGGATTACGCTGGTAATAGTAACAATTACTCTGTGTCTTTTTCTGAAGAACTGCTGCGGTAGTTAGTAAAATAGATTGGACCAGATAAAGGAAAAATCTGCTGCCTTGTTTTCTGCAGACATGAGCGATCCCATTCCTTGTAGGCTGAAGGAGGGTACAGAGACACTCAGGCGAAGCTGCATCTGTTGATCACTACAGAACTGTCTGGAGGGTTTCCTTCACATTTCCAGTAGCATCGTCCCTGTCACGGTGCAGAAACACTAACAGCACCATCACTACTCCTTGTGTGCGCTTTCTGTCCGAATTCTGTATAACCTACCTACTTAGAAGGAATTAGAATAGTAAGACAAGAAATTTTGAGGCAAGATCTTAAGATTTAGAATATCTTATCCTAATGCTCCTTTTCCTCAGGTCCATAAAGCGCTCTTCCTCCCCCGTTTTTGAGGTTATGCTATAGTCCCTCTGGTTACTTGCAGTCTACGTTCCAAAAACATAATTCAAAACTGACCAGGATAAACTGATGGATGACAGGGTTTTGTTTCATGTGTCAACTGCAGTTATTCTTTCATGAGTTGTTTGTCATAGGGGTTCATTTTAGTTTCTCTGCTCAGGCCCTTGCTCAATGTGCGATTCATTTATCTTAAATCACCGTCCCCCCAAAATCAGGGTGGATAAAAATCGCTCACCTGAAACGCTTGTTTTTACCCAGTTCTTAATAATTCACATTTATGAGCTCAGTTAGTGAACTTAAAATTAATTTTTTTAAAACACAATTTAGATGTGAAAATAGGATTGCTTATGCCTAAACTCACTGTCACTTGGTAAAATAATCCAACCCTAAAAAAGCAACTGAGCGCCACATGTATACTGAAGTTTTAAAGGAAATTGAACCAGCAAAGGTTAACATTTAGGAAGTAGAATTTAGGACCCCCATGTTACAAGCTAACCAAGACAACAGGAGCCTTCTGTGCCGATACTGCCATGGTGTTTTGATCGGTTTATTTAGTTCAATTCATTCATTTAAGGCTGAAAGCTGATTGTTGAGAGAGCAGAACGAGATTCTGATTCCCATAGGGCAAAAGACAAGGTATCTACTCATTTTTGAATCTTTTTAAATACAGAGAAAACCCAGTCTGATAAACTTTTATCCTTGCATAACAGGTACGCTGAAGGTATTTTTAAAATTTAATTTTAAAAAGTAGTGTTTTGCTGTGCTATATTAGAATTTCACTTTGCATCTAAGTACGGCTTTGTAGCAATCACGAAGTTTAAAAGAGAAAGCAGTTGTCTTGCAAGAAACATAGGCTTCGTACAATGGTATAGTACTTACACATATCAAGAAAAGGTAACAGATTTAATGCAAAGGACGTATGGAGTTGCCAAGTAACATGTTTTAATAGTTACCAACCAGTAAGAATTGACCCTTCCCTAGGAAAACAAGTACAAAACCGAAAATGCCCCAAAACTGATTTATTCAGATCGGGGTTTCCTGCTTGATAATTTAAATCCCGATTAAAATCGGCAATTTAAATCACTTTGATTTATATCAGCCATTCTGGCATCAAACCAAGTGGGAACAGGCTGGGGCTTCAGGCCCGCTACCATGTAGCACTGCACTTGTTCCACCTTCCTATTTTAGCCATTTGCACAGCTTGTCTGATACCTGTCTATGCTTCCTTTGCTGTGCGCAGCAGTTCAAACATCTTCCTTTGTGTTTTTCTTGACGTGAATCTTCTCTCAGAATAAGGAAGGGGTTGAGTAGGTTAACGGTATCATTTAGATGATAAAGCAGCACAAGTGTGTCATTTCCACAAACATTTCCACCAGTAAATATTTTGTGTCATAATGAAACTTGTTTATGTACAATTGATTTCTTTGAAGTTTTTACCGTTTTTACTTCTATGCTTTTCACTTTTACTGGGCTAAAACTCAGTGAGATTTTTTTTCTTAACTAAGGACACCAGGCTCTGGCCCTCTGTGTCCATTTCCCTTTGGCTTGAAATTGTGGGAGAAAATGGTGCTTTTTCCACCCCAGCCTCCAGATCAGATGGGCTTTGTCCCTGCCCGGGTGGTGAAGGTGTGCGCTGTGGTCTTCTGAGCAAACAGACCTAATGACTGCACTGTTCTGCTAACTAGGGTAAACTGATGATTTTTTTCTTTACAAGTTAACTGTCATACTCATAAAAATGAGAAATCGTAATGGGAAGCTTTCTTACTTGCCAACTGCAATTTCAGAATCGTTTGTCATCTGAAGTGTCAAAAACAATGAAGAAAGACAAAATGTTTAAGTAAAACACAAGAAGTTGTTTTTGTAGAAATTGAATTGTAAACTGGTGATCTACTGTTTGTAGGTGTTAGAAAGGCAAAGTGGCTTTGGGGGAAGATTCCAAAAAGCACTTCCCCCGCCCTCCATTGAATAACTAGTGTGCAGACGTTGTGACAAAAGAAATATTTGTGTTTAAATTCAAGAGTAATGCCCCAGATTTTGTTCCATAATGTTTAGTTTAGAGTTAATTAGCAGATGGGCTTGAGGGTGGTGAAATGCTGGTGTCTTCTCCAGAGTCTTAGTTTCAGTGTCTAGACTGTTAGGTGGCTGGTTTTCATGTTTTTAAAGTGGAGGGAAAAATCAGATGTAATCAAGAAAGTTTAAAGTACTGGCAGAGGTGAGTTCAAGTTTCCAAGTTACGTTGTTTAGCTGCTGTTCAGTATCTGTTAGCCTGTCTTGCTGGAATGCATCTTTTTGTCTAGTCTGCTCCTCCTCATTTTTTGGTTATGTAGATGACAACAAAACCAGTACAGATTGAGACACGTTTCCATCACCAGTGAGTTTTAAGCCTGTTGGATTTACTCGAGACCCGATTCTGATTTCCGATTCTGGGTCTTTATCCTTAGAAGGACATGGGTGGGAAATATGAGGGTGCTTGATAGCAAAATTCCTTGAGGAAATGGGTATGTGTGGGGATTAAAAGAAAATGTTTGGCAAATGTCTTACTTTTCTGATTGTACGGATCTTGCTGCAGTAGAAAACAAAGGGTTGATGAGGTTTTAACCTTTCCCAGCAATTCCTGGAACAAGGAGTCTGTGACTGTGGTTGGGAAGCACCTTGTGCATCTGGGGTGCAGCGTTGGTCCGAGTGACTAAGCAGCATGGTTTGCTGTGGTTTGGATTAAGAAGTTTGCTTCATCCCAGTGCGTGGAGATGCACAGAGGCAAAGACAAGAAACAAAAGTTGAGTTTGTGTTTGTTTATTAGAAGTGACCGAAATGAACAGTTAAAGATTATGTAAGAATATATAGTGTGACATGCGGTTTTGCCAAAAACGCTAATGTAAGTCTATGTTTACCTAATGAAAATATAATGGATACTGTTGCTGATTCAGCAGTCCATAGAGATCTTCCAGCAAATGCAGTAAACGCTACTTTCTGTAGAAAAAGACAACCTTTGTGTCCTGGGAGTAGCTCAAGTGTAGTTTGCTAACTGTAGCCTGGTGGACCATATTGGAAAGAGCTTAGCTGGAGGTGGCTCGAGTATCATGATCACTTTTAATTTGTAGATACGTATGTAACACAGAACTCTTCCCTTTTGACCTTTGGAGTTAGATATTGAGTGCAGAGTAATAAAATATATTTGCATACATTTCCTCCCCCCAGATTCTGTGATTAGGAAAACATTAGCAAATCTCAGCTGTGACCAACCTTTACTTTCTGACCATGGAAAAAGATCAAATTCTGATAGACTAAAAATAGGATTTCTAAAATTGGACTGTGGGAAGAATGGGAAAACGATGACATGCAACAGATTAATGTAGAAACATTTATGTGGCTTGATCTCCTGTTCCCAGTTACATTTGTGTTAGAAAGTAGACAGATACATCTAGACCATTTCTTTGCAGACCCACATGGCACAAAACTTCTGTGTAAAGTGGAGTCTCGAAAAATGAATCATCATTGGTTATTTTTGCAGGAATAAAAATGGATGCCTAATAGAGTAGCACAAGAGTAGAAGTGGTCTACCATGCATCACGGTTGTTAATAAATTAATACCTGTAGAGTTTATTTCTTCCTTTAATGATATCTAGAATGCTCGGCCCAAATCCGACTGATGTTCACAATTAGTTCAAAGATCTTGCCTTTCTATGAAATTCAGACTAGATTTCCCTGCCCCCTAGTTATGCTGGAGTAAATAATTTATACTGTAATCATATTTATTTTTCCTTAGTTGCTGCAACTGAGAAACAGTGCTGGAAAAACGCCCCACCCCCTTGGTGAGAAATTACTGCAATATTTGCTAGAAAACACTTTTCCTGCAGTTTGAAACTTCAGTTAAGCATAACATTTTCTCTAGATACTGGTGGGGGGGCAGAGTAACTCCCAGAGAAGAAGAGTCTCCTTCTCTGGAGGTATTCAAAACCCTCCTGGACATGGTCCTGTGCAGCCTGCTCTGGGTGACCCTGCTTTGGCAGGGGGGTTGGACTAGGTGATCCACAGAGGTCCCTTCAGCCCCTACCACTCTGTGGTTCTGTGATAATCTGGGCTGAGGACCTGATCCAGTCAAAGGTTTGGAACAGACTGTGTGGCTAGCTAGGATGCATTCCAGACAGAGATTAGATTCAGTATTCTCGCACCTGTAGGCGGGTTTAGGGTTTAATATAATAAATGTTAATGAGAAATATGAAAACTCACTAAGAGGGCAATCTATTATGAGAAGGGAAGGAGAAGAAGGTGGTAATGGCTCCGATGTCAATAATGTCTAACTGTTCATTAAGCCGGGGTGGAAAGAGATTTATTTATGAAAATTTATGGTCACAGCTTTACAAATTGTGGCTCACTAAGTAAGAATAAAAATATAGCGCGTATTTCCAGATGAGTGTGGTGTATTACAGAGTGATGGACAGGGTTTCTGTTGGTTTCTCTGTAGTTAGTCATTTGTTGCATAAGGCTTCGCCTTCCCTAAAAGCTGGGCTTTTTCAGAGGAGGTGTCTGTGGCAGCCTGTAATTTAATACCTCTCATTACTCATTAGCAAAAGCATCCAGGTTCACACTGTAGGTGTTTCCCTTTAGTCGGGCTTCACTTTAGAAGACACAGTTGATTGTGATTTGTGGCTTTCTTTGCAACTAATATTAGTTTACTCCTTGGGATGTAGGAATGGTCACTGAGAATTTCTGATTGTGACATGGTTTCTGTTTTCATCTGGCGAACCTGTTAGTTGTTGTATATTAGACAAGTAAATGTTTTTATTAATCCTTCTCTGCTGCACATATTCTTTAGGATTAGTCTGATGTCTGCTGTAGGGAGACAGGGAAATAACACTAGGGAAGGAATGCTGTGGCTTGCCTTTCAGGAAGGTGAAGATCTGTTAGGGGATTTCTTGTGTTTATTCCTGAGGAAAGGCTGAACACTAATTCAAAGTTACGTGGCTGGATGCTCACCAGACTGTGTACAAATTCTACAAAACAGTAGTTTAACAAATACACTTTTTTTTTTTCTCTGGTAGGAAGCCCATCCTTCTCACACATTTGAGAAAGAAGTAGCAAAAGGGGATTTCACTCCTGTAACTCCGTGTTTAGTAGTCAACTACAAACGAAGCCATATTGCAGCAGCTCTCATTGAAGCAGCTAAGTTTCTTGGCTCCAGCAGGAGGTCAGCACTGTGAAAAACACGTGCTTCGTCTGAAACAAACTAGGAAACTATTGGTGGGATTAGTCCCAGCTGCTGTAAGTCTTCCCTTCTACATACTGCATCAAACTGGCAAGCCCACCCCACGCTTGGACTTCAGGTGAGATTTTGAAACGTGCCAGAACCTGCAGGATAGGAGTTTAAACTTAGGGTCGGGTGATTTTTGTGGTGGTTTTTTTTTTTTTTTTTTTTTTTTTTTTT
>Ga0065711_1046378_pt1 | contig 12922 bp, 8 predicted proteins | sample Hoacrofraction12_FD_59098 | JGI IMG/M metagenome (GOLD analysis project Ga0065711, IMG submission 59098) | Hoatzin crop microbial communities from Cojedes, Venezuela - Epithelial fraction 12 v2 (version 2) | ecosystem: Host-associated > Birds > Digestive system > Esophagus > Crop | place... | reverse complement strand
CGAGGAAGAACTTCTTCCCTCTGAGGGTGACGGAGCACTGGAACAGGCTGCCCAGGGAGGCTGTGGAGTCTCCTTCTCTGGAGATATTCAAGACCCGCCTGGACAAGGTTCTCTGCAGCCTGCTGTAGGTGACCCTGCTTCGGCAGGAGGGTTGGACTAGATGACCCACAGAGGTCCCTTCCAACCCCGCACATTCTGTGATTCTGTGATTCTCTTCTTTCTCTGGCTCTGTTAAAACCCTTAAAAGGTTTGCTGTTTAGTTCCATGAAAGCAGTATCAGGACGTAACTGCGTGGGGCTGCGTGGGAATAAGAGGTGCAGAAAACGCCGGCTGACTCCGGTGAGCTGCGAGCTTTGGTGCACGGGAACTAGCATTGCAGAGAGCCAGAAGTGCTGAAGCATACAGTGATCTTAAACCAGTGAAAAAAAGTATAAATGAAGGAGAAAAAATAGTAGTGTACTGTGCAGAGAGTTTGATTTTTTTTCCTTCTTCTCTCTTTCATTTCTTTCTTTCTGTTAAAGAAGGCATTTCATCCTGCTCTAACAGTCCAGCCCAACCCCACCTGAACACAAGTGGTGATAATTTTAGAAGTGGATGAGTTTTCTGGCTTTCTGGGATGATCCAGCAATGGGATGGATGAGAAGGAAAGTCTGAATGGCATAAAATACTAACAAGATGGAAACACAACATAATTTGAACAAAAAAATAGTGTTTAACTCAACCTAATGTGGTAAGTCTTGTAGCATTTTCAAGTTATGATTTTTTTTTTATCCTTACGTGATTTTTTTCATTGAAAAGAAAAAAGGAATCTAGTCTAAACCAAAACTTTTCTTTCCAAAGTATTGAAATGAAATATTTTCAATATGCTCCACCAGATTTAAAAAAAAAACCCTGAAACCAGATAATTAAATTTGAGTAAAGATTACAGAGGACTTTCCTCCCCCAAACTTGTGAATCCTGTGCCCGAAAATCTCCAAAAACACCATGTACAGGAGCCTACTTTTCTACCCTTTCATTTCATTAGACCCATGATTTCTTTAGAGAAATATCATGTTCATAATTGTAGGGAGATCACATAACTGATGCTTGTCCTACAGCATTTGATTTTTCTTGCTTAAAAACAAAGAAAGTGAGGAAAATACTTCAGATAGCTTGTTTTTTCTTTTTGCCAGATAAAGCCAGAAGATGACCAAAAAATATTGGTAACTCATAGTAGCTGCTGACCATACTCAGTAGCAACATTTTCTGGGTACTTCACTCAACATGCGCATGTGAGATCTGTAGAAATCGGCACTTGCAGATGCAGCTGACGGCAGTAGAAGGGGTGCACTGCACTTACCCAATGTCACATAACCCTGAGCACGCTAGAAAATTCAGATCCCAGAGGTCCTAGTGTGGACATCCAAAATTAGCAAAGCGTTTTGGCCTTCTTCTGTTTGGACTTCAGCTTCCTAGAATAAAATTAGCAGGCTACCGTCCTGTCATTGTGTCTTTGAAGTGAAGATCAAATGGTCATTCCAGACAAATCTGGGGAAGTAATGAATATGGTTTGAAAGTCAGTGAGGAGTTTAACGGGTCTGTCCTCAGCACGATGTTTAAACAGTGCTGGTAAGTAGGATACAACCACACGATTAACAGTGTGGCTGAAATAAAATATTGACTAGCTGTACTCATTAAAGGAGCCCTGGTTGATCCCTGCACCAAATGAGTCAAGGACTCTACAGAAATAATAGCATGTCACGGTGTAATTACAAATCGCATCAATATAGTGCATGAGAGAGCAACAACAAAGCTTGCCCAGACAGCCTGGCTTATGAATGCTTTGCAATATTAATGACAAATGTTAATAAATTATTAATATTTATATTTTGTGTGTGGTCGGTATGAAATGTAACAAAAAGCTTATCTAACCTTTCTGTCAGGTGTGGTTTGGCAAGAGACAGACCCGATTCAATAGCTAGGACACATGCAAGTAGCATTCACTCAGGCTTTCCTGGGACCCGAAACTACCTCACCTGAGCTCCTACCAGGAGCAGTTTTTCGCCAACCACAGAAAAAAAGCTGAGGGTTTTAAACCAAAGGATACTTTGTTAGGGGGGAAAGGAAATCCAGACAAATGGTAAGTTTGGAAAAAAAAATGAATAAGAAGTTCATAGGAGCTAAACCTACCCTGCCCTCAGGGACTTGGGTACCAATCCTGAGCTCTGTGTTCCTCCTCATCAGGGGCTGTGAAAGCAGCTCTTTGTAAGTTACTGTCCCTAGTTCCCTCGGTCTTGTAGTTCATAAAATTTCCAGTAACTTCTTATAGAGAGTCAAGAAATGAATTTACAATGTCATTAAAATACAGAAGACTATGTCAAGTTATTGAAGGACAACAGGATATGTGGCTTCATCTCGTGAAAGTGTGCTACCTCTCTGTGCGTTGTTGTTCAGAAGTGCATTTTGCAGGGTTAGAAAATTTCCTCAGCCTGAAAAATAAGCAGAGAAGCTTGCTTCAAATTCCCCATAAATGCAAGTGCAACAGGCAGCCGTGAGTTTTGTAGTAACACAGCTCTCATGATTTGGAGGCCAGACAACCGCATTGCTTTCAAGGCTCCATGCACTGTCAGCGAGGACACATCGTGCCAGCAGCGGGGAATACCAACGACTTGGACAACCTGCTGTGTAGTAAGCCACCATGCTTCAAGAGGTAGGGAATTGCTCATCCAACTGGCTAGCATGAAATTAGAAGTGCCTAAGATCAGTTTTCACATGGAAAACTGTGCTTTCCAGTGAGCAGTAAATAACCGACCTTAAATATATTCTGGTACTTCAACGGCAGATGACAAAGTTTGCTAGTTTTTCTGCATGGTAAATATGGAGAACATGCTTCAAAGGTTGTACTGAGAAAAGACACAGGCTCTTAGTTTTCAAACAAAAGTCTGAATTTTTAGTGCTGGTTTCTTCAGCAACAATTGACTGCTGGTACAATAACCATAGATTTTTGCTGAATTCAATTGATTTCACTTATTCAGGCATAAACCATGGCAGTTAGCTCTTGTATAGACCTGCCAGCTTCAGTTCCATGCTTCTGAGACATAGGCAGCCTATTCTGCCCACCAGAGCCAGTGAGGGGTATCATCTGCCCGAAAAAAGTTGCAGCTGATTTGGAGCTATGCCTTTGTATCTTTTGTCTTTTAATAACAAAAAATGTTATGATTTTTTCCTTTCTACTTTTGATTGATCTTAACTGACCCACAGCATTTCTGGTGAAATGCAAACTTTTTCCTAAAGATCTTCTGAGCATATGTCGTATTGTTTCCTAAACTCGTTAACAGCTCCATCTGTTTCGCGAACTTCATTTTCAGAGATTGTAAGATATTCAGGAATAGTAAAAGGTCATTTAGGCCTTGCAGCTTTGTTCTCTCTATCTCTGAGAGTGTTGTACCCAGCCATTTTATGTTCTGTCTGGTCTCTTGGGCAATACATTTTAATAAGCCTCTAATGTAGAACTTAGTTATCTGAATCTGACAATCCAAGCTCCTAAGCATCCTTTTCCTCGTCTTCTTCAGAAAGCCTCAAAAATAGGGAGAGTAACATAATTGTCTTAATTACAGTTTGTTTTCTTTTGGTCATTAGGTGAACTTTAGTAATGTGTTTAGAAGCAAGTAATTTTATAGTTTACGTGACCAGTATTAATCATTGCTGGCTGGTTGCTGCCAGCTCAGCACCACACCCTGGGGTTTTCGCTGGTGGGATGTGACTGCTCTCCCTGGCCAGGGGCTCCGGAGTGGCCGGGGTCAGAGCTACCTGCTGAGGGGCCTCTGCGTACAGGGAAATATCGGAATATAGAACATAGAACTGACTGTGCTGGGCTAGCCTATACAGCCATTCAGCTCAGTATTTCATCTCTGGCAGTGGCTATTAGCAAATGTCTGAGGAAGAAGAGTTACATCGGCAGTTTGGCACTTCTGCTCTCACCCTTGCAGCTTAGCAGAGTCTGAACCAAAGATTGTATCTGCATCTTATGTAGATTAGCCCCAGAAGTGCATTCCTTCAGTTTATCAGTTTAATTGCTTTTGAACTTTTTTATGATTTTAGCATTTGTAACACCCTATAATAGTCAGTTCCACAGTTTAATCATGAATGTGTAAAATAACCACGACCCTTTGCCTGTTTTTAAATTACACAAATTAATTTAGTGCACGCTCCGAAACTCTTCTGTGTTGAGAAACAGCAAATAATCGCTCCCTATTAACTTTTTCTATGTTGTTCATAACTTTACCTGTGACATCCCACCTCAGCCATCTCTTTCCCAGACAGATTGCATACCAACCTATTTCATCTCTCCCCACATGGAGGCTGCTCCTTGTATCGAATGGACTTTACATTTCTTCTATTCGCCTCTCCTAGCACTGCCATGTATCTCACATTAAATAACTATCTACTTGGTTTCTAGTCTGAGTCGTACCAGGTGAATTGTATAAAGTCAACTCTATGCAATACATGTAAGAAAAACTGTTCTAAAACCATGCTTTGATGTTACTTCAGATATAACTTTAGACTAGAGATCAAACTAAAGCACTAAATAGGGTCCCAGTATGAGTACATAGATTTCCATGGAGCAGCACTTACTTAGGTTTCTTTTACAGAAGACAGTTCCACAATTCCTGTTTCAAATAAATCCGAGACATGCAAGGTGTGAGTGAAATGAGAGCAGGACCCTTGAATTCTCTTTTTGTTCCCTTTATATGAGATAATACAGTCATTTCCCTCATTCACTGCTCATTATTATGGGTTAGGCAACAGGCCTTGATGTTGCAAGAGATGGAAACGCCAGATCTGCGTAACCAGGAGCAAGTTACAGGGTTGTCCACGGAGCAGGAAGGGGGAGCGACTTCTAAATCGCTTTTACAGAAACTAATTTCTGAGGAAGGCTTCTGAGGATTTGTACTAATAACATTTGAAACATTTACTTATGCTTAAAGACAGTTCAGAATCTGATCTTATAAACCAGTCATCCTTGGCACCCATATTTTAATTTAAAATGGTTTATACGTCTTATGCAGTCCACTGCGAAGAGGCTGTCAGGCTGTTCCTCTGGTACATTTGCAGCTGGTGGAGCAACACCCAAGGATTGCTGCTCACAGGCATGGGTGGTGTTCTTGCAGACCTAACTTGGACAATCGGTGGGTTTTATTACGTTGGACGGTTAAAGGCTCAGCCCCACGCACACTTGAAAGGGCCCAGGGCACAAAGGCTCAAGACTTCTTGTGGGATGTTGAGGGGTGAAACAAAGGGTGGGGAAAATCATGTCAGGGCTGGCTCTGGAGACCACTGGGTCTGTGGGATGGCTGCTGAAGGGATGGGGGTCCACGCTGGCTGCAGGAAAGACAATAAGTTCTAGCTGTTGGCTGGGAGACCTACTTGTGTGTGTGTGTCCGCGTGTGTGTTTGTGTGCGAGGCAGTGTGAGCTAGGAGCATCCAGGCTAGCTACTGGGTGGACTAGGGGTCTAAGTCCAGCTGGTGGAGGGATCCACACCCCGTATGTGTATGTACTTCCCATGAACGGACCTTCCAGTCAGTCAGAGAGAGAGACGGGATGAGGCCGCTGGTACCATCTGCGTTTATGTGAGTGTTACTGTCTGTGTCCACCTGTGTGTGCGTGTTGTACATGTGTGTTTGTGTGTGTCTGTCAGCAGCACACGCTCGGCCGCACTGCTGGCTGGGTCTCAGGGCATGGAGCTGCAGCATCCTCACCTCTGCTGGGCTGTGGGGCTGGGGGAGCTGTAAGGTTTTTACAGAGGTATTAGGAAAAATAGCTTGTAAACAGAAAATTGCTAATTGAGTGTTCCTTTCTTCGGCATATGTATTCTGCTTTCAGCTGTCGGAATTTGCTTGGTTATATCAAAGCATCTAGCTAATGCAGATTCTTCAAGAGAGCGCTGATGGCTCAGGCTTCAGGTTTCTGGTGCATTTATTCAAGATTAAAGAAAATTCGGTGATTTACTGAAGATGCATTAGAAGTTAGGTCAGGTCTACTGAATCCGTACAGCTTTGATGGAATTGTCTGTGATGTGTCAGTTGGCCCAGATACAAAAATATTTTTTTTAAATGCAAGCACAGAGTGTTTCTCTGGCTTTGTTTCTTATAGTCTATAGTTGTACATTTAAATGCACAAACCAGTGTCTCCTCTAACCTCCCTCTGCATGTTCCCAGCTAACCTGCTGTAGCTGACTGATCAGGCTTGCTGTGATTGTGTCAGAGATATGATAAGTAAATTACGGGCTGCATGTTACCTTTTATTTTTACCAAATAAGAAACCTACAATGGAGCAGTAATTACCACACTGATTATCTCTACGTATTTGCTGCCTTATAGCTGGTTAAAACTATGTTGTTTTTTCTTGTGAATAATAATAACGTACTGTACAATACTGGTCCTGCACCTTAAAATCTGTCTCATGGGAATCACTAGGAAAAGCCACACTTTATGGTGAAGGTCTGGCTGGGTAGGACATCAGCCACCAGTGCTAACAGTTCTCTGCTGAGAAAATTACTCTGAAAATGTAGATGTGAAAGAAGATGCATGTCAGATAATCTTAGAAAACGAAGGAGGAATAAACAAGCCAGCTGGGACTCGGTGGCATTTTCTGATTCATGTAGGTCCTGTTCCCCTCTTGTTACCAGCATGTGTGCAAACAGTGGCCATGCATTTTGTACTGATTAGCCTGACGGTTTGAAAGATTAGCTTGGTTTGACGTGTAACAGTGAATGCAATTAGGAAAATAGGACCATATGTTATAAGGACCTTAGCTGGATAATGAGAATGGAGAGAGAGGAAAAGTGTGTTCCAAAGTCTCAGTGAAGTGATACGTTTAGCAAACAGAGGCTGTCAAATCTCCACTGACTAGACAGAAGGGCTGTTTCGTGTAGTTATTCCTGCAGAGGATTTACAGAACATGATGAGTTAATGGCAGATAATTTCACAAAGTAAAGACAAATAAGTTAACAAAGACAAAGTCATCAAGAGTCTACTTGAACTGAAAACAACATTGTCACGGGCACTAATTCTCTGTAGCTGTAACATTTAAAGCTACAAATAACACATTTTAAAGAGAACCAACCTGCAAGATGATGGTAATTTATAAGTTGTTTTGAAAATGAGGTTTGAACTGGTCTGAACTTTGCACACCAATTTTTCTATGGTGGGTTAAGTTTTTCTGCTTCAAGATACGTGGTTCCTGCTTATCAGACACATTGAGAAGGCTTCTGCCCTTATCTTGACAGCTTTTTTTGAGAAGTACAATAGCTGCAAAGAAACCCAAGAGCAACCTGGTCAGATACAATTAGAAAAACTTGTCCTCAGAATCAGTCTGATCTCAGACGTTTTTGCCTTTGTCTTTATCTATGAAATCACTGTCTCTAGCACCTTGTCATTTAGTATCATGCCTCTTCTTTCCCTATAATCAAGGGTGGAAGCCATGTGCCTGTGCCTATGTGAGTTTCGTGTTTTGTAAACCCCTGATCATACTTTCTACTCTTCTCAGCCACTGCTGGTTGAGCTTCACATCTTCTTTCTGATTTACAACACCCCTAACTAGGCATGTTTCACCATCCTCTATTTGTGCAGCTGATTGTTCCTCTTTAAACTTGAAATTTGTTGCTATTGAATAACACCTTTATTTTTCTTTCCAGATGAACTCCACAATTCATCAAGAATTTTTTTTTTTCCTTGTGTTACAGTGTGTTTGCGGTTCCCTTCTGCTTCATGTTAAGTGTAAATTTTATAAGTTTGTGCTCTGACCTTCACCAGTCACTGGTGAAACATGGGTTTGCAGGCAGCTGAGGCTGCAGCAGCTCGCTCAGGAGCTGTTTGCCAGGTCCTCACCTTCTGGCACTCAGGCCAGTCCTGTCTTCCTTCTCAGTGTGGGTTTTCTGATGGGTTTGCTCATCGAAGCCATGTTAGCATAAGAAAATTGAATAAGAAATATAAAATAAGCATAAGAAAAAAGTAAATGGACGTAGCAGAATTCTATTGCCTTGTGATAGAAGAAAATAATTGGCACAGTTCTTGATGAAGAATCTTCTAATAATAGTGTCACAATCCTTGATGAACTTGCATAGGCTGTTACCCATTTCTCTACTATCTTCTGTGTATCTGCAATTAGTTAGTTTAACTATTTGTTCCAATATTTATCTGGTAAGAGAAGTTAGATTGACTGGTTCACAAATCTGTGCCTCTTCTTTTGTTGGGTTGGGTTTTTTTCCCCAAGGGTTTGGGTTTTTTTATGTTTTAAAGATCTTTGATATTTTCCAGTCTTCCTTTTCCTTACCCATTTTCAATGCATGATAACTGACAGACTTGAAGTCAGACAGAGCCCCCCATCATTAAAGATTACACCATAAAACATTTTCTAAAAGTGCATCATGTATTTACAAATGTTCCTCAAAATCTACGTGCTTCATTTTTCAAAACATCAACAGAACACCCTCTGGGAGCAGAGAAATGCAAACACTGAGAGAACAGATGAAACCCACAGAAAATACTGGTGTGTTACAATATTAACCTGGTGATCTTACCAAAGGTTATCAAACATTTTAAAGAGACCCTTTCCCTGCTCTGAGAGATTGTACATTTTCTCCTGTGATGCTCTCATTCCTCTTACGCATAGAGAAGACAGGATTTTTTTCTAATCTTTGCCTAATTAAAAACAAAAAAAAGATCTGTAATAAAATAATGACTACTACTTGGGGCCATCAGCTCTCCCAGCTAGTCATTAATCCCAAGGAAATGAGCCAGGCTTGATTGTTATTACTAAAATATATTGCTAATGTAATTTAGAGCTTCTTAGAAACAGATTTCTTGAATATATTCTAGTCCTCCTGGTCCACCTAAGAAACTGTGTGTGAATTTATCCGTATACAAATAAAAATATGATTGCAATAAAGAAATTTAGGGTGTTACTCGAAAAAGTAAGATACAATTTAAAACAGCAATGGAAATGACAAATTGAATTTTAACATCTTTATATCAAGGTTGAGTGCCTTTCTGGAAGACAGGTGTTCGGTACACGTTACGGAAGGTCGGATACATCGATCCAGAGTCCTTTTGGGTCTCAAAAAAAGTTAAAAAAAAAAAGAAAACAGTCATTAGGGAGTAGTGGTGCATGCAAAAAGAGGCTGCCACACAGTGTGAAGGGTGCAATCATTTTGGCAACATTTGGAAGGAGAAGAAGGAAACCAGAGAAAACAAATGTGAGGTGATTTAGAGATGATGAAGAGATGACTAGAAAACAAATGTGAGGTGATTTAGAGATGATGAAGAGATGACTAACATGGAAATATTATCCAAGGCACATTTTTATAAATGCTTGCATATATGAGGAATTTTGCTTCAATTTGAGGGACAAACTATGCAATCAGAGTGTTATCTCTTGCTGTGACGAGCAAGTGTCAGGGCTACAGGACTCCTCGCACCAGCACAGCACTCAGATCCGGCTCATGCACAAACCTCCCCACAAACACGAGCGGAGCTGCTGCTTGTTCCTGCTCAGTTGGTCTCGTGGGTTAATCATCACCGCTGGCTCTGCTCGAGGGTTGGCTGGGGCCATAACAAAGGGTTCATTCCAACCAGAACGGATCTCCAGAAGAGGGTGCAGAGTCATATTGGACACCTGAAAGCAGCATGCTAAAGCCTTCTGTCTGCTACACCCAGCTTCCAGCCATGTTTTCTTCATGTGGCTGAGAGTTTGTGAGCAGTTCTTCTCTTTTTTTAATTTTTTTTTCATTATGTGGATATTAATTGCTAAATCACACTAATGTACATCATTAAAGAAAAGGATAATTGAGGATAGCTAATTACATAATTAATTTGAAACATTTATCCATTACTACTAAGAGATGCAGAAAGAATTCCACCGCAATCAGTGAGACTTCTTATGCGTGAATGGCTATTGAACTTACTTGGAGAGTTTAGTCTAAGATGAAATAAGAAATAATAAAAAAACTCATATACACCAACAAATTTGCTCAGAAATGTTGTCAATGCTTTAGAGGTAGTGTAGGCTTTTAAATATATCACCATTTGCAGAAGACAATACAAATCATGTTCTGGACAGACAAGAACCCCAAAATTGCCTCTTTGTAATAATATGAACACAGATTCAACACTTAAGTATTTGAGACCTGCGAGTTCTCTAGTTTGAAACTCTGTAAAGGGAACGACAGCCAGCATCGGCTCCCGTCTCAGTTTAAAGTGTCAGTGCAGAACTCAAGAATTTACGGAGACAGTAATAAGCTGTACAAAGAGCAAAAAGAGATACAGCAAACCACAACGAGAAATTGCTTTCTTTCAGTCTTCGGAGTGATTAGAAGATGCCTCTGTCTTCTTAGAGGTTTATTTTGTCAAGCTGGAAATAGGTCTAAAGAGATCAGTATTTAATAGATGGGCTGTGATATTGATAATGTATGTACCGTACCTCTGGTGGACTCTGATGCCCTTTGTTTCATGATTGTCACCTCCTAAATATGTGTGACAGAAGTAACCCTGAATTTGACCTGTGTTTTGCAGCTGGAAATGCTGTGTTAAGAACAAGCTTCACAGTTTTGTGGAAACCCTGACCTTGCTGTCATCCATGGTTATGTGCTTAGTGACTTCACCAGCTCTCACTCTTAGGCAGATGAGATAAAAAAAGGTAAAGGACTGAAAACCCCTCAAAGTTCTTTTCAGTCTCTGGACAGTAATTTCCAGTGCATGGTGTACGTACAGAAGATGTAGCTCATGTTGTCATTGTACTGACACCCTGGTCCTGGGGGCTCTGCCCATCTCAGCCCCAGCCCTGCGGGTACGATGCTGAGGTTCCAGTGGTACCCACAGGTGCCTGCATTGGGCCAGCAACACTGCATGACTGTCCCACAGGGCTCCCCGGACCTCTATGCTGTCCAGGTTAACAGGATAAAGGTATGTTTTCCACCTGGTTAGCTTCTAAAGTTGCCCTTTTATATCAGCAATATTTTTATACCAGCATAATTACCTCCATAAACAACAGTGCTGTGTTGACAAGGTCCAAGGATTCCAGAAAAAATTGGTTTTGCTCTATCCTTGATACATTTCATATGCTATAGTTCTTTTGTTATTTTCCCTCTCTCCAAAATGATAGCTTCTGAGTTGTTACGATATATATTTGGTGATGTTGGCTGATTAGTTTGAACTTCTGTTGCTGATGTTCCCATGGAAGTGCGATGGAGCTGATGCCCCCCCTGCGCTCTCCCTCCAGCAAACAGCAAGGATATTTGACTACTAAGTCGCCAAATGATGAATGTAAAGTGTCAGCCAGGAAAAGCTTAATATTACAACAGTAAGACTGTGAATATAAGATCACATCACATTTACCTTAAGTTGAACAGAACAGACTGACTGGTGATTAGCAATCAGGAGATAAGGAAAATAGCCGTTTCTGTGCTAAACCCCAACTGCCTCCAAGTCATCATCTACGAGCAATGCACAAATTATCCTTGCTATGCTGTCTTAAATAAGCGTTTCTTGTATATTTTACAGAAGTAACTTTAAAAAGTGTTGCTGTAGCTATGTTCTCAATGCACGCGTGCATGCAGAGTAAGGCAGCTGGTGGGACGGAGGGCAGGACAAGTAGCCCCACTCCCTTGGTGTGAATCCCCGTGCAGCAGGATTCCCACTTCACTGCTGCTTTTTGCAAGCCCTGCTGCAAACTTCTGACCCAAAACATACTGAAGTTAAAGGAAACTCTTCTTCACTTCACTTTGTCTCTGACCCTGCCAGAAAAAGGAAGAAATTTGCCTTTGAGGAAAGATGTGGTTTAGTTGGTGAATTAAAGCATGCTTCATTACATTTGGTTTATTGATTTAGTTGCTTTGAATATGAAGTTAGAAATTGGTAAGTCACATGGTCTGCAAAGCCTCAGTGAAAAAAAAACAGAAATTAGAAAAAACAGAAATTAGAGAAATTTTTTTTTGATGGACGGAGTAATTGCTGGACGCTACAGGCTACGGATGTACCAAGCACCCAGACCACATACGAGACAGGGGATCGTATACAGCTCAGTCCCATCTGGAATTAGTTAGTGACGGGGTGTTGTTTTCTGCCTTTCTGGTATGTACAGAGTGATTTCTGCCTCGTTGATGACTGTAAACATTGTTCTAAGTACTGTTTTATGATCCCTGTAGGAATAACAATGTAAACAGCATTGTTATGTTCACCTTTGAGGCATATCTAGAAACTTTATTCTTCCAGAAGAGTGATAACAGAAATGAATACTGCTGACAAGGTAAACAGAGAGACACCACAACCTGCTTGTTAGAGACAGCTAATGCTTGAGGGAGCTACGCATTCAACTCCACAAAAAATAATGTTATATATTTATCTTGTGCACATGTTGAGTTTTATTCATAAATGTATTACTACATGGGAAAAATATTTAAAAGCAATACGTTTTAAGACCTTTATTCTTCTGAAGAAAGCATGAAGACTTACTATTAGTAAACCGTATTTCTTTGTATAGTTATTATGGGTACCTTAGATCGCATGCATATTGATGTCTATTTTTACTCACATTTTTACAGCACTGGCAGGGTTCCTCCAGGGTAGATCTGTATCTGGAACTCAGACACTAGCTTCAAACTTCACCTTTTCTTTGTCTAAACAGAGTATAGCAAAGCCTCCTGCTTCAGGCTCTCGGGTTGCTAGCTCTTCACAGCGAGGAAACCTCGGGAATATTTCCTATCCCTTGGACTCCTCAGTGTAACAGAAATAGATCCTTTATTTACAACTGCAGGTATTTTCAAGGGGTTTTGATGCTGAAGATAAGCGCTTAGATATGGTTAGGAGTTACAGAGCATAATTTAGCCAATTGTTTTAGATTCAGCTACCATAAAACAGTAAGATCGGCGGGGGGGGGGGTGGGGGG
>Ga0065711_1046377_pt1 | contig 12923 bp, 9 predicted proteins | sample Hoacrofraction12_FD_59098 | JGI IMG/M metagenome (GOLD analysis project Ga0065711, IMG submission 59098) | Hoatzin crop microbial communities from Cojedes, Venezuela - Epithelial fraction 12 v2 (version 2) | ecosystem: Host-associated > Birds > Digestive system > Esophagus > Crop | place... | reverse complement strand
TTAGAAATGCTTACAAATATCTGCAGGGTGGGTGTCAGGAGGACGGGGCCAGACTCTGTTCAGTGGTGCCCAGCGACAGGACAAGGGGCAACGGGCACAAACTGAAGCAGAGGAAGTTCCAGCTGAACATGGGGAAGAACTTCTTCCCTCTGAGGGTGACGGAGCCCTGGCCCAGGCTGCCCAGGGAGGTTGTGGAGTCTCCTTCTCTGGAGATATTCAAGCCCAGCCTGGAATGCGGTCCTGTGCAGCCTGCTCTGGGTGACCCTGCTTCGGCAGGGGGGTTGGATTAGATGATCCACAGAGGTCCCTTCCAACCCCTACCATTCTGTGATTCTCACAGCTGGGGACACGCTTTTTCTTTGCAACGGTAATGCTTTTGGCGATAGTCAAATCCTCTAGAGCTAGTGGTCGCAAGATGCTTCAGGAGCTACTGCCGTGGGGTGGAGCGATCGCGGCGAGCAGTCTGAACTCGTGGGTGTCATTTGGTAGCACCCCTAAAAGCAGAAGTGTTTGTAAGTGATCTGAGACTTGTACTGCTGTTAGATGGAATGCAAAATATTTGCTTTGCACCTGCAGCCCTTCACAACCCAGACACAGAGTTGCTTCTCAGCTCATTTCTCAACGCTTTCTTCCTGTACCTTCCTGACTGTAACATCACCTGCTGCACGCTGTTGCTCCTTCTCTTCTCTCTAAGGCAGCCACAGATTTTAATATCGTGCCTGAAACCATCCCACCTCTGCTCCAACCAAATTCTTTTCTCTGCATTTTTGGCTGTGGGCTGAGACATGCAAATAGAATCCAGATGTTCAGGCCAATTCAAATGCAAAAGGCTTTGTCTTTCTAAAATGGAAATTGCTTTTTGGCAAAGTTTGAGAAATACGAAGCTGGTGACAGTACTGGCAAAAACAATACAACTCTGCAAAACCAATCTCCGCTCCCATGCTCCCAGGAGCTCGGTGTAGTTGGAAGCAGAGGTTGTGTTGAGATTATTTTATTTTTTTCCAGAGAAAAGGTTATGCTCCATGGAAAACCTTCATCTCTGAACTAGACTGGGCCAAACCTCTTCCGCTCAGCATGCAAGAGCACAGCTTGGTGCAGGCATCCTCACAAAGCTCTCACTAAGACCTGTTTACCTTAGGCTCACACAGGGCTTCTGTCATCTCTCTTTCAGCGTGATGCCTATTCACTGTAAAACTCTGCCATGATATGAGCAATCCCAACATCGTATCCACTATCATACCACCAAACGCACTGGTTTGTTCCAGTACAGTAAATCCTCTTGGTACACATCTTCTGCAGCAGAATACCTCGTCTGCTCAGCAGCTAGGACAGCAGCAGGTCACAGGATGCAAGCGCACAGGGAAAAGAGGGCACCACTTCTGTGTTGCACTGTCTAAATGTCGATGAAAGCTTAGAACCTCCACTGTGACACATTTTTCTCGGAGGGAGAATTACCTCCAGAAAAAAAGGAGTTTAGGCAGGAAAGGGAAACAGTGAACTGCCTTTCATTGAAGTAAAACCTCTGCCTGAACAGACTGGGTCCTGAACTGGGGCTGTTGCAGCCACGTGGCTTTAAGTTGTATTTCTACCAGCAGGCATGTTTTCTTTATAGCTGCAGTTAATCTGAAACACATGTTCTTTCTCCTGCTTCACTGGATGCCTGGATCACAGGGGTTAGTTAAATACAACCCTCTTCCTTTAATTTCTGGGAATCTATATAAACATTGCTTCAGACCAGCCTCAGTGGCGTCTGTTCTCAGGGGCATGACACTTCTGCAGTAGCTCTGGTTTACCCTCAGTGGAACCCTGGGTTACACACTGCCCTTTGGACCAGACAGATCTGTCTGGAAGGGCTACATATGCCGATACTGGAGTGATTAAAAGTGGATTCCACAGAAGGAACAGTTTTGGGGAGTTTGGTACTTTTCTCCCACCTCCATTAAAACATGTTGAATAAGCCAAGCTCTGTCTTTCAGTTCTTCTCTAGATCTGGCCCAGCGTTAGGTATTTAATCCCAGCCCTCTTCCTTACTGTCTTTTAAGAAAGCTCTTCTACTTTTACTTTATCGAATTGCAGGTAAGAAGCAAAGGATGCATATAGGCTGTACAGCCTTCCGGGTACACGCAGATACAAGAAACATGACAAACTACTGCCCGAGGCAATCGTATAGCAGAGCAGTAACCAGTCCATTTCATCTTCTGCCCCATTCAACAGTATGGATTTTCTACCTTGTTATAAATACAGTATTGAATTTTCTGAACTCTAAAACTCAGCAGATACAATTTAGTGCTTTTCTGGACATTGGCACTCGAGTAACTGCCACCACCAGTGTGGTTTGGGCCACCCACATCTGCTTTTGTGCTCGGGCACACCCAGGCACCCCTGCTTGCCGAATTTTAAAGTCACTGGGGCCAGGGCTGGCTGAATACTCCAAACACGAGAAGAAGAAAACCCAGCTAAGATCAGGTGTGTGTTTCACAACTGAGAAGGACAAGCAGCAGCATGTGTCACTGCAGTTCCTGTAACAACCAGGTACAGCGAATAGCAGTAGCAGAGATGTATTTGCTTGGTTGCTCACACTACCTCTGTCATGTTCTTACTCTGTAGGTTCAGGCATGCAGACTCCAGTGGTTCTCCTTTTCCTGGGTCTCTTAACTGTCCCAAGCAGATCCCAGAACTCGGCTACTGAGCAGGTGAGTAGGCAACAACACACAGAGAGTGAGGGAGAGATACTTGGAGCAGGCAGTTTAATTTTAGAGAATCTTACAGAAGGATTAAGCACTACCCTCTTAAGTTACTAGGATTTTATTTAGCAACGTAATGAGACTAACTCCTGCTTTACCTAGATAAAACCATAGTAGTTACATCAGGGGATGACCATGGGGCAGAAACAGTGGATACCAATCCGAGTGCTGCCTTCGGCTTTACTGGGACACTTTAAAGTAAAGTAACGGTTCCTACACTCTTTATCAGTAAGATTAAGCCAGAATTTCTGTAGATCATAAGACAGTATCTGCAGATTGCTTGCCTTTGAAATGTTTATCACAAGTGTACCTGCTCTTGTAAACTGCACGTCCAATCAAAGCGCTCCCTATACCTGCTAGAACTCTGCCACCGCTGATGGAGCTAACGCCGGCGAGGTGGAAGAGGAAGATCCATTCTATAAGAGCCCCGTAAACAAGCTGGCAGCTGCAGTCTCCAACTTTGGCTATGACCTGTACCGTCAGCAATCTAGCCGGACAGCCACTGCCAATGTCCTGCTGTCTCCCTTCAGCCTGGCTACTGCACTTTCTGGTCTCTCGCTTGGTGAGTTCTTGCCCCTTTTCCTCATGTGCTGTTTGGCTTGACAGGCCTTCCCTTATACTGTCGTCCTTGTTGTTGGCAGGGGCTGGAGAACGAACAGAAGATGTGATTTCTCGTGCTCTCTTCTATGACCTGCTTAACAAAGCTGAGGTCCACAACACTTACAAGGACCTACTGACCAGCGTGAATGGACCAGAGAAGAGCATGAAAAGTGCCTCCCGTATTGTCTTGGAGAAAAGTAAAAGTCCTTCTTCCCTTTCATCAAATTTTACCTAAATAACTAGCAGCAGGTAGAATACACTGAGTAACACCGCACTAACAGCTTTGGCTCTGACACACTGTTGAGCCAGGACGCAGACAGTGCAAGGAATGTTGTTGCTGCTCCAGAAAAAGCCTGGGAAGTTTGCGTCCACATAAATAAAAGACCAGACTTACATACACAAGACACTCGTGACAGAGCAGCTAAGACACGGGAAACCTAGAAGAAACTTGCTGAGAATTTTGCCTTCACTCTAGGTTTTCTGGCAGGTGTTGCTAACTTCCAGGAATCACAAATCACATTTTCTATTTATGATAGCATTCAGCCATATTCCTTTGTTTAATTCCTTGCAGAACTATTTGAAATGTCTGCTTCCAGCACGCAGTAAACTTCTGCTGAGAAAGCTAAGAGCTATCTTTTGGAACCTGCTGATTCCAAGAATCCAATAGGTTGAGTAAGCCGTACTCATGAAGCAAGCTGGAGAAAGAAGAAAGACTGATGTAGGAATAACTGTGTCCAAGCCCTCTGTTCTTATCTCCTTTCTTTACTTTTCAGAAGAGAATTATCCCATACTCCAGCATGGGTGGCTATAGGATTTGGATCGGTTTCCTCCAAGTGCCTTCAGTCATTCCTCTTCAAAGCAGGTTTCTGTATGCACACAGCCACAGATGTTTTATGAGAGAACTGCTGCCGGGCTTTGGATTGCAATCTGCTGCCTTGAGGTTGTTTTGATAAGGGAGCTAGGTGCAATATCCATGTTTTTGTTCCCCAGGACTGAGGGTGAAGCCTGGTTTTCACAGCCAGCTAGAGAAGTCCTACAAGATGCGTCTGAGGGCACTAAGTGGCAATACCCAGTTAGACCTCCAAGAAATCAACAACTGGGTACGACAGCAGACAAAGGGAAGGATTATGCGGTTTATGAAGGACATGCCCACCGATGTCAGTATTCTCCTTGCTGGGGCCGCTTACTTCAAGGGTAAGATTGTTGTGTACTTGGTTACAGAGAGGGTCTATGAAGCATGTGTTAGAAGAGATGGGAGGGAATGCTCTCACTTCCCATAGAGAAAACAAACTGCCAAAGAGACAGAGTTTAAGAAGAAAGTGTTTGAGAACATAAAGAAGAAAAAAAATGCATGCTACCTGAACACAAATAGTCCTCGAGGGAGGAATTATTACTCTCAGGAAGCTGAATCTTGACCTGTTTGCAGTAAGACACCAGAGAAGAAAGTTTAAGCTCACAAAACTCCATGGCAAGGGACAGAATATAACCGTTTAGGGAAGACACAGTTTAAAAGAGTGTACTGAGCCTTTTTACCACTGTAGCAGGAATGGAAGGAGATACTAGAGAGCTGTTCTAGAACATGCTGTAAGTCAGTGTCCCGGAGAATTATTGCTTAGAGACAAGGAGCAAAATAAAGGGTGGGGAGAGAAGCACTTTATATGCATTGACACAATTGTTACCCTTTAAAATAGTTTTGTAATTACATAAGTAGACATCAACTTCCCAATAGCTACTCCACCCATACACTGGCTTGTTTTTTTATTTCGCACTTAGCCAATTCTCAGATGAAAAGGAGGGGCCAAAGAATGGCAGTAAATCAGTAGCTCCAGTCTATTTCCATCTCTACCATCACTCAGTTACGCCTCAACTCTTAAATCACAAATACTGCAAATATAAAGTGCAAGATTACTCAGTCACAAGCACGGTTTCATATGCTATTATTCCAGAAAATCCTCCATTTTATCTCTGAAAAAACAGGGACATGGAAAACCAAGTTTGACACCAAGATGACTGCCCTGAAAGACTTCCATCTGGACGAGGACAGAACTGTGAAGGTGTCCATGATGTCAGACCCCAAAGCCATACTGCGATATGGCTTTGACTCGGAACTCAACTGCAAGGTCAGAAAGCAAATATTGCACAAGATCTCCTAAACCTACTGAGGAACAGGCTCAGCTACACTTACCTGTTAACCCATTCCAGAAGACAGCCTTACTCCTCCCATCAGGCTAGTTTTGCAATCTCTATCTTGAAAGGCAGTATCCTGATTCTTAGAATATCCTACTTCTGCATTGGCTATGGGACAAGCAGTCCAGAATTTAAGTAATGCACAGGTCCTACCAGCCTGCATTGCTTGACCCAAAGTTGGGCAAGAAGAGCAGGGCACACTCCTCAAAACTTTTCCATCTCTACCTCTTTCAACAAATCTTTCACTGTAGCATAAGCTCAAAGGTGTTCCAGCTGAGAATCTCCCAAAGCAATACTGTAGTTCATTATAGGATTCAACGGGTGAGAGAGAGCTCTTGCCACGTAATAGCAGAAAGAGTGCAGCACAGTTCATGAAACCCTGGGTGCCAGAGGGGTGAGGAAGCACCATATCCGATAAAAGCAAACAGGGAAGAAGAACAAGTGTTAACTGGAAAGGCTGACCAGGCAGTCGAGATTCAGGCCTGTTCCTTGGTACGGAACGGGTGAAACTGTTTATTATTGATGTGACCGTTTCTTATTTATAACTGGCCTTTCAGATTGCCCAGCTGCCATTGACAGAGGGAATCAGCGCCATGTTCTTCCTGCCTACAAAGGTGACCCAGAATATGACTCTGATCGAGGAAAGCCTTACTTCTGAGTTTGTCCACGACGTGGACAAGGAGCTGAAGACAGTCCATGCTGTGCTAAGCTTGCCCAAACTAAAGCTGAACTATGAAGAGGCACTTGGCAGCACACTAAAGGAGACAAGTATGTACATCACACACCTCTGCCACCATCCACAGACTGCCAGGGCTCAAAGCAGTGGGCAAGTTGCTTCCTGCTCTCAGAAGAATATGCAGCTGGTGGGTTATGTTAGGTCCTGCTGTCAGTCTGTAAATTTCACCAGCAACTAAATCACCTTGGTCCAGGACTCCTCAACTTTTTAGCACATCTTTCTACCAAGCTCATACAATGCTTCTGAGATTGAGAGGGGGAAGCTCAGTACAAACAGATGTAAGCTGCTTCTCCCTGCTACCCCAATAAACTGTACCAGATCCTGGTACAGCATTAGCAGTACTGCTTCCCCATCTGCAGTCTATGCTTTCAGCTAATGGAATTTTATTTCTTTCCTCCAGGGCTCCAGTCACTTTTCACATCACCTGATTTTACCAAGATTTCTGCCAAACCTATTAAGCTCTCTCATGTGCAACACAAGGCAATTCTGGAGCTTAGTGAAGATGGGGAAAGATCCACACCAAATCCTGGGGTGAATGCTGCTCGTCTGACCTTCCCCATAGAATATCACGTGGACAGACCTTTCCTTCTTGTACTGCGAGATGATACGACTGGAACCCTCCTCTTCATTGGCAAGATCCTGGATCCCAGGAGTGTTTAGATCCCTTCACAATAATCTGCAATGGTAGGGCCCAAATGGAAAGGGTGGTATTGGGAGGGATACTGGCTCCCTGCTCTGCTGCACAAAGACACAACTTGCAAATCTTATGCCTTCATGCTGCAATAAAAGAGCTTTTGCTATTAATCTCAGCAAGCCCCCAGTATTCTCCCTTGAAAGACTGCCTGCCTATGTCATATGCCTTCATACTCCCACTGTCCCAAGATGAGCCACAATGCAGTTCTGTGTCCTACATGCAAGCATCACCTGGTGTATATTGCATTTTTCCCTATCCTGTCTTCCAGCTCGACACCAGTTGTCTATACTGAATCTCTCATCACTGACAGGTCTGCACTGGTAGCCCTCCAAGTTCTGCAGTGCCCCCTCTTATAGCTTTTAAGTTTGCACTTCCCAGCCTGCTGCTTCAACCATTCCAACCATTTACGTTTCACGCTAGCAAGAAGAAAAGTACTTCATAGTGTTAGACATAAACGGCAGCATGGTCTGAATGACTGCATGTTCATAAACCATCAGGGTATCACACCCGAGAGATTCACATCTCTAGAAACACATGCATACACAAACATCTCAAACATTTGCTTCAAACTTACATGCAGAAATTATACAACAGCATCTATTCCCACCATACCACACACAGACCCCTCATGTTAGAATTGGTCATTTTATTTACAACAGTCTCACTAAAGAGCATTTCAGATTTCATTCAAGTTGTTGTTACACATGATTTTCCAGTTTGTACTACATGACCACCTTACCACATGAAACTTAGCTTTGATGAAAGATCACATTGCAGCTTCCTTTGACAGGGAAATTAAGTCCTCTGAAGGATGCTTCTGGGAAGCTCTGACAGACAGGTCTTCATCTCTTGTAATTCCTGGATCTGAGTACTCTGAGGACCACAGTGCACCGACAAAATCTCCTCTGCTCTTTGAATCGTGCTCAGAGCTTCAGAAACCGCAAACCTGAAATAAAAAAAGAATAAGAACAGAGTATAAAAAATACTTAATTCAGCTCCTTGACTTACACAACCTTTAACTCCTCCCCAACAAAAACCTAAACCCGTTCATGGGTACAGATCCTACACTCCACTGCCTTTCAGCACCAGGCAAATAGTGTGCACTTCAGCTGCAAAGAGAGGATGGAGGGGAAAAAGGTAAGGAGACGGACCAAAACTTAAAACATTATCTTTGAGTACAGGTACCCATTACTTCCTCAACGCAGCTCCCACTAAAATTAGTTCAGTCAAAGGGAGATGTTGTGAGAAGATTTTCAGAACCAGTCAGGGGATTTGCTTGCCAAAAGAGGGCCAAAATAGAGCAAGAGGATTTTATCTCCTCCTTTGAAAAGATGTCAGCAACATTACACAACTGAGGTACACACACCAAGGGTGACTAGTTGTCAAAATAAAACAATAGGACAGGGAATAAATGGAGCCAGGGAGAAGAATAGACAGGCACAAAGCAGAGAAATGGGTCCAAAGAGAGTCATGAGGTATAAGTGAACCCCAGTGGGGTTAATAAACTTGCACTTGAGTGATGGACAACTTTTGTACCTGTGCCAGACTTCCCAGGGTCCTGCGGGACACCCTGCAATGTGCCAAGGACCACCTGCCATGACATCGTGTCAGACACACAGGAGCGGTGCAGGGAAGGGACAGATAATGAAAGCAGATTTACCCATTGAAGAGAATTTGTGCCAGCTTGAAAAGTTCATGACCTATTTCTATACTTGATGGCCCATGATGCATTTCCACAATCTCAATACTCCTCTCCAGGTGTCTGGCTGCATCCTGCCACTTCCCTGATGGAAAAAATGAAAACACAACAAAAAATGAGTCATGAATAAATACTTTCTATGGGCTACTGCCACCCGAAGAATCTGACAGCATTATCTGAAATGTGATGAACTATGTCCACAGCATTCTTGGGAGGCTGCTGACCTCAGAACCAGGACAGGGAATCTAGAAGACCACGAGATCACATTACTGTTCACTGGGTGCTGGGAATGCAGTTTTGACTACTTTCAGAAAAGTAGTCTTTCTGAGAGCAGTGCTGTCAAGACTAGAGAAATGCAGTAGGAGAACAGTGAAAGGACTAGTTAGAGAAGAAACTAGTCATGTTAACTTCAAAGTTCAGAAAACTAAAGATAATGAGAAGACAATGCCATACCAAGAGTAGCATAAACCTGTGCTAGATGATCCTCCATCTCTCCCATCAGCAAATGCTCTGGAGACAGGAAGTTTCCAGCATCCATTTGACACTTCTGGAGCATTTTGATAGCCTGATCTGTAACAAAACAGGGTATAAAATTCATCCTATTGGCCAGTCTTCAGCTTTCCATGATCGATAAAATACAGTCAGTCCAATTTAATCTTTCTATCTTACAGAACTAGATTTGGATTTCATTAGGATTCAACACTGACTTCGTCCGCAACCTTGCTTATTCTAACGGAGTGTTGGCCTGACTCAATCCAGGAAAGCAAGGCCTTGGAATGCATAACTCCAAGGTTACCCTGAGTTCTTTTAGTTACTATGGAACAGCATGTGACTTAGATTAACACCCAGATCAAGGGTATAAAAAACCTAAAGCTCAAGTCCTCAGGGACACACCAGGCTGCATGCCAGAAGACCCCAACTGCATAAACAACAGTGCCATCTCATGGCTAGATCTCCCAATGTATACTCATTAGCTGCTGACCTTAAAGTAGAAAGCTGAGCCTTACCAGCCTTCCCGTCTCTTAGCTGTTCTAATGCTTTCTTGATTTGTTGCTGAAGGTCCAGTAAGCGGTGTGACAGGCTCTCTCTGCTGACTGAGATTGCACAAGCTTCATTTGAACAACACAGCATGTCTTCCCCCTGAGGAAATCATCCCTGTGATCACTCCTGCTCACGTTCAACTTAAACCTTACTTTCCAACTCTGTTATCTCTGTACGGTGTCACAGAAATGCTAATTTGTTTCTCAGTTGCATTCATTAAACAAAGTGACTTGCTTGTAAATTGCTATAAGCTTATTTGATTTTATGAGAAACTTCCAGGAATAGCTTATGACTATGTGAGCTACAGATTAGGCCACAGCAGGGTGATGTGGTAAACAACTAATGTCCATACAAAATACATACTGTGTTGACTTCTCCCCACCTAACCCACACTACATGCTGTTTTCATTTACATCCTGTGAACTGCAGAGAGCATGACTCTACTTACAGCCCCTGTACGTACACCTTCTGCTGTCGACTCCAGGCCTCCATTTGCTTTACTAAATATTCCCCTTCCCCTAGTCCACGGCCCTGATATTCTAAAGTTCCTTCATCAAGTTCAAAAGGATTTTAACTTGCTATTAAAGGCATTAGTTTCCCTATAATGCTGGAAGACTGACATACAAGAACATTACAAGAAAGCTGCTAAGAACAGTGAGATACTGTCTTGCTCTACAGGGGCTTTTGCCTGCTGAGCAGAGATCACGGACTGAGGTCTTTAACTCTTGACTTTCCCAGGGACCCAAGCGTCACACATCCCAAGAAGTTATACAGTCATAACTATGGAAGAACTACCTGCATTGGAGCCCGGCAGCTAGGACAGCAGAACGAGTTTCTCACAGACACCACACTCTTGACATCAGACTCTAACTCATCAAGGCATGCCTGACAGCGACACTCAAAGAAATACTGACTGAGAAGCTGTTGTCTCTCAGCAACCCCCATTCTACACCGGTGAGGCCCTGGAAAGGGATGGCAAGGGTAGAAATCTTTAAACAGGTACAGCTCTTAACATCAGACTAAATCTATCTTAGTTATAATTGAGAATAGATATATCATCTTTTGGAGAGGACATAACTGGAGACTGAAAATGTAACAGTGGGCTCAGGAGATAAAATCTTGCGTTGATTTCTTCAAGGCTTATACATAAACAAAGACTCTAGCAACATTACACTGGGAATTACAGTATCAATAGCAATCAGTGAGCATGCCAAGTAGAGGTGAAAGGATGTCTGTGCCTGGAGACAAACAGCAAGTTAATACTCACCATAGCAATGGAAAATCTCTTGGCCGCTTCGGATTGGCTGTGATGCCCTGACAGTGGCAGCTGTCCCAGTAAATGACACGCTGATATTGGGACAGCACGAATGGTTCAGAAGGCTGAGGACAGGAAAGAAGGCTGTCGCCAGGCGCACAGGCTTCTTATTTACAACAGCACCATCTCCGGACCCTGAAGACAGAGGAAAAACAAGCAGGTTGAGAATGAATGCTCAGTAACCCACGCAACTTCTGCAACGAGCACTGTGACCTACTGCAGATAGCAGTAGAAAGGTTTCTAGTATATTGCTGCAATAAATGATAGCTAAATACCCTCTACATGTGCAGAAAAGAACAGGCCAGCATGGGACAGGCCATTAAATTTTAAGCAAGTCATTCCCATCTGCAATGTGAGCTGTTTACAACTGATAACTCAATCTCTTCACACAAGCTAGATGAGCAAGGACAACAGAGAAGGGCTTAAAAGTTGTTATCTTACCGGACTCCTGCATTACAGTGATCGCTTGTGCATTACATTGCAGCTGCAACACATGCCTCAGCATTGCTTCTGCCATAATCTTCAGCCCTGGAGACAATTCACCCGATGTTTTTTCACGTGTCTTTGGTTTGGACCACTTCTCAGATGATTCCTGATTCAGAACAGCAGCCTCCAGACCAGCTTCTTGCAGTTCTTTGCACATAGCTACTACACTCAGCATGAAAAGGAACTTATGTTCAGGGCTGTGCTTCTCAGCATGTGGCAAAAGGTTGAACACAGCTTGGTAAGAACTCTGGTACTGACCATTATCATTACAACCAGGGATACCTCTGGTACCAGCTCTCGTATCTGGTGCCTCACCAAGATGTTTGCATCTTGCCTCAGGGTTACGAAGGTCCTTGTCACCATCGTGGGACCATTCCACCAGCCTGCTAACCTCCGCAAATCCTGCCAGTAGAACAGTCCTCAAGGCAACATGGCAGAAGACCCCTAATGTGAGAAGCAGCGGCCCCAGAGAGCACTCTGTCCTGTGGTACTGCTCCCATGCCACATCTGCACAGTTCTGGCTGCAGTACTTCGCATAACTGCACCCGCGGCAAGGCACTGAGGCTAAGAGCTGCCTCAGACAACGGTGGCAATAAAGATCTGCATTAGTGACTCGAGTATCCCACGCTGTTTCACTGCTGTCAGGCAGAAGAAGGCGCTCCCCTGGGCAGAGCACGCTTACAAAGGCCTCCTCTTTCAACAGGGTCTGTCCTGGCAGGATGTCCTGGGAAGCCACCAAGTGACGTCCCCTCTCTCTATCAAAATTCAACCTCAAAGACGATGACGCGCCTGAAATTCCGTCATTCTCTTCCCAGACCTCTGACTTTCTTGGAATATCATCACGTCCTTCTGGTGCAGGCTCTGGACAGCTCTCTTTCTCATGTATTTTAATCTTCAGCTGATTTAACTTTTTTAGCAGTGTTTGCTGTGTAGTTGTGATCCCATCCACAGCAATTTTATTCTCCACCGCACTGAGGGCGTCTGCTGCATCCTGTACCCTCCCCAAACACAGCAGACATTCAGCTTTCCGCAGCAAGACCTTGGGCAGCAGCCTGTCTGGATAGCCATGACTTTCAGCCCTGGCAATATCTTCCAAACAAACCTAGAAACAAAGGCAAAGCCTTTTAAATGTACTTGAAAACCAGCTGATGCTCGTGCGCTTGTATTCCATCTAAGACGCAGAATATTTTCATGAGACTACGTTAATCAGCAAATTCTATGAGCATAGCCAATCTGTCGGCCAAATAAAGCCTCCTGACACAGCACGAGAAGGAAAGCAGGAAGCCCTTAGAATCACAGAATGGTCAGGGTTGGAACCCTGTGGGTCACCCAGTCCAACCCCCTGCCAAAGCAGGGTCACCCACAGCAGGCTGCACAGGACCTTGTCCAGGCGGGTCTGGAATATCTCCAGAGGAGACTCC
>Ga0065711_1046370_pt1 | contig 12924 bp, 15 predicted proteins | sample Hoacrofraction12_FD_59098 | JGI IMG/M metagenome (GOLD analysis project Ga0065711, IMG submission 59098) | Hoatzin crop microbial communities from Cojedes, Venezuela - Epithelial fraction 12 v2 (version 2) | ecosystem: Host-associated > Birds > Digestive system > Esophagus > Crop | place... | reverse complement strand
TCTGGAGATATTCAAGACCTGCCTGGACGCGGTCCTGTGCAGCCTGCTCTGGGTGACCCTGCTTCGGCAGGGGGGTTGGACTAGATGACCCACAGAGGTCCCTTCCAAACCCCACCATGCTGTGATGCTGTGATTCCTGCCCTGCTTGAAAAGGATGCGTCCCCAGTTACACCCCTTGCTCAGATAGGCCACTAAGCTCTACAGCTACTCAATGCACACATCAGGTTTTGCCGACAATACTAAAGACAGAGTAACACAGTTGTTATACAGCCAGAAAAAGGGGAAATAAATAACCATCCCAGGGAGATGTTACAGCTGTGGCTGACAGGTGAAGACTACTGAAGAAACATTCAAGGATGACTTTCAACGGAAATATTTTTGCTTACAATAGGCCTGAAGTTGGGTTTGACATCTTTTCCCATTTCAAAAAGACTACCAACTTGGGGAAATAAGCCAACTACCATCTCGCTTTGGAAGTGACAAAGTACCTGCCGAGGTGAATGGGTATCGCTCATACAAGCTCAGCGCCACTGATGTCCACCAAAACTGCACAGAATAGGGACCTGAGACAAATCTGCACCCAGGATCACACACAAATCCCAAACTGCAGGAGCGATTACAAATACTGATTGGATTCTGATTGTTTAAGTATTTAAAACTTCAACTTGCCATCTTAAACACTCTCCAGAATTAACCAGAAACCCACTACACCATACACGTGTAACCAGCTTTTGGACTACCTCGAAGAGGTTGCCACTGTGTTATAACAGCAGCCTCCAAGAGCGAGCCATTCACTCTCTTCCTCAGGTTTTAAACACATTATTACATCCATGTTCGAGAAACCAGCTAAGCCAAAATGCCTGCAAAACAGCTGTAGAAATGTTTCTTACATAAGCTCCATGTCTTCCTCCAATGAAATTAACAGTTGTAAAGCGAATATTCTTTAAGCATTTAAGTAAACTAATTTCTACTTACGGTTCCATGGTAGTTCCTGTACATTGGCATTTTCAGGATATTTGTCAAGTAGTCTTCCAGCTGTTTCTACAATTAAAACATTGAAACTTAAGATAAGATGCAGGCATTTTCAAGGAAAAAAACACCCACAATCCAACTGCCTGGCATTAGGAAGCAATCACGTCATCAGACACGCTTCTCAGTGTGCATGGATAAATAAACACATTATTATGTGCTCACAGGAGATTGCAGCTCAGCAGCATAAACAGCTCAACCGCAGGCTGTTTACTGTTCACAGATCTGTGTTTGTACCTTCCACCAGCAGACCTGTTGCTGGGCACTGTCATTTTAGAGGTCAGCTTCCTCGACCAAGTCCAAGTTTCAGAACAGTTTTAAATACAAAAAAAAAAAAAAAGAAGAAAAAAATAGAATAAATCAGTCCCCGCTGTTTCTGACCCATCCCACTTCGCCTCAGACGTGACCAAGAGAGCCCACTTAACCAAAGCGTCGGGTTCAAGGAGTGAGGAGCACAGTGACCGTGCTGCCCTGTCCCAAAGTCAGGGAAAGGCCACCAGTTGCTGGAGAGCCTGTCCTCCAGCCAGGAGGGGAGAAGAGCAGAACCATTACAGCAGAGATCATCTCTTCCCATCTTCACAGTAACTGGGCAAAGCAGAGATAAAGCTGCCTGGGCATGGGAAACCACACAGAGTCCTACAGGACACAAAACCAACCGAAAAGAAATGCGCACTATCGGGACCCTCGCCCTTCTCAGCGTTAGCATCAGAGCACTGAGCTACCCGGGGGTCAGCGGGGGTACACATCCCACCACGAAAGCTGCGGGATTCCCACAAGGAAACCAAGAAGGGGGGGAAAAAAACCAGAGGATCTAGATAACATTTTTCTTCCTCTTTTAAACCAGCATCTCTCTCCCGAAACCTCCTGGGCAGCAGTGAAGCCGTGCACAGCAGGGAGGGTCATCTGCACCGCACAGCCCCGAGACACAGCCTTCTGAGTCCTGAGGCTGCAGCAGCAGAAAGCCCAGGGAGGGAGCAAACAGCAGACAGAGAACGGCAAGCAAAGGGTGAACAAACACGGTGGGTTTTCACAGACATTTTTTTTTCCCCCTCTTTTTTTTTTTTTTTGCAAACAGAGAAGCTGCAATGAAGAGGTAGGAAGACATCCACCCTCTTCTTAGAAGGGCCCATCTGTTAACATCTGATGAAGTTACATGTGTGCCTCGGCTAAAATTACCCATTTCAGCATCAAGAGCCTGACTGTCATCTCCTCCTTCAGAGGAGGACAGGACTGAAATCTCTCAGGCTTTGACGGCCACGGGGCTGCCTCCATCATGCAGCTCGACTCTGCGAACTGCCTCTTCTGTCTTTAAATTCGAGCACGTGGGAGGAGGGGAACCATCTCTCTGGGCATTGTGGTTTTCCTCAGCTGCAGAAGGAAAACTTCATTCATATGAACCCTGGGAGCAGCATCCTCCTCTTTGCACAGAGGAGAATTTGGCGTTAAAGTTGGACTTGTCAAAGCCTATGTTTATCAAGCAAAAGACTTTAACGGTAACAAAACAAGGGCTTTGATAGCGCGTGGCTTTGCAAACGACCTGCCTGGCATCCCTGCCCCTCAGAAGCCCCCCTGAGCATCCCGACGGCTCCACGGCCCGAACCGGGCGCTCACCCTTCTGCTGGAGAAGTGCTCTTCCCGCACCGTGCTCTCCGCCGTGTGCGGCAGGCTCGGCACCTGCCGCGGTTCGCCCCTCTTGATGGATTGTCTTCTCACCGTATGACTGGAAGGAACAAAACAAACCCCGACGATGAGTCTAAGCGATGCAAGCGTGTGTGTGCCTTGCTCCGTAACCCTTCTTGTGCGATGCTTTTATTTTTCCCATCCAAGCTCTTAAAAATCAAGAGATGGGTGGGCAGGAAAGAAAAAAAAAAAAAAAAGCAGCAAGCGTGGATTCATTTAAGAAGCCAGTGTGCTCCAACTGGCTCACAAACAAAAATACAAGGCAGAAATATCAGAGTTTGATTTTTCAGGGTCCCCTTTTGACGACAGGGAGCCTAAACCCCATTTTTAGGGCATTATGTTCCCCCCAGCCCTTAACCCCTCATAATTTCACTTTTCTTAGTATCATCTCCCCACACCTCTCCACATCAGGAGGCTCTTGCTGACCTACACCACTTCCCACTTCTCTCTTCCTTTCCCTCACGCTTCCAGCCACCCCGAGCACCAACAGCAGCCTGGACAGGGCTGACCACCCGTGTCAGGGATCCCCATGCCTCCCACACCCAGCAATCCCACCAACGATTTCTATTAGCATTAGCATAACCCTTCCCCAAGTTCAAGGCAAATTCAGCTCCAAAGCTGATGACCTGGGACCTAACACGCTTTCCGTGTCACCAGAGAGATGCTTGCACTACTTAGGTTGTAGCTGCTAAATACGTAGAGATTAAATATATTTATTATAGCTGCTAAATATTTGTAGAGACTAAATTCTTCTGCCCTCTCCTCCTTGCAGAAAAGTAAATTGGATCGGTGAAGCCAGACAAATATGCTACCAGAAGTGAAAAGAAGATCACATCCTCCCAAAGCCCACCACGTCCGCGAGGCTGCACACTCACCTCCTGGTAGGGATGGGGATGCGCACGAAGGCTTTGTACCTCAGCAGCTCCCTGTGAAACTCCTGGAAGTGCTTGAACTTCCTTTTCACCTGCCAGGTGAACTCGCCATGGGTCAGCTCGATGGTGTAAACGTTGGGGCTTGGTACCTGCGCAGCAGAACACCACCACAAGGGCTCAGCTCACCAACAAGCACACACAAAAGTCAACCCACAAATAGCATTTTCGTACAGTTCTACAGAAATTAAAATGAAACTTCTGGAAGCTCTGACCTTCTTTGTGGAAGTAAAGCGTTCAACTTCCAACACACGCACTCGAATAGGACATCCCGTGAGGTACGTCTGTGTGCCCGGCTCTTTGAACCCACGGGTGTGATAGATGGCAGAGAAGGGAATGCACACTGGAAGGACCACAAACCCCGTTAGCTCAACAGCCTTGTAACCGTGAAAGCACAAAAGCCAGCAGATAGTTGCAATACTTATAACACGGGAGCATTTACACAGCAGCATTAATTCCACTAAAATATATTAGGTTTTATTTAAGAGAGCTGAAAGCCAAGGTTTCACAGAAGGGATAGGACAAGAGGTGATGGCTTTAGACTAAAAGAGGGCAGATTTAGATTAGATATAAGAAAGAAATTCTTTACTCTGAGGGTGGTGAGGCCCTGGCCCAGGTTGCCCAGAGAAGCTGTGGCTGCCCCCTCCCTGGCAGTGTGCAAGGCCAGGTTGGATGGGGCTTGGAGCAACCTGGTCTGGTGGAAGATGTCCCTGCCCATGGCAGGGGGGTTGGAACCAGATGATCTATGAGGTCCCTTCCAATCCAAACCATTCTATGATTCTATGACTTGACAAGATCAAGTGCTAAGAGCAATGCCTCCCAGTCCTAAATCAGGGCCAACGGTTGGGGTTGGTAAAATCACTGATGTTTTACCCTATCTGTCAGCAGATTATCGGTTATTAAATCCAGGTGGGATGCAGGGTAAGCACACATGGGTGTTAACTCACCGGCAGCTTTCGGGTCATTTAGCACCTCTGAGTCAACCTCCTCCCCCTCAAAGTGGAGCTCCCTGGTGTCCAGGCTCTCGATGATGTTGCTCATGTCTGCAGCGATCTTCTTCAGCGTCGACGCAGCTGCACGGCTTTCGTCTCTCAGTGACATGTCAGGGACCCACGCGCCGGAGCCACGGGGGGCTGGGGAGGAGGAAGGAGCAGGGCTGTCATCATCCCCCCGGCAATACCTTGGCACAGCAGGGCTGAGGGAAACCCCCGGCAGCCGTGGCCCCTTCTTCCCTCCAGCCCCTTACCCGCATTCATCCCAACTCTCCCCATCCTACAGACCCGACACAACACACCCAGCTCTGCAGCTACAGCAAACCACTGCCCGGAGCAGCAGGAAAGCACAGGTAGCTTCAGGCTACAAAAGAAAATTTCCCCCTATGCCAGTGACCGCAGGACTCGCACACTTCGGTTGTCCTTTAAAATGAGAAACGTATAATATTTCACTTTCCAGCTACAAAACCTGCAAGGGGGTGGCTGCAGCTTAGGAGTACCTTCGCATACAGATTTCAAAGGGAAAGCAAGGAAGCTTCCGCATCAACTCGTCCGGTCACCTCAGCTATCTCTGCAATAACGACGATGCACCAGAAAAAGCACAAACCATATCAATGCCTGGCCAAATCCTGCACTCCATTCACACAACGCTGCGTTTCCCAGGTTAGGCTGCACAGAGAAAAAGCTCACATAGAAAATCAGTAGGCATTTTTGTGAAGTGTTCTTCCTTTGATTGAACTAGGGATATAAACTCCCGGCATTATTAAGATTTCCTCTATTTCCATGCACCCTACACGACTGCCTGCAGTATCTGCGCGTCTCGTGCTCTCCCACAGCTCCATCCTCTCAGCAGGTTCAAAAGTTGCAGCCGTGAGGGCTCCTGTCCGGGGAGCAGAGCCGGGTCCGGGCACCCCGCTGCCCACAGAGAGCCTGGGAGCAAGGCGGGTGGATGCTGCGGCTCGTCCTCGTGCTCACCCCTCCAACAGCCCCCCCGGGGAGCTCGCAGCCCTCACACAGCCCGGGTGGCTGCAGGGGCCCAGCCCATCACCCCTTCGTGATGGAAGGCTGTCGCCTGCTCGGGACAAGCCGGCAGTGGCACTTGGAGATGTTTGGGTGCTGATGACTACAGCACTTCCCACCTTCATCCCCACCCAGACACGCCAGGAGCCTGAGTCAGGACTAAAACGGGGAAGGAAGAAGACAAGAAAAAAAAAAAAATACGGGAAAATAACGTAACCAAGATGTGAGGCATGTCCACTAACACTGATGCAAGCTTTCCGTGCTTGTCAGTATTTGCAAAGCGTCATCTTCCTCCTCCTCCTCCCATCTCTGCAACTCGCCACGGGGCTGCGGACCCGGCTGCTGGTCCCTGCACGCAGCCAAGCAACAGCTCCTGGGCATCTCCGTGATAAGAAGTCCCTTCAATCTTTGTTCTGCTCTGCAGTAAGTGTCACAGCTCGACCGCTATGCAGAAAAAATATGGATGGGACAAACTGGCAGCATTTTACAGACACCAGCACAAGGATGCCCATTTATACTTGTGGAAGCCCTTATCATTGTGTGAAAGAATGGTTTAAAAGAAAAAAGGAAAAAAGCGCAACACTTCTGATGGTAAATTCTGCAAAGAACACTGTGCAATTATTCTTGAGTGAGCTCCATAGAAAGAGCTAGATATGCCATAATTTAGAAATAATTTAACATTTTAATAATTCATGTGTTTAGCTGGTCTTAAAAGACCATTCTTTAGCATCTTCCCCTCTTGAAACAACCACATAATTTTATTACTACATAAGGCTGATGCGTAAGCCCACAAACATGTTAAAATCAGCTGCCTTGATGGAAGAAAAAAAAAAAAACAAAAAAAAAACCACCAAAAAAATCCCACTTCCACACCGACCCACAGACTTGAATCAAGAAAAACTGGGTCAATCTCTTCTCTTCTACCAAAGCAAATGCAGGATAAACAGCTTCATCTTGGGAGCGAGGGCTCTGAGGCTCTTGGTGGCTCTGCCACCTTCCACTGGCGACTGGGAATGCCACCACAGCACCGAAGGCTTTAGGACCAGACCAGGGGCTCGCCGGACCAGCACAAGCATGTCCAAGCATGTCACCCGGGGGCAAGCCAGCTCCCACCGCTTCACACTTTACCTGTCACTAACAATACACCGCAGGGGACTTTCATTACTCAGAGACCATAAGGTACATTTTTATTTTCTTCTAGCAGTGAAGTCATTCCACCAGATACAGACTGCCTTCGGATGTTCGATTTTCTCCCTAGAAAGCTGGCATACATAAAGAGCATTCCCGGGAGGGAGGCCATGCTATCCGGCTTCCCCAAATAATCCCAGGGATGGCAGGGGAGAGGCCAGAGCTGCCCCACGCCGGGCAGCAGCACCTCCCCGCGCTGCAATGACACGTACAATAAAATCCTATTTTATTTCCCACTTGGCACACCACACGAAGAATTTGTTGGCCATCTCTAGCTGGAAATTAAGCAGCATCTTCCTTGGTATTTCTTCTGTCTGCATTCACATTTGGAAACAAAACACAGTTTTGGTTGGTTTGAGGTTTTTTCTTTTTTTTTTTTTTAATAGTATGAAGAGATGCTGTTGCTTCATGAAGAATTACTGCACTTTCCAAAAGAACAGGTTTGCAGGCTCAGAGAAAAGACAAGCCCAAACACCCTTTGTACGTGCCGTGCCAGGAATCACCGCTGAAGGAAAGCAGCAGACAAACACCCCATCGGCAGGGCCGGAGGAAGAGCATGCGGCCGGAAGCCAACACGGGAAGGATGTGCATCCTCTCTCCTCCTCCTCCTCCTCCCTGCAGTGCCAGGTACAGCCGGGCTCCTCTTGTCAGATTAATCGACTCAGTTGGTTAATGGATAAACAATTAACCAGTGCAGGCAACGATTATTTGCTAAGGACTACAGCAGGGCTGCATAACTCAGGATCTTTTTTTTTATTTTTTCTTTTTTTAAAAGCTAAAGCTGTTTGCACAGCCAGCACAGACAAGTCCTGGGATAGCGCAGAGTCCAAACTCAGCTGGACCTGAGTCAACCCCAGCAGCAAGATTCCCCCCTGTCGAGATCAGAGCCAGACTATGGGCTCGAGAGGGAAACGATGACTTGCCTCCAGCCCTGCCAGAAGCCCCACGAACCCAGGCAGCGGCTGAGCTCCCCCGTCCCAGCCAGCTGAGGGCAGGGGGCAAACCCAGCCGCGGGCAGGGAGGGCAGCACAGGGGTCAGCTGGAAAGTCGGTACGCACCACGTCCCTCGGAAAGCTTCTGCAGACTGCTTTATACAGCTCTGCTCGGCAAGAGCTATTTAACCTCTTGGCCAGAGTTTCCATGCGGACACTGGCTGCATTCCCACGGGCAAGCGGAGGAACGCGCCCGGGTTAACCTGCAGCAGGCTGGCTGCGAACACGCGCCAAGCGAGATCACCCGTGATTCAGCAGCAAAACAGAAGAGCTGCATCGAGGAGGCCCCGAATACCCCGTGCCACTCGCTGCTTGCGCTAACGATGGGCTACAAAATGGGGTTATGAAACTTGCTGATATTGTCAGCTCTGACGGCTGCAATTAGGCGAAGGACGGAGGGAGAACTCAAATGACACCGGCAAACTGCAGGAGGGTGGAAATAACAGAATGACATTCGTTAGAAACTAGTGCTACATTTCCGTATTTGGCTGTTGCCATCCAGGATAGAAAACAGGCAGCAGTTTGTTAAAGAATGAAAAAAAAAAATAAAAGGGAAGGAAAATAAGAAAAAAAGACCAGAGGGTTCAGTGGGTCAAGAACCAGCAATCCGAACAAAGGCAAAACCTGTGCCAGGATGCACAAACAAGCCTATGGCCGGCAGGCCAAAAAGGAAGGCAGGGTGGAGAAAACGGGAAGAGCCAGATCTCAAGCACTTGATCTGTGAGAACACAGTGTCTGGACGGAGAGAAGGAAGAGACTCGGAGGAGACACGGCAGCAGCCTGTAAGCGTGCGGAAGACTGCTGTGAGCAGGACAGACAAGAGAGAACTGCTCCGAAATGCAGGCTTAAGTTCAGGGAGAAAATCCCCAGCCGATGGCAAAGGCAGGGGACAGCGCGAGGAGGGGTCGGCAGGGTCCCCAGGGCTGGGGATCTGCGAGGGCAGGCTGCCCGCGTCGACCTTCCGGGGCAGGGGAGGGGGAACGCCAGCCCCGGCTCCCCCCGGAGACCCCAGCACCCAAAGCCGCCGCCCAGCATGGCGACCCGCCTGTTAACATCGGCGAGGCGACGCTCCGGCTTTATCCGGCTCAAAGTCTGCCTGGGCAAAAGCAGCAAGGAGGGAAAAACAGCAAAACTAAAGTCAGGGGTAAAGGAAAACTTCCAAAAGAACGAAAAAAAAACAAGGAAAAAGGGAGATGGAGAAAAATGGAAACAGCGGAAAAAACATACTAAAAAGCCCCAGAAACACTGCTGACCCCACCTTTGTCCAGTCCAGTTTTCAGATTAGTGATTTCCTCTTGCAAAGCACAGCTTCAGCTCTCTGCCTGCCTGGCCGTCCCCACAGCACGCGGGCACCAAGCCTCTTCAACCAGTGGAATACATACACTGGAACCAGCGACTGTGCCAAGAATCAAGGCTTCAACTACAGGAAAACTGGCTATAAAAATCAAAATTAACTATACTAATCCCTGAGCCCTTCTGCATGTATTGCAAACCCTTAGCTCAATCCTTGCAGCTCTGCAAGCTCAGTATCTATTTTTGTTATTTGCCATTTTGGTTATGCTTTAACCCCAAGTTACTACTTAGGGCATCATATGACAATCTCGGGCTTCGTTAAAGAAACAGTGGCTTTCTGCTTGTTGCATAGGACAACAAAAGCACAGCTTTGAAGGCAGACAAACTGGAAGGCAGAAAATGCGTATTTTAGTAAATACTCCTGAAGAGTTCCGTGCTCTGAAGACATTCAAGTCCTGATGTGACAGTGTAGGCAGCTGGTAACAGCGCAGGCTACCTGAGGTTTGGTCAGCCTAAGTTTATTCCCTTGCCTGTATCGTGGCCGATCTGCAACAAGCTCAGACAATTGCCGCTCCTTAATGAGGTTACAACGCTGACGAGCACCACGCAGAGCTGTGAAGCCGAGAGAGCCTTCAGTTGGGAAAGAGGGGAGGAGGGAAGAGAAAATACGTCCAGTAAAAACAGGCATTTCCTGCTAATGCCTCCCAGGGTTTGATGCTCTACATCAACTCCCGTCCCCATGGCGAGAAACTCTATAATCCCTCAAAACTACCCTCGTTCCAGTTCTCATGACATCTCTCCCAGTGCAGCGACCTTTTGGCAAGGGCTGTGACAAGTGACCGCTGTTCCCAGGCTTGGTTTTGTCCCAGTGCTGGCGGTGGGACCCGCGTGAGCCACCCTGGCTGTGTGGAGCAAAAGCAATGAGATGGGGTCATTAAAAAGAAAAGAAAAAGCAAACCAAAACCCAAACGACTTGAGCCACGAGCTTCTCCTCTCCTCCTGCTGCTGCCAGGAGCCTGGATGCCATACAGGCACCGAGAGCCCAGAGGAGATGCCAAGGAAATCCTACACATGATGCCCTCAACAGCTATTCGCCCTGCCTGGCGGTGACGAAGGTTTTCCACGTAAACATTTCCCCAGTTCCTCACAATTTAAACCTAAAATTAGCTTTGGACCACTCCTTCACGGAGAAGTACTCTCGGCTGACAGGAGCCCTTTCTGAGGGGTGATGTGCATCCCGCAGGAGAAGCCGGGCTTGTCGCCAGCCCCAGGCTGACACCCCGGCACACCTTCCCTCTGCAGCCCTTGGCGGATGTCAGACCTCCACCAAGCAGCCAGGAGACATGGTGGGTCCCCACCAGCCCTGCGAAGGGGACCCTGCTTGCCAAGGGCAGCCCAGACCCAGCATTCCCACGGGAAAACCACGTACCCGCACGCAGCAAGAGAGACGTGCACTGGTTTTATTTTTCAGTATACCCTCATGAACTTCTACACCAAAATCCAAGGGCTCCTGCAGATAGCACGTTACATTCCCTATGTATGAAATTAAAAGGCAAGGCGGTTAAAAAATGCTCAGCAATGACTTAACCTCGCTGTTCAGTTCAGTACGTGGGAGCCATTCATCCAGATGAGCAAGCGACCCGCATGGCACACCGAGACATGCCCTGAAAATATGCCCTTCCGGATGCTCACAGTACGGGGACAGTGCAAGAAGATTAGTGTTTATTTTTTTAAAACACGCAAAACAACCCTTGAATAAGAACCAGAGCACTGCTCCCACCCTGGAAAGATCTGGAGCTGGAAAAGAACTGAAATCTGAATCCAAATCAACAACAAACGTCATGTTCAGACAGCATCCTGACCTAAATTTCTTATCTTTGGCCCAATCCTGATAAAACTAAAATATTTTAAATCACTGTTTCCAAAACAATTATTCTCGCAAAGCTCCTACGTCTAACAGCAATACCTCTAACAGCAGGAACCAATTAGCGCTTCCCACTTTAACGACCGCAGCACAGTTCCCTGGTTCTGCTTTATTGATTTCCACAGTCCTTTCCACGTGATGCTTACGGCCAAGCCACCAGCCTGCCCGGAGGAAAAGCTAAGCCATGGGAACCCACACGCCCCGTTCGCAACAGGGGACGAGATGCTTCGAGATGGGGACTGCCTGGAAATAACAGGTGACTCTGTGGAAGTCCCTGCTGCGCTATCTGTACTGGGGCAGAGCCCTTTCTGCCCCATACTGGGTCCCGCAGCATCCATCCCACAGTGTCTGTGCTGGAGAAAAAGCACCGGAACGAGCAGGCAGGTCAAGGGAAACGATGAGGTAAGGCACTGGTCATCACCGCGGGCAGCACCGTCACGACGCGGTGACTAACCTGCCGCCGCAGTCAGAAAACCGCTCCGTGCTGGGTTCTGCCCCACGCCCAGGACCAGTCGGTAGCGTCAGGCCCTTCCCAAGGACGCATTTTATTTGCTTTATGGAACAGTGATGTGAAAAACATCAACATCCACAGATGAGCACGGCTGCTGATCTCACGCCGCCGTGCTGGCTGCTCTGGCTCCCCATCCCCCAGCACACCCTGAGCACAGCCCCTGCTCCCCGGGAAGCCGATCGTTAGCTATTTATCAATGATTAATGCCAGCACTCCACGTACTGATTCGTCACCAGGTTTTGGCTCCCTCGGGCACAGACGGCAGTGTCTGAGCACAGCGCACACGCCTCGTGCCGCGCGTCCTCCGGCGAGCTGTGCTCAACCCCCATCACTGTGAAGCCTCCGCTCCGATGCGGTCACGACACAGACCCCGCACCCCTAAACCCCGGAGCACTGTGCGTAGCACCCCTGCCAGCCGGGGCAGGGGATGCCCAAAGCCTCCAGCACCCGGTTCTCCAGCCCCAGGGACCCGCTAGCACTGCGGCTGCGGAGGGCGAAGCGAAGCGGTTGGCAGCACCTTGGGTACCGGCACCACCTCCGCATCCCCACACCCCGCAGCGGAGGTGGGCAAGAGAAAAGAGGGGCTGGAGAAAGGACCCGCTTCAAAGAGCGCAGACGGTGGGAAGGCCAAAGGACGCAGGACTTCAGAGTGCTGGCAGACAGACAGAGCTTGGCCCTAAAAGCTTTTTACGGTTTTTTTTTATTTTACATAAATAAAATCCTAAACCCAAGAAGCTTGCCAGAGCAGCAGCGTAGTACAAATGAGACTCGGAGTAACCATCTCCGCAATGCTCAGAGGTGACAAGGACCACCACCTTGCTCACAGGATGGTAAGCGTTCCTGCCGCTCTTATACATAGTCAAACACGTCATATAAATACAGGACATATTTTCATGATCTAAACGTATAGATGTCTATGCAGCTGATGTCCTATACATCACCCAATGCTATTCTGGTGTCTCTGGGTGCCACCTGCCCAGCCGCATTCCCGCAGGGAATTTCAGCAGCTCGGAGCAGAGCAGGCGCACTGGAAGGCAGCCTGGCACCTCCATCCCACGGCGGGGTTAGGGGACAGCTGATAAATGCAAACACTTACAGTTCTGTGTCCAGTTCTGGGCTTCCCACTTCAAGAAAGATGAGGAGCTACTGGAGAGAGTCCAGTGGAGGGCTACAAGGATGAGGAGGGGACTGGAGCATCTCTCCTATGAGGAGAGGCTGAGGGAGAGGGGCTTGTTCAGCCTGAAGAAGAGAAGGCTGCGAGGGGTCCTAATAAATGTTTACAAATATCTGCAGGGTGGGTGTCAGGAGGATGGGGCCAGACTCTTTTCAGTGGAGCCCAGCGACAGGACAAGGGGCAATGGGCACA
>Ga0065711_1010408_pt1 | contig 12924 bp, 10 predicted proteins | sample Hoacrofraction12_FD_59098 | JGI IMG/M metagenome (GOLD analysis project Ga0065711, IMG submission 59098) | Hoatzin crop microbial communities from Cojedes, Venezuela - Epithelial fraction 12 v2 (version 2) | ecosystem: Host-associated > Birds > Digestive system > Esophagus > Crop | place... | reverse complement strand
CACACTCAGAGATTCTCTGCAGAGAGCACGCTAACACACATATGTCCAATTCTTTTGCTCATAGCTTTTTTAGAACTTAGTTCTCATCTTTGTAATCGTTCTGTCTGAACTTGGTTTTTTCTTTTCTGCCTACATAAAGCTCTATTTTTGCACACATGCGTGCTCCTGAGCCTTCACAGGAGGGCATCGTGACTATGCGATAAATTCCTATATTCCTGCCACCACTGGGAAAGGTGCCTTTGGGCTTCTTGTTAGCACAGACACTTGCGATTTGCTGCGGAAGGCCAGATCCTGCAAGGTTCTCCGCACTCGGGCTCCTACGCAGCAGAGCACTAAGCAGATGCTTAACTTTGAGCCAGGGCTGTCATCTTCTTAAAGCCAGCAGCAAAGCAAGTCTGCATTCACTGCTGTTGGCGCAAGTACCCCAAACAGTCACAATCCCATTCCTTTTTAAATAAAGAGCGGGATTTAGTAAGTATGATTTCCCTTCCCCACAAATATTTAGATTAGATTAAAACAGGGGCAAAAAGTTAATTATAGTCTCTATTTGACATGAACTGATTGTAGTACTATTGTATTTACACAGCCATTACAAAAGTACCTATTAAAGCAGACTTGTTTGATCCCATGTTAAATACTATGGTGGAGCCAGCAAGCAGAAAATCACAAATGAACTTTTATTTTATGTTGCCCTGTACAGTTTTGGACTTTTCTTTGTGTGCTTTGCTCTGTGACAAGGCTGCTGCTTCTCTATGCCCTCTGCGCTGCCTGTGGAAGTGCTGTTAATCTCTTCAGCCAAGGAGGTGAGCCCTCCTTGCCTGGGATTTCCGTAAAGCATTTTGTCATCACCTGTATATATTAGACTACTCAAAGTCCAACAGCAGTAGTGTTACGGTAGGGAGTGCTGGGAGCCAAATTATGAAGGATTATTGCATTTCTTATGACTATTTTCCATTTTTGAAAAGCATACAGAGCCAAGACAGATAGCCTCACTTCATGGATATTTCACTTGTTCTTCTCTGTAGTTTCTACTGGCGTAGAACAGGTAAATAGAACCCACAGACTATCCACGGACACAGAAATATTGTGAAATAGTACAAAACCGTTAAACGTGCAGTGGATTTAGCCATTTGGGGAATAGAGTAAGTGGTATAGGCAAGGCATTGCACCGTGGTAGTGTCATAAGCCTGCGTGGTTCTTTCACATTACCGAGCAGCGACATGATGCTTTCTCTCTCCTCTGCTTTCGTCCGAGTTGAAAGGTTGTGTTTACCAAAACACCTCTGTCTTACAGGAGCCTAAGCCCTGTTTCTTTGTATCCTGAATGCCCTACAGAGCCATTTACAGTGAGGAATAATGCTCAAGCAAGAAGCTGAACTGAACGTACTTATTTTTTTGTAGGTGCAGTATGACTTCCTCTCCGTTGGCTTTGATTCCGTACTCCACCGTGTCATCGTATTTTGTCTGTAAACAGATTTAAGTGTTAGAATGCGGACTGCTACAATTTCTGCCCTCACTGTGAGCTGGCTGTTCCTGAGTTGCCAGCTGCATTCTTTTCTTTCTCTTCTCACCAAGAATAAGTATTCTGGCAGCTACAGAATAAACAGGAGGTCACTCTGTTTTGGAATTTTTAATTAGAAGAACAAATTTAACTTTACTTTGTATTTATTTTGTATTTCTACAATCATAAGCACATACCCTGCATATTCAGGAAAGTGCTGAAGCAAATGCCTAAATTAAAACATTTTCCTAACTCTCTTGAAGTATGTAAGAGCATGCTTAGTTTTAAGCATTTGATTTAATATACTTTGAATTAAAATGTCTATAGGTTATTCTAAATCTGAGTAGTATCAAACCCTGCATCTCTCCAGAGACACAAGCAGAGAAGACCCACTGATGGCATCCAGGTCCTTCACTGCACGCTGAGCCCAGCTCACAGCCCGTCTTCACCAGATGTGGGATCACTCTGACAGGTTTTCTCTTTTGTTTCATTTTGCAAGATTAAGTGTCTGGCTCCAAATTCTCTTAGCCTTGAACACCAAGCGTACTCTGCCTCAGAAAACCTTCCCCATCTCCCAGGACAAAAAGAAAAAAAGTTATCACTTTTAATACCTCTGTGTTTCTTTCTACATCTCTTTTATGGACTGTGTGCAATTTCTGTGGATAAACTATTTCATACTGCTCAACTCCAGGTAATTTCTTGCTCGTGCTCCCTACGGAGAAACAGATATATATTTATGAAAACACAGTATTAACTTATTAAACACCATATTTCATGTCTGTCAAGACTGATTCTCTTGGGCTGTGTCGTCATTCATCTGTTGCACCACTCGTTTCTCATGTGTTCTCCGCAGTGGCTCTGGCGTGGGCTCGTCTGGTCTAAGCACTCACCCCCATAACGTGACCTAACCCGAGGCTTGTTACAGTCTGGATTTCAGAGGAGTTGACATACCTGGCGATTTCCAGGTGTCAAAATATTTTGTGCAATTCGCTTTGGATTTCTTTCCCCAGCACCAACTGGCAGTTTCGAGTACCAGCATGCCAGAGCAGCTCTGCAAGGTGCAACCTTTGCCTTCCCATTTTGCAGACAACGTGAATCCAGTTACATGGCTCTGTGCAGTCAGTGATCTCCAGACTTTACCACGTGATGAAGTGCAAGTTAAGGCTGCCTCTAGATAAGCAAATAAGCTCCTACAGTTCAGCACAAGTCTGGACCGAGCCTAGATATCTCCTTTTGAAAGCTTTTCAGCTGGTCTTCTCGCATAAACGCTCGTGACAGCACTTCAGCAGATACGCTCTCACCTGTGGAGTCAGGCTGGGGCTGGCTGCATGCGGTGACAGCAGCAGGGCTGGGGAAGGCATTGGAACCAGGCCAGGTAAAAGAATAGGAGGTAGGCAGTGAAGTAGGAAAATCCTGATGGAGGTAAGGAATCCAGGTGATTCCTTCATCCGCATAAATCCTTTTTCCTGGTCTTACTTGTGTGGTGTGTCGCGTGTCTGCAGTGGCTATAAAGAACTTTTTGAGGAAACACAGTGCTGATGAAGAGTGTTTCTTTTTGCTTTCTGTTTCTGAGCCGGAGTGAATCTTGACAAGAGCTAATCTGTGGCATGACTCGCAGGGGTGGTCAGCACACGTTGCACCACTTGCAGATATCAGCTGGTGGACAGCATTGGGGAAAACAGGGTGGCACGAGGGATGTGTTAGCTCCCCACAAGGCAAGCACAGGTTTTATATGTCTCCAAAGCTCTTTAATCTCCTACAAAAGGTCAGTTCACCTGAATGGGCAAATTCTTGAGGACTCAGCACAAGAGCCTGTATTTTGAAAAAAAAGAAACCAACCCACAAACAACAAAGGGAGAGCGCAACTCCCATTTTAATTGCCTGCCTCAAGGCCTGATTTTCACAGGAGTGGGGCGTCCCATTACTGTAATTTTCTGTATCTGGAACAACAGAGCACAGCCTCGTGCAAATTGTTCCAGTAAAATAAACAGATTAATTCTTGCTAACAGGTTTATTTGATTAAACCCTTTTCAAGAATAATTGCAGAATAAACTTGGTTGTATCTTGATAAAGGTGAGTGCTGTAGAGAAAGGCAAGATGGTGTAATGGCAATAAGTGCTAAGAAGTTACCTTTCACCACCTGAGCTGTTACACAGTGCACAATAACTACCCATGCACGTGCTGTTAGTAAATACCAAGTACAAGCTTGTTACTGTAATTTAAATGCTGTTTTGTCTTTTATTTTAAGCAACTAATTATGTTTACTTGTAAAAAATCTTTTGCCTTGTAGACTTAGTCTTTCCATGAGCTTCAAGTACGTTCTTGCGTAATGATCACAGCAAGATTTTAGGCCTCTCAAGACAGAATTTTATGCTTCTGTTTTATCTATCCATTCCCTGTTGCAGACTCTTTTCACAAGGCCAGCTGTAGCCCAGATGGTTCACGTTTAGGCTAGATTTAAATGAAGACTCAGCACTAAACTCGTCCTTTTCCTGCAGTGTGATACAAACAGCATTTCGAGGAAAACGGGTTAGTTTTGTTCTGGAACAAATGATTTCTTGGAGGTAGTTGTTTTTTTTTTAAATCAGCTCAGCATATTGTCTTTGTCTGGCTTCAGGCATTGCCTTGAGTCAGTAGCTTTAAGGAGGAAAGAAATTCCTCCTTAACAGCTAGAATAATGCTAACAAGGAACCAATAATTATGTACCTTTCCAACAGCCTAAATCAAGACGGAAAATCATTAGTGAGGATTTCATTGACAATGAAGGTTTGGTTTTGTCAAGCAACAAAATATAGAATACTTTAAGCATTAGTATTGTACACGTTTTCAGATATTCTGTTCAAAAAATGAAATCATAAAGATATCTGCCTGAATACAAATTACGTGTCTAATTACGTATATAAAACCTGTGCATGCTTGTGCATGCCAAGCTCTGAAAAAAATCTGTTCCCTGTTGACATGAATTATAAGAAAAAAATGCATGTGGAAAAAAAAAAGTGTGGTCTGTTAAGTCATGTGAATACTGCTAATCTGGAGTGTCACACAGGCAAGGGTGCTAACTATTTTAATTCAGGTAGTGTCATTAGCTGAATTCAAAGAAAAGTCTTTTCTTCTAAGGCCAAAATGCTGTCAGTGTAAGAAGCAGTCCCAATCGGATAAATTGTCTGCTCACTTGCAGGGGAACTGCTTTCTTAACTGGCTCACAGAACTAACCGGTTCTGGGTCTGTAGGCAATCTATGGCCAGTTTTCACACAAGTAATTCTCTACCTAGAGAATTTTAGATAATTGCTTTGAACAGCAAGCGAAAGAAACAAACCTCTAACTTCAGCAAAAACATTTCTTTCCAATGGCTTCAATTGACTGTTCTTCAGTACTATCTACATGTTAATGATTAAAAATTCATAAAAGCTGTACAAGGTTATCCATAGCAACCACTGATAAAGGATTAAACAAAAGGCGACATACCTTGTTGGAGAAAACGTAGCAAAATGACCAAAATGAGAAGTGCGTGAGTCATCTTAGTTGCCCTTGTCTGGCAGTGGTCCCCGTAGTCTGGGCAAGCTGGGTTCCCAGGCTGCCTCTGGTTTGAGCAGCCCTCTCCTGGGCAGTGAATGAGAGCGAGGGAGCTGCTCAGCTTTATTCTTCTTCCTATATGAGGAAGTGTTTACTAAAGGTGTTGCACAATTTTCAAGTCACAGTGTGTTACAGCAAGCGGAAGTTCCTGCTGGTTAGTTAATGTCACACGAATTGTGATATATTGATTACTCCTTTGGAATGAGGTCCCAAAAACTGTTCATCAGGAAAAAGAAAAGAAAGGAGGAGGGAGATCGGAGTGGTCCTGCTTTTGTCTTTCTCTAGTGTGGCTGGTCAAATAGAAACCATAGAACCAGTGGGCACCACTGGCGGCTCAAGGAATGGAGAAGTATTGAAGAGGTTTAGGGTAACACAGGTACGCAGAGCTGGGGTTCAGCGTGTGTTTCAGTTCTTGCTGATTACCGTGTGGTCTGTACGGGAGGGAAGGGTGTAGAGCACCAGTAAAGGCACATGGAATTCTGCATCTGTGAATCATATCTGCGGTATAAACACGGAGTAGATCCTTCTCTGCCCCTTCCAGCTGTATTAGTAATGTTTGCTTTTGAAGTTCATGTCATACTGTCTGGATAAAAGGGGATGCAGACAAGTGAGCAATCATGGTGATATCAGTCAAATAATATTCTAAAAATCTGTCTTATCACATTGACTTAGCCAGTTGTAATAAAGTAGTGCTATGTGCTTCTCAGGGTCACAGCTATCAATACCGAGCTGCTTTACAGAAGTTTAACTTTTCATAGATTAGAATAGTTACTACAGAGTACACAGAACTAGAATGGATCGTGCTGTATACTGCAGTTTATGAATAAAAATTTATATTAGCAATACACATTACACAGTAATATATATTATTTTATTACATTCTTTTATAAATAAAGATATGTAAATCTTCAGGAGAATTTTTACTGCCATAAATAACAAAATTGCACACTTCCAATGTAACTGTTATTGGATAACTATTTCTGTCTCAGGTATATGTTGAAAAGTGGTCTGATTTTTTTAATGTTGAAATCTGAAATTGTAAATACAAACTTTCCTCTTAGGTTTTACTAAATCTCCAGATATTCTGGGACAGATTGGGAGCTACCAACAAGTGAGCTCTGAGCTTTCTTTAAGGATATAACGGTAGTAATTACTAACAATTTATCTGCAATGCTGATTGCAATAATCAACTTCAGGGTAGAACTTGTTATTTAATAGTAAAACCTGACTGTAAGATAAGAGCCTGATTATTCCTGTGTCTTCGTTTTGTTTAGCCATTTACAGTGAGGCAAAGTGATTTTAAAAAGGATGCAGAACGTTGCTGAACAGGAGCAGGACAGCTTCCTGTCCCTTAGCATCGCTTTGCAGTGGCGTAGGTGACGGGGGCTGAGGGCAGAATACCCTCCCATCACCCCAGGTGCCAGTACTGTGCCCCAGTGATGTTGCTTTGGCTTCTGTTGCTCTGAGGGATGCTGGGCTGGATGCACCTACAAGCCCATTGTACAGCTTTTCTTGCCGTTTAGCTCTTGGGTCTTCCTTCAGCAGATGTGTTTTATGGATCATTTATTCTGGTCTGCTGCAGGGTATGCTCTGCTTTGGCAGTAGCACGACATTTCTACTGGGGACACGGCAGCGTAAAATACTCCTTCACAAGAGTAAGCATAGACCCCACATATTGTCTGGCCTCCCAGCCTGCTCTGAGATGTGCTAGTGCAAACACCTCGTTCTTCATGAGTGAAGTTGGGTTTGAACAGTCTCTGCAAGCGTTTGAGAGCCCGTGGAGCAGGAAGAGGGCCTGAGAGAGGCAAAGGGCATCTGTCAGCCAGAGTCCTGATAACTGCCATCAAACCTCTTCTCCGCTGTGTGACTGAAACCCAGGAGTTCTGGTGAGCCTGCAGCAACGTTATGATAACTCAGGTCAATGTTAATCTCCCATCTGCTATTATAATCGCACTAATTTTAGCTAGCACTGTGCTCTGACAAAAGACATCTTTCTAGATGGACCTTCTACCTCCTCCCAGCGCCGTGGGAGCTGAGCCTTCCCAGGACAGAGCTGCAGCCTGGCACTCCCAGGACAGGAATGCTTTTTGCTAGGGACTTCTGGGGGACACTGTAGCTTGGCGACAGAGCAAGCCTCCTTGCTGTAAGTGAAGTCACACAGCACAGCGAACCGTGTCGCCAGCCTGGATTATGACAGAGCCCTTCATCAAAGAATTCATGAAGCGCCGTTGGAAAGGGTTTGAGCAGACCCTGCCGAGGTGTCCGATTCAGTCACAGCGAACATCGGAGAGGAGTTGTGTGGTTTGATTTACGTCGGTGCCTTTTTAGTTCTGTAAAGACAAAGCTTAGTCTAAAAGGTAGGCAATTTAGTATTTGAGATGTTAGATGAATAGAAATAAGCCGCGCATTCTTGGACTGCATCTTTGCCTTACAAAAATAATTAACAAAAATAACTGTGAACAACTGGTTTTAAAAATGAGTGGCTGCTATCCAAGCATTTATCTCAGCTCATTCTCTGTGTGACGCACTTGAAAACCATGAACTGACCCCGCCAATCTCCTAAGCTAATGTTCTTAATAAGCTGCACTTCCAAATAGTATATGAAGGAGAGTTACTGTATGAATAGACACAACATCCCGACAAAGACCTGGCATGAAGAAGGGAATGTGATGTGGTGAAGGTCTTGGGTAGACTTGAAAGGGAATTGGGCATAATTTCCTTCTGTGATTTGAGAAGCATTTGATGTTTCTGCCCTTGCTTCAGCGATTCTGTAATAGTCTGACTGGAGCTTCTTCCCCCGGAGGTAGTCAGAGAGGTATCTGCGAGGTCTCAGCTGACAGGAAAGCTGCTTCTGAATTTTTGAAACCCCTTAACGATTGTGCAATGTCTAAGTGAGCAGTTTTCATATTTGCGGGGGAGTAAAACTGGATGACAAGTTTGTCTCAACATTTAGTAGCTAGATTATTGGTATTCTTAAATGCTATCTGCTTAATTAGAAGAAGGAAGCAGAGAAGGGTGAACTTCACCCCTAGACCAAGGGTCTGCACAAATCCTGTCCGTGTGAGGTTAAACTGAGTATTAAAAGCAAAATGACAGTTGTATCCTGAGGCACTAGGCTGAGCCTAGGGAAAAACTGGATTCAAATCACTTCTCTGCTTCTGCCTTGTGCTAAAGTTCACTTTGAACCAGGTTTGCAAAGGTACGAATGCACCGAATGGGAATGGTCAGGAGTGTGTAAACAGCATAGGTGTCTGTTTCCCCTGCACTTCAGTAGAGAGATAGATAGATAGATAGGTAGATAGATACTCAGCCACAACAGTAAGGAAGTCTATATAGCTACTACAGACAGATAAGTAGCTGGGTTACCATGGGTCTGTTGGTTCAGCTCAAACTCTGACCTGCCTGCCTCCATTTTCTTTTCCCCAAGCTTCAGCCCAAGCCGGCTTGAAGATTATTTTTCTCAGACATGCAAAAGCCACACGGTTCTGTTTGTATCTGCATTCCAGCTCTAAGCTCCTGTTTGCTTCCTCCGTCTATTCGTAGCTGCATTCCAGCCTCCCCACAACCTGCCTCTCCGTGCCAGCCCCAGGCCCTTCCCCTCCATTTCCAAAGCCGATCCAAACCCCGTTGAAGTCAACAGAAGATCTTCTATTGCCTTCCAGGGCCCTTGGATCAGCTCTGCAGTTCCTCTTGAAAACTTACTCTTTACATAAAGCTTTTTTTTGTGCTTGTCTCTGTTGCCTCACATGTTCCTCAAGTGAATTATCCTTCTTTTTCTTCAGCTACCAGTCTTCAGTGTTTTGTCCTTCTTGTTTTCTGTGTTTCTGTTGAAGGATGTAATCAGATGGCTGCGTTAGCCCCATTCAGAGTGTTTGGATAAGTTACGTTCCTTCCAGCCATCAGTTACCTGCTCCTCAGCTTACGTGCAGCGCTTGACTACGCTTGTATTGCCAGGGTTTAATATAAAGTAGAAAGCTTTCACCTAAACTGTGATTCAAACTAACTTTGTGAGCACCAGCCGAGTGAAGTTTTGGTGCGGCTCTAATCAGACCACAGACTGTCATCTGATCCTGACTAATGAAACCTCATTACAAACTTTTTACATCTTTTTGCCTTGGAGAGTATTGTAGACATATATGGTATGTTACAAGTAAGTTGCTTCCTTTTTTTCTTCCCTTTTCTTCAAATTGTAGGATGAAAAATGGTTACTTCATCTTCCTTCTATATCTCTCTTCCTCAGCTGCGTTTTGCTTAATTCTCCTGCACCAGCGTAATGCAGTACACACCGTAGCAACCTAACACAGACTGTAGATAGGTAATTGAAGGTACGGGCCCTTTCGATATATTTCTCAAGACCTGCTAACTTCTCATAACCACTTAATGTGATTAAGGCGATTTTTTTGAAGGTTAATGCTTCTTAGATAACACGTGCAGCCCCGTTTCTGGCTGTGCCGCGTGTTGTGCAATTGTGTGCACACGTACGAGCTGTTTAATGTTCTCCAGCTGTACAGCAGGAGCGACAATGCAGATCACTGAATTAAGCACTCAGTGTGGTCTTAGTTCCTTTTTTTTAAGGTGTTGCTTATTGTACTCTTTATACTTGTAGTACGTGATGTCTGGCTCAGTTTTGCCGAGGGACGGGGAGTCCTGCATGCTACGACGTGGTGTCTAGCACGGTTCTCTGCTGGCTGGCATCCATCCGGGGCTCTGCTTGCTACACACAAGGGCAAAGAGTGGCACAATTCTTTGAGCTGGGTTTTAGGAGGGAGGAGGCACTGCCCAAGGCTGTGGGAAGACCTAGAGGCTGTGTTAGAGCCGTGCGAGGCAGCGTGTGTGCATGGCAAAGAATGGATCCACACCTTAGACCTCCACGAGCTGAGCCTCATCGCTACCCATCCATCCTCTTCCTCCTTCACTCCCGCATTGCCCATGGGAGACCTTGCACCTGCCTGCGCTGCCCGCTGTCCTACCGTATCGGCCACAATCGGGCCTTTCAGCTCAAATCCTCTCCCTCACAGGGAATTTGGAGAGCGCTGGCAAGGCAGGCAGCTTTTTTCTGGCAAACAAGAAAGGGAAGCAGGACTATTTTACCTGGATGACCTGTCATAGTGTCTCCACTCTGATGGACTCCAATTGCTTCCCACACACATAGAGTGCATAGAGAACATTTTATTGAGTTGTCTTACCTCTGTGCTTGAGGCAAGAACATGAACAAAGAAGCGACTGTCCAACCTGAGCTACCTCTGCAGCAGGAGATTTTTCCTGGCGTAAGAAACCTGATGCAGTTACTGACAAAGAGCTCCCAGTGTGGACAGGGCTACCCAGCAGCCAAGATGTGCATTGGACCAGCAGGGTGAAGGTGCCTTCCGCTTGAGTAAAACAAGCCCTACAGGTACAAGTACAATTGTGATTATGTCAGATGCCATGTCTAGCACAAAGGTATCTTCATCCCAGTTAACTTCCTTACGTAATACAGACTGAATACTCGAAAGGAAAAGAGGAGATGTGTGAAAGCAAACACATGGCAGGAACTCTGCAGGAAACCCCCAGTTGTGTTTTATTGCACAGTGGGAGACACCTCCACCTGCAGCGAACGAGCACGTTCTTTCACTCCCAGATGAAAGCGTGTGTGTGGAGGTAGCTGAGCAGGGAGTCAACTGCAGGTTTACTCCGTACCTTACCTGGCATTATCTTGGTCATTTGTGCATGCTCTTAAGACCACCGAGTAGGGAGGCTAGTGAGAAGGAACTGCCACCAGCCAAGTTGCATGCCATCCTCTGTTGCCTTCCTTGTGGAAATGCTTGCTGTGAGGAACGTATCCCAAAGTGATGTTCACCTTTCGTTTCCTGTGTTCACAGCTTCCTCCTTTCACTCCCAGCTTCTTGTGAGTCTCAACCCAGGAGAATGACAGTGGCTTTGTGCTATTCCCTCCATTACATCTGGAGCCTTTGTAAGGGCTCTCTGCTCTGAGATGATCTCTACCCACCAGGATGAGGAGACAATTCTCCCCGCTCCTGCTCAGCTGCAGCCTTCTATAATTATTTGTGGCTTTACTAATCTTTTTTTTAAGCCTGTCTCTGAAGCAACAGATATAGCTGTGAGTGGCCCCAGACATTCTGTGACAGTATCCTTTCAAGATCAAAGAGCCACCAAGCAGGTGCAAACACAGTTAAGACCATCTTACACCTCCTTATTAATAAGAATCAGACCTCAAGAGTCTAATCATACCTAACTTTTACGGAATGCTTTTCTTAAGTAGGTCTTCAAGTGCTTTCACAATAAGGTTAGTATTTCCCCATCTTACAGGTAGGGAAACCTGGTATCTACAAATTGGGTGGTTTGCTGCAAGTGTCCACCCAGTCTGGTGGCAACCTTCTGGACCAGATGTATATCTTTGGGCTTGTATGAAACTGAGCTTTCAATGAGCTATCATGCCTTGAGAGAGAATACGGACGGTATTTACGCTCAAGGTCTGATGTTGGTCATCTGGTTTTTTTATATTGTTTTGGTGTGAGCAACTATAATGACAGCAAAAAAGCAAAAAAACCCCAACCCATGGATGAGCGAGAGCGTCTGTGGATACTTTGGGTACAGGGGGGTGCAACACTTGAACATGTTTTGTTACCTCTCATGCTGTCATCATTAGACAGACCTTGAAAGTGCTGATTTGGTATCGCTGACAAGAGGCAACCCCCAGTCAGTGTGATAGAATAGAGCAACAGAATGAACTACACCGCTTCCTGAAAGATGGGTGTCTGTTCTGCCTTCGCACTTATTCAAATCATCTCATTTTACTTATCTGGACTGCTCTGCATACTTCAGCTGCTCTCAAGCAGTACCTGAGCCTTTCCTTAGGTATGAGCATGCTAATGAAGTGTTTGAAATGCTGCACTAAGGTGGGTCATTTTGGTCACTTTGCATTTGTGGTGGGTGTGTGAAGAGGGTTGCTTCCAGTCCTGGCATTGAACGGTCAAATGTGCCTTTCAATAATATTTATGCTGGGGTGGCTCCACTGGAGCCATAGCAAACTGGGGGGACCACGCAGCTGGGGACTGAAGACCATTGCTCCTCAGTGTATGTACAGTACAAGTGGTGAGGGCAGTGCCAGAAGCCCTCTGTGATATATGAAGTTGTGTCTGTCTTCTGAGAAGGGAGGACCACTTTTAGCAACAGCACAATAGAAGTTATAAATGGCTCTGTTTTACTGGGGCCTCATCTTGGTAGAAGCCTGCCAGCTTGCATGGTTTCACGATGAGTCTCAGTACATTTGTTGCTTTCCCTAAAGTCTTGATCCCTGGAGTCATGTGAATAGTTTGTGGTCTCAGCTTTCAGTTATTATTATTTTAATTAAAAAGAAAGCGGTATTGTAGGTCTCAGGGATCTAGAGAAATGCTTGAAAACATGAATATTAACAATGTAAAACTGAGAAAACAAGAACTCCAAATGCCTTTATATATATATATATTTTTTTTTTAAATTTCTCCTGGGCTCTGTTGTTTTTTTAGGCCTGGCTGGTGGTTTTGAACACTTGGAGTTGGCAGTCCCAAGTCCTGATCTGAGCCATTCCCTTTTCCAAAGAGGCTGCAAGCCATCAAAAGACAAAAGGTGAGTTAAAGCATGTATTTAATCCTCCTTTACAGATGTAGTGTTTTGGCGAGTTTGGGACTAAGCACTCAAGGTCTCATAGGAAGTCTGTAGTGGCATACAGAACCGATTTCAGATCTTCTAAGTCTTCTCTGGAGCAAAGTGGCCTGGAGCCTCTAATAATGATGCTGTGCTGCTTCTGAGCAGCTCAGAGCAAGCTATTCCTAAAGTAAAAAAAAAAAAAAAAGTAGTAAAATTGTGAATAG
>Ga0065711_1046376_pt1 | contig 12925 bp, 8 predicted proteins | sample Hoacrofraction12_FD_59098 | JGI IMG/M metagenome (GOLD analysis project Ga0065711, IMG submission 59098) | Hoatzin crop microbial communities from Cojedes, Venezuela - Epithelial fraction 12 v2 (version 2) | ecosystem: Host-associated > Birds > Digestive system > Esophagus > Crop | place... | reverse complement strand
CCCCCCAATATTTAGACAACACATTGAACTCATCTTTTCTCGGACCTTTGAGACACTGTCAGGAAAATCCATGAAAACCATTGAAAAAATCTGTCTATGCAATGGATTTGCATTTTTAGAGGCCAGTACATTGAAGAAGCTGAGGCCTGGCTTCCTCGTTTGAATTCGGCTGGCAGGGACTGTGACTGAGTCTGTGGGGGTGAGCAAGCAGCAGAAACAAGAGTTTGCAAGTATGAGATGAAGGAATTCGACACATATAACATTTCTTAGCATAACAAGAAGAAGACAGGGATTTTGCACAAAGTAGTTTATGATTTGACCTTATCGGTTGTCCCAGAAGAGCGAAAAGGCTATGAAAGTCGCAGGACGTGGATATAGTCTCTTTCCAGCTTCCTACTTCTAATGCTATGGCAGTAATTTCTTCTTTTCTCTGCATGTGGTGTGAGAGCAAAGCACACAAAAGGAGAGAGGAGTCAAGCTGATCCCAAAGACCTCCTGTCTCCCCTTTAGGAAATGAAACGCACATTTCACAGCTTTCTTGCAGAATTGGAGTTAATTGAGGCAATTATTACAAAGCTTTTCTAAGCCAGGGCATCAGAAAGTATGCACTGCCTGTTATGCATTGACTGTTCTGCTAATGTTGACCAAACAAGAGATGAGAAAAAGTTTAGATATCAAGTACTTCGCTGGGACACCCTGGAAATGCAGAGATGATGTACAAGGAATTGATGCACTACAGGAAGAAAAATCTTCCTGTTAGTAGAGAAACCTGGCTGGACAGTGGACAGGAGAGAGGGATAGAAGTCTCGCTGAGGACACTAGCACCTCTGGGGAAGAGAGTTTACGGGTGACATTTGATCTGTGGATCCAAAGCACCCACAGACTGACTAATCTGCTATACAGCAGATTTACCTCCCAAACTGCCTTGATGGTTACTAAATTTTTGGTTCCCATCTGACTGGAGGAAAGCTGTAGCGGCTGGAGTCTGCCAGCTTCCACCTTCTCACCATGACTGCTCCTCTGTGCCCAGCAGTGTTTTCACGCTAATTGATTTCCACAACACAGGAATGAGCCAGGGACATACCACTGCGATCACTTCCTTCCCTGTCCTAAAGTCTTCTCTTCTCTAGCAATTCCCTTATGTTTGCAAATGCCAATATTTTTTTCAGACGTCTGCAGAAAGATGTCCCCAGGGTGTCCACCTATAAAAATACACACAGTACCACAAGATCGACATCTAATAGTGAACAGGGAGGCATAAAAGCACTACCACGTGCTTTTGACAGCCAGGCAGTGCCTGTAAACACTGCAGTCAGGTTCCCATGCCCTACATCTAAGCTGTCAGCAAATGCAATGCTACACAGATTCAAGTTTAATAACTGAGACTTCACCTTCACTTAAGCGCTTTGTAGCATCCTTAGCAGACAGCTACTCCTCTGCTTCAGTCTTCCCTGAATATATATGCACATCTAGCCAGTCAACCACCCAGCTAGAGATCGATGCCTGGGTTTCTCAAGCAGTAGAGCACGCTGTGATTTAGATAAAGGTATTCTACTCATTTTTTATGCTACTTAACCTCCATCCCATCTGTAGATGCTGCATGCAATTTAACAAGATAAAAACGTTTTCTGCAGATACTGAATTTTAAAGAGCAGCTTTTTTTCCCTCTTAGTGTGGCATTCAACTATCCATCAGGGTAAGTAACTAGTGACTTGGCAGATAATTCAGTACATATGGCTTTGAGGAACTGGTAATTCAAAAGTGCTTGGACAAGTTTGCTCAACTCATTCACCTTAATTTGTGTTATTCTCTTTCACATATGCTCTAGAAGCTGTTACAGTTAAAGAGTGTAGAAAATATAATGCAAGTGACAAAATCACATTTTCCTGAGTTGCATTAATGTATACCACAAAAACCTCGCTCAAACTGAGTATTGGAAGGAGTCAAACACAATCAAAAGCTGTTAAACACACTTGCCTCATCTGTAGTCACCAGGTGGCACCAGATGTATCCACATATTGATAACCCATGTGGTCTTTGAAATGCAAAGTACATCACGCGTGAGTATTACGAAGAGTTCAATAGCTGAGTGGTCAGTAGACTAGAGAGTTTAGATATAACTTTAACAAGATCTGACTGTTGGTTTCTGGTGCGTTTTGGTTTGGGCTTTTTTTTTTTTTTAAGAAAGAAGTATTAAAGAGTAAGATTTAGCAGCATTTCCTAATCTTTAAGATACTGGTTGGAAAATTTTTCCAAAAATGCATAAAATGTATCATTTTAACTACATGCACTGATTTTTAGTCAGACTTAATAATTTTACATTTTCCCCCTTTTCTTTTTAAACATTTAAGTGTTTAAAGAACTGAATTTTGGAGAAAAGTCAATTCTTTCAAAAGATACATTTCAGCTGCCCTGAAGAATCATAGCTTTCTGTTGATACAAGAGTATATTTTTTTCTGGCTTTCTGATGTTGCAATGAGCTCTTGAATTATGTAGGAAATTCTATGCTTAAAAATTCTTTCATTTTACAAATACAATCACATTATTGTATAAGGGTGAAGCTGAAATTAGCTATGCATGATATATTATCTCATGAATATACAAAAATAGTGAGAGCTAATTTATTTACTTGTAAATGATGAGTCCTATCTGTTTTTTTCTGCATCTGAATGCTCATAATTTTCATCACTAATGAAATACTTGGGAATCTAAACTGTTTCTTGAGCTTGGCAGTATTTAGTACATGCATTTGTCTTATGACTTATTATCCACCTCTTCTGTGAATAACTTTTTGTCAGGGGCAAAAAAAACAAGAAAAAGGTAAAATCTTGACCTCACTGGATAAATGGCAAAACTCACTAACTTCAAGGGGCCAGGATTTTACCACACTGGTCATGTGTGCTTTACAGAAAAAAGGAAAACCAGAGAGGCAAAGATACCATGTCATTAAAAGCAGAGTCTGAAAATGAATCATCATCTTATGCATCATCATGCAATATGGCAAATGCTTACAAATAAAAAGTAATCAAAAAACGTCAATCTGTAGTTTCAAATGGAGTTTCAAAAGGAACTTGATATTCCACAGAAAAAACATGTATTACTGTCTAAACACTGAAAATATAAATTTTAGTATATCATTCTAAAAATCCAGATTTCGTATCTTTAGCCAACTGTAATGATTTTTTCAGCCATCAGTTACTATGATTAAATATTCACAGTTGTATCTGCTTCTTTGCAGCAAAATGCTTACTGCATAAATGTAATGCACATTTACATTCTCTTCAGCATGACCTGTTCCTAAAAATGAACCAACTTGATTATCTACACATACGATACACATCAAATCTTAATGGGTGTTGGGTCCCCAGTGCAAACAATGACATGCACGTGTAAATCAATATATTTAAAGGCTGTTTTTTGCAAGCACTGGCTTGCAAGCAATATTTGCATTTGCAATGGGCAAGCCTAGCCTTGTACAGACACAAAAAGAGATGTCTTTGTTTTAAATGATTCATGATTATTCTTCATGATTTACAATAATAGGAAGACCCTCAGCAAGTGCAGCTGTGAAAAGAGAATATAACTTAGCTTTTGTAGAACACTTTGCCACATTAAATCTGAGAAGGATGTCAACACTATTATCCCACAGGAAAACCAAGGAAGAGAAGGAGAAGCAGAACTCCATGCGAGCCAGCAACCCAGTCTGACACTGAAAGTAAAAGTCTGGAGTAAAGCAGTTTGTGGCTAATTTAACACTGCACCCCAAAAGTAAGCCAATCTTTTGTCTGCTGCAGCATGAACCTCACCTAAGTCAAGTTTTACTATTTGCATTCCAGAGTTTCCATTACAGTAGCTGTGGCACATACAAAAAAGTCGTCCTGAAAGTCTAAAGAACAGCCTGTAATTTAGGCACCCAGTGTAAGGTAGATTTGCAGACCCCCTCTTTAGCTAGTCCAAAAAGTGGTTTATCCCGTCTTAAGACAAGTACTTGAGAAAGACAGCATGAGTTGCTCCACAGGGATCTCCATTCTTCTCCATTGATAAGGGGACCCCAGGCAGCCAGATCAGAGGTGAGACACAGCTTTGGATGGCTACCATCAAGTGAGATGAACTCTGTTCTGCAAATGTCAACTTTCACTACAGAAGCCGAAGAATGGAGACACAGGTGGTTTAACCGCCCTGGCACAGGGCAGTGCACTGAGCCTTCCAGGTCCTAGTACACTGCATTGATAAATTCCTATACATTGTATTCTCATCTGCACTGTCAGTTGAAAAATAATGAAATGGGACTAACATATAGTGCATCTAGCTTTCTTCCCTTTCTCTGACACAAATCTGTTGTCATTACAAAGGAGTTCTGCTTTTACTGTCTAGAAGGGAAGGCAGGTATACGCATTTGTACAAAGACCTACTATATTCCTTTCTTTCCATAACAAAAAAGCATACAATTCATGTTATTTTATCAGAAAAAAATTATACTCTTTACCTATTATCTGCAATTCTATCCATAGCAGGTATATTATACTGTAATTAAAGTATATTGTATGCATTATCTATGAAAGAGCTGTAATCATTTCAACATACTATTCATTGAAATACATTAATACAGTTGCTATAATATATGAAAATTGAAATAGATGAAAATAGAATACAGTATTATAACTATTTTTAAGGTTTTTCTTCCTGGAAGGGTCCTCCTAGAAATATCAGAATTTACGGGCTATGTTATCCTGTCTCCACTAGTTTCTTAAAATGAGAAGGACATGCAAGAGGCTAGCTACCTCCTAGAGATGTCTCAAGGCAGTGCAAGGGGAAGCACAGCAGGCATCACACTTACCATGAACGAGACTATGTAATGATTTTTTCCTTTGAGAGAAGACAGGCAGAAAGGGAAGGAGTTTGTACATTTTCAGCTCTACTTCACAGGATGGATGACTGCTGGAGACAAGCCTGAAAGTCTGATCAATTAGGTCATTATCTCCCAGTGTTGCCTTCATGAATTGGGAGATGGTGATCTCTACATGGAAGGGTTGAAACCTTCATTGACTTTAAGAGGAGTTTCATAATTAATTCAAACAGACCACTTCATATCACTAATATTCTCATTGTAATGATTTGCATCTTTGAATGATTAAGGATTTCCCACTAAGGGTTTCCCACTAATATCTGCAGGAATAATGTCACAATGTCAGAGGTCTCACAAGTAAAACCTGTTTTATCAGCTTCTAGACTGTCCTGAGTGAGTTTGTAACGAACACAAAGCTCTGACTTCAAGAAGTTTGACTTGTCTCACTGCACAGTCTTTGAAGAAGTGTTTTTTGTGCATGATCAGTTAAATATGAGCCCAATGCTGGCTTTATATAGAAGGCAGTTAAAAATTCACTCCGCTGTAAGTGGAAAACCTTGTTACTCAGACAAGGGGTAAGAAGGATGCAGGATGTATTCACTCTTTCTTATTGGAAGCTAGATCTCATGTGACTTAACTACATTAAGGTGATAAGCCTTGTGGACCTGTACAGATTTGACTGAATGACAGAGATGACCTTGACAGGTTTGAGAAGTGGGCACCATGTGACCCTCATGAAGTTCAACAAGGCCAAGTGAAAGGCCTTTCACTGGGGTTGGAGCAATCCACAATATCAGTACAGACTGTGGGATGAAGGGGTTAAGTGCAGCCCTGCTGAGAAGTACCTGAGGATACCGGAGAATGAAAAATCAGACGTAAGCTGGCAATGTGTGTTTGCAGCCCAGAAAGCCAACGATAGCCTGGGCTGCATCGAAAGCAGCATGGCCAGCAGGTCAAGGGAGGGGAATCTGCACCTCTGCAGAGGGATCTGGACAGACTGGATCGATGGGCTGAGGCCAACTGTATGAGTTTCAAAAAGGCCAAGTGGCAGGTCCTGCACTTGGGTCACAACAACCCCATGCAATGCTACAGGCTTGGGGAGGAGTGGCTGGAAAGCCGCAGGGCGGAAAAGGATCTTGGGGTGTTCGCTGACAGCCAGCTGAACATGAGCCAGCAGTGTGCTCAGGTGGCCTTCTTCACATCCTGGCTCGTGTCAGGAATAATGTGGCCAGCAGGAGTAGGGAGGTGATCGTGCCCCTGTACTTGGCACTGGTGAGGCCACACCTGGAGTACTGTGTTCAGTTTTGGACCCCTCACATGGAATTGCTGGAGCATGTCCAGAAAAGGGTAACAAAGCTGGTGAGGGGTCTGGAGAACAAGTCTTATGAGGAGTGGCTGAGGGAGCTGGGGCTGTTTAATCTGGAGAAGAGGAAGCTGAGCAGGGACCTTACTGCTCTCTACAACTGCCTGAAAGGAGGTTGTAGTGAGGCGGTTGTTGGTCTCTTCTCCCAAGTAACTAGCGATAGGATGAGAGGCAATGGCCTCAAGTTGCATAAGAGGAGATTTAGACTGGATACTAGGAAAAAAATCTTTACTGAAAGAGTGGTCAGGCATTGGAATAGGCTGCTCAGGGAAGTGGTGGAGTCATCATCCCTGGAGGTGTTCAAAACACGTGCAGATGTGGCACTTAGGGATATGGTTTAGCAGGCATGGTGGTGTTGGGTTGATGGTTGGACCTGGTATCTTAGAGGTCTTTTCCAGCCTATGATTGTATGATTCTGTGATACTTTACTCTTGTGAGACCCCACCTGGAGTCCTGCGTCCAGCTCTGGGGACCCCAGCAGAAGAAAGACATGGATCTGTTGCAGTGGGTCCAGAGGAAGTCCACAAAAATGATCAGAGGGCTGGAATACCTCTCTTATGAAGCAAGGCTGAGAGTGGGGGCTGTTTAGCCTGGAGAAGAGAGAGCTCTGGAAAGACTTTATGGCAGCCTCTCATTATACAGAGGGGGCTTATAAGAAAGGCTGAAAGATACTTTATAACAAAGGCTGTAGTGAAAGGAGAAGGGGCAACTGTTTTAAACTGGAAAAGAGTAGGTTTAGATTGTAGACAAGGAAGAAATTTTTTACAATGAGGGTGGTGAAACACTAGAACAGGTTGCCCAAAGAAGTTGTGGATGTGCCATCCCTGGAGGTGTTCAAGGTTAGGCTGGATGGCATTTTGTGTTTCCTGGTCTAGTGAAAGATCTCCCTGTCCATGGCAGGGAGTTGAGCTAGATGATCTTTTAAAGTTCCTTCCAGTCGAAACCATTCTATGATTCTATGATTCTCTGATGTCTAAACACAAATGACTACAATGCATACAGCATCGAAGTAACTGATTTTCTGATTTTAAACACTTGTGCGCAGGGATGATGGTTGATTTCGTTTTTCTTTTTACTTACTCCCTTTGTATAACTCTTCTCTTCCCACTAGAGCAGACTACAAACCTAGAGAAAATCCTGCACATACCTGTTTCTCCCCACTGGGCTTCTTGTGGTTTAACAGCAGCTCCACGGCACCAACCACCTCCTTTCGTATGGCATGCAACAGAGCATCTCCCACATATACGTTAAAACTTAAGAGCAGCTCTATGAGCTCAAGGTTCTCATTTTCAATTGCAATAAGAAGTGCAGTTCTTCCCAGGGGATCAATGCAATTAATATTGATCTTGAAATAAATTTCTGCTTCCTCCAAAGCTTTCTTTACACTGGCGTAATCTCCTTTCTCCACGGCGTTCAGATAGGCTTTCTCTGAATGAGACAGTTCAGATTCTGCCCGTACAATACGAAGAGGGATACGATCTCTGTAGGGAGCATTGACACTTCTTTTGTAGTAGAACTGGGCCATATTTTATGCCATTCTAATACTTTGTCTCTGCAATATGAAAAGAAAGATTAAATCAATAATGTATTTTGGGGGTACAGGGCTTCAAATTAATATTTGCAATATATATGTATTTAAAACTCATGCTAAAAACTGGTATTGAAACAAGTACAAATGGTCTCCATCAACAGAACTTGTAAGATCACCAGCAAAATGTGGAAACTAAAACATACAACCAAGTTGTTGCAACTTACCAAGTCAAAGCCTATCTGTTAGCATACCATTCCCTTGTCTGTATTCCTTAAACCTGTGGCAAGCATGAGGTGATATGATACAACGTAGTTCACACCAAAGGTGTAGCTCCACTTAAACCTTAATTTCTTCATTAAGTTCCACTACCTCATGTTTCCCACAGTTTACGAATATGCTCCTACACAGTTGCTGCTGCTCAGTAGACTACAGGTCACTTACACCTTTTAAGCTTGATTGTGGTAGCGGTTATGCCTATGCTAGAGATTGGTTCAGTTGCCCATTAAAGGTACCTAGGCCTCTTTCAGATGCATCAGCTCTCTCATCTGCATTCCAGCACGGCTTGGGTCTTTCACAAGGCCTCTGCACATTTGGTGCCTCCATGCAAATGGCTCTGATGTCCTACACAGCGCAGGCACCACTCGATGCTTGTGTGTGGACAATTAAATACAGTCCTTCTTATCTGTTCAGCTTGGGCAGAAAGAATATGTTAGCATTGGAATAGTTATTAGCTTTTGTATCTTCCTAGCGCTGCTGAAATATCCTGACTTATCTGTGGCAGGCACAGATTGCACAGTTCAGTGGTGAGCTTTCCTACTAAGATTTTGATTAAATCTCGTACACTATTAGAAAAACATTCATATAAAATGCTTTTCCAACCAGCACTTACTCATGTATAAATTAGAATTCTGAGACAGAAAGGAAAAACAAAATCAGTATGAGATAAATTCCCAAGGTGTAGTAGATACTAATCTTGGCTTTGATTCTGAACTATTCAGTTCTAAACTAGAATTAATACTGAAACACCGCAACTATAAAACAACTAAATCCTACATATAATAAAGCTTTTAATGCTTCTGCTTTTATTCTGTATACTTTGTGCACGGACTCTGCACAAATAATTCCTTCTAATAGGATGATTTTCTCCTAGCTCTCTTCTACCTGGGGAACAAAAAAAAAACAAGGAGAAGAGGGAAGAGAAAAATTTGACTTCAGAGAACAAAATACACAAAAAATACTTCCTTCTGCAGTTCTATTAGAGGTTGAACAGCTTATTAGTCAAGGAACTGTAGTTTCTTGTAATTTTCTCAGCTGACAATGCAAGTTGCAGTAAACCACTACCTTTTCGTCCATTTCCTTCAAGCATTAAAAAAAAACCCCACCCACCTCTGTTGAAATCCTAGTTTGGAAAAGGTAATATGTATTTTTATTGTTGTGATGGTTTGATTCACCAAAAATTTCACCAAACTCATTGAGCCACATAATAATTCATCTGCTCCAGTCTCCTTATGCAGTGCAATGAGAGGTAATTACAAAGGCTGGTACTAAGTTGTTTTCTTCGTTTTCCAGAGTAGATCAACCGGGCTTGAGGCAGGCAGGAGACAGGAAAGGAGCCACATTGGAAAGAATTCCCCTCCAGATCCGTATACAGGATCTGAGCAATTGCAGTCCTTTGCAAGATGTTTTCCCAGTTCTCCCTCCAAGATGGTATCGGTCTGCAGTCTGGGCTACTAGAAGTTGCACAGTCTGTGGATTATTTCCTACTAATCTCTCTCTCAGTAAAATAAGGTACATGTCCATTGCACAGTTTTGTACCTTGGGAAACAAGATATTTCACTCTTATCATTAGTGCACTGTATTTTACCAATCTGCTTTTCATTCTCGCTTTTCAAAATTGCAAGTTCAATTCTAGAAGGAAATGTGTCATGTATGTTGAGCTCCAAACTAACAGACTTAAATGTTCACAAGTAGGTACCTATAAGAAAGGTGGATTGCTATATTCTTATTACAGCCATGCAGATTTAGGGCTCCATTCCACTGCTCATAAATTGTGATCTGGTGCTGGATGCTGAAGGGCGTCCTGCCTGATTCCAGCAGCCACCTCAGAATGACTTAGGTCTCACAAGAGGTCTACTTCATATATGTCAGGCAGATGTTTGGTTAACCCACAACAATGCACAAACATTATTCGGTTTCTTAATATCTACAAACTGTTTCTCAAGACCCCTGGAGAAAATTGAGTGACTGCAACTGGGAGGTTGTTACTAAAAGCTGCTCTCTCTTGAAAGCACAGGAACGAATAAATGGATCATTGCATCCCATTTCTTGGGAGTTAAACCAGCAATTAACTTGGATCAATGAAATCTGGTATCATAGAGATGCTTATGGTAGAAGAATAGATGGGATCTATTACGATTTCATTACGGTGATTTTGGGATTTTTTGTTTCTTTGATTTTATGATAAGTCTGGGGAAGGTCTGTTATTGCTTCACTGAAAGCCCTAAAGAAAACACTTGCTGGAACCTCTTGTGTTTACCTCTTCATGATTCTTGAATGGAGAATAATAGATTTAAGTTTAGTTTGTCTCTTTCAGAAGAGATACGTTAAACACACATTGTCATTCTTCTGAACAGCTGTTCTCTGTTAGTTCTTCTCTCATCTTCCTGAAAATAATCAGGCATAACAAAAATTTTGTCATAACTAAAAATATATGTTTACATGCAATTAGAAAGTAGAGCTTGATTGCTGATACAGTGCGCTCCTGGAAGATGATATATACTTTAAAGATATGGTTCATGGGTGTTTACAAAAATAAAATATTTATTTTGATTTTACGTATAGGTAGTGTTTTGTGACAACTGATACTGTACTGTCACACGTAAATGTATGCACATGACAGATTTACATGGGCACACCATGAGAGCTGTGAGAGTTAGGAGTAGTCAGCAGCAGTAGAGAAGTCTCCATTTGCTTTGAGTTCCCCTGCAGAAACAAGAGTCTCAATAAACAAGAGGCTCAGTACGCTAGACCAGTGCGAGGGGAGTTAAAGAAAACAGAATTTATGGTGCAAAACTTAGCAAAAGCGGAATTGTAGTTTCCACAGAGTCCATACACCTGACACAGAACAAAAATACTTCAGAGAAGAGACAAAATGACTTGCCCTGAAAATAGGAATATAATCACTCAACAGAAACGCATTACAGCCAGAAGCCGGTAAACATCATGTGACAGACTGTCTCTGAGCCATGCAAGTCTTCATACTCATGGGGCTCAAATTCACATCCCGGAGGAATTCTTTTGGTCTTGTATCTGTTTATTGCACTTGAGGGGAATCAGGGACACGGAAAAAAGTTCAAGACAAAGAGAAGAACTGATCTTCAATATTGTTCTGCTCTTGCCTGTCATCCCCGTAATCCTGACTGGGTATATTTAAGACGTGCCATAACTAATACAATATATTAAACATTTAGAGGAACCCTCTATGACTCGAGGAAAAATGTATAATGGACTTGGTAAAGCAAAATAAATTATTTTGATCAGTTTGGAGAAATATCACAATATCCTCTTTCTACATAATCTGTGGGTTGCTTTGTATTTTTGAAAGGAAAAACAAATTATGACAAATGGCTTTGCAAGACATTTGATGATCCCTCTGACCCGACTGATAGCACTGAAAATTACTACTGCTTTAAGAAGTAATATTACATGAGCCAGTATTCTGATTTACTAACCCATGTTCTACTAATCCAGATAAGGGACTCAGTTACAGCACTTACAGTAAAAGAGCTAAAAATTAATAATATCAAGCTGCGCAAGGATGAAACTTACTCTTTAAGACACTTTGTATGAAGAGATTATACATGATTCTATGTCTCTGGAATACCTGAATAACTAGGCCCCAACACACAGAGAATATTTTGAAATTGTGATAACTAACTGTAAACCCAGCTGTGAAATATTTTAGGATTAAGATTTATGCTAGAAAAAGATCCTCAGTGTGTGCAAAAGGAAGAGGTATTCATTTCAAAATAATCTTTACTAGATAATTATGTCATAGCTGAAAATATCTGTTTTGAAAGTGCATGTTTCTCCAAACACAGTTAAAAACCAATAAAACACATAGCCTAACTTTCCCACAACTAGGAAAAACAAACCAGCATCAAATAGGGTCAGATAGTGGGCTGATGAATGGATTGAGTGCAGCCCTGTGGAGAAGGACTTGGTGGTGCTGGTTGCTGAGAAGCTGGACATGAGCCACCAATGTGTGCTCACAGCCCAGAATGCCAACTGTATTCTGAGCTGCATCAAAAGCAGTGTGGCCAGCAGGTCGAGGGAGGAGATTCTGCCCCTCTGCTCCCCTCTGGTGGCACGCCACCTGGAGTCCTGCATCCAGCTCTGGAGCCCTCAGCACAGGAAAGACAAGGAGCTGTTGGAGCAGGTCCAGAAGAGGGCCATAAAAACGATCAGAAGGCTGTAGCACCTCTCCTATATGAAAAGGCTGAGAGAGTTGGGGCTGTTCAGCCTGAAGAGCAGGCTCTAGCAAAACATTATTGCGGCCTTTCAGTACTTAAATGGGGTTTATAAAAAAGTTCTAGAAAGACATTTTACCAAGGCTTGTAATGACAGGACAAGGGGTAATGTCTTAAACTTAAAGAGCGTAGATTCAGATTGGACATAGGAAGAAATTTTTTACAGTGCAGGTGGTTAAACACTGGAACAGGTTGCCCAAAGAAGTTGTGGCTACCCCATCCCTGGAAGTGTTCAAGGTCAGGCTGGATGGTGCTTTGTGCAACCTCGTCTAGTGAAAGATGGCCCTGCTCATGGCAGGGAGTTGGATTACATGTCTTTCAATGCCCCTTTCGACCAAAACCATTTCTTGATTCTGTGTTGCCTTTATGATTTTCTTTATCAGTATTTGCAAATACGCTGTTCATCACCAAGCTTGTTCAGCCTGGAGAAGAGAAGGCTGCGGGGAGACCTGATTGCAGCCTTTCAGTACTTAAAGGGAGCCTATAGGAAAGATGGGGACAATCTTTTTAGTAGAGACAGCAGTGTCAGGACGAGGGGTAATGGTTTTAAACTAAAACAGGGTAGGTTTAGGCTGGATATAAGGAAGAAATTCTTTACAATGAGGGTTGTGAAACACTGGAACGGGTTGCCCAGAGAGGCAGTGGAGGCCCCATCC
>Ga0065711_1046375_pt1 | contig 12925 bp, 5 predicted proteins | sample Hoacrofraction12_FD_59098 | JGI IMG/M metagenome (GOLD analysis project Ga0065711, IMG submission 59098) | Hoatzin crop microbial communities from Cojedes, Venezuela - Epithelial fraction 12 v2 (version 2) | ecosystem: Host-associated > Birds > Digestive system > Esophagus > Crop | place... | reverse complement strand
GGGCGCTGGGCGGGAAGCGGCGCGCGGGGTTGCCCGGGGAGCGGCGCGCGGCAGCGGAGGGGCGGCTGGCGCGGGCCTGGGGGCCGGGAGCCGGCGTTCGTGCTTGGGAGAAATTCCTTCTTGGGCTGCACCGGTTCCAGCCGGAAAGCAGGGGTGACGGTACCGTCTGCGGTGACGAGGGGGGGCAGCTGATCCGTACCGTAAATGAAAAACTGTGTTTTGAGACAGGAGCCTGGTCAGAAGGCTCAGAACCCTCTTGCGCAGGGGTTCCTGAACAATGCGTTGCGTGAGTAACAGCTCCGTGTTACTTGGGGAAACTTTTTTTTTTTAAAATAAATCCTTTCAGTCCGTTACAGTAACAGTAAAAGCCATTGGCCTGCACTTTGTCTAGACCTTGAAACTAAATAACTGGTAAGATGAAAATCCACCCCAGCGTTCTTCTGGGATGATCTGGCTAGTACAGCACGGGATCAAATTGTTCTCGTTAAAGGGCTTTACCCTTTCAGTTTGTAATTTGAATCTCCTGCTTACTTGCATTGTCTTAACATGTTTTCATTTTGAGTAGTACTGATGCGGGCCACTGGTGCACAGGAGGAATAAATCAGTGTGGTATACTAAGAATTTGCAATAAAATCTTACATAGGATTTTGCATGCTGTTCAGACTGTGATCCTTCTTCAGTGGAGCCAGCTTTTTGTCAGCCTCTGTTGCTGCACAGCAACTGCAAACTATTGATCTGGAAGTTGGATCCAGAAGACCAGCGTGTGCCAAATGACTGAGCTGAACAGTCCAAAGCGAGCATGTGCAGCGAGACTAGAATTTTATTGTGAATAGGCTAGAGCTCAGCCAGGTCTGAACTGAATTCCACGTGTGGCAAGCTTGAGTCTTTCTTAGTCTTGCCTTCTGTTTGTTGTTACTTGCAGCTGAACGAGTGCTTTTTAGAAAAACTTTTTCAGGTGTCAGACTTAATCTGAAGGACTCATCCTAGGTCTTGTGTTGTCTTACACTTCTGTGGAGTTTAATGTTTACCTTGAAAATACTGCTAAGGAAATAGACTTTGATTTTTGTCTCTTAGCATTGGAGCTGAGCCACCTCAGGTGGAAGCGAGTTGCTGGTTCTGGGTATTCTGGCACCCAGTGAGACAGACTGGGAGAGTGGTGCAGTGTGAGAGCTGGGGAAGTGCAAGAAAGACAGGGTATAACAAGGCTGAAGGAGTTCCGGTGGCAGAAGCTATGTGAAGACAAAATCCCTCTGTCCAACTCAATCTGTATTTCAGTGTGCACCAGCAGATTGTCTCTGTTCTGGAGCATATTGTTAATGCATTTTTCTTAAAACCAGACTAAAATCCAAATTAGTTTTTTTCCTCAGAATATGCAAGAGAGCAAAATTTTTCACATCTGTTAGTAAATTAGTATGTTGTCTTAAACATTAATTGAGCTGTATTGTGAAAAGCACCCACAAGACAATGGTTCACTTAAATTTATGTTGCCTAGTGCTTAAAAAGACCTGCCACACCTAGAGAAGGGACTTTGCAATGTGAGTTAAATTGCCAAACTAAGGTTGGAGAGTTAAATTGCCAAACTAAGGTTCGAGAATATGAAGATTCACATAGCTGCCATTCAGTACTTTTTTTTTTTTTGACCATGAGGATACAGTTTAATGTCAGACCTAACCCACTGCAGCTGCTTGCTGCCACAGAAAGGGTTTTCTGATTTTTTTTTTTAATTTTTTTCTCCTGTGCTTCCTGCTGTAACAGCTCCATTGCTCGTGTTTCTTACAAGCTAAATCAAGTCAGTGATAGACTTATGTAATGGAACTGTTCTGCCCTCTCCTCAGTGGGGGTTAACTTTCTGTTAGATCCGGTGTTGCACTAGCACACAAGGAGTGTTGTCAATTAGTTGATCCAATGCAAAAAGCTGAGGCTACTCCATAGATTGCCATTAAATTACACCCAATGAGGTACAATGTAAAATAGAACACTGGTTTATCTCACAAGTCAGATGTTGGGGAAAACATCGCAGGGGAGCATTAAGGTAGCGCCGGCACCTGAATGTGGTGGTGAACTAATTCAGTCTCCTGTAGTGAGGGTGGCTCATGTGAGACATCTCTAAAGTAACTGCAACTGTTAGGTTGTGTTCTATGGCCTGGATTTTTGTAAAATGCTTTACAGACAAACAGATCACACTGAGCATAGCTGTCAACTAACACTTGCTGAAGTCATGCTTTAGAGAGTGTTACAATGTTATGTACAGGTGGAATTCCAGTTGTGGAGACCAGGATGCAAATTTTAAGGCTGTTAAGTGCCTAGGTTAAAAAGAACTACAAGCAAGTCGAAGGATGCAATGCAGCCTCCCAATCAGGAAGAGGAGGAACTGGGAATACTGCGGAGTGCAGTAGGCTGAGCAGTGACTGGTGAATTAAACTACTAAAATAAGAAGATGGGGCTGCCAGGCGGGTGTTCTGATGAAGAACATAATTTCCTGTGAGAAGGGAGCCTCACGGGAGCTTGTCCTGCTTCTGTGTTGTCAGTCATCTTGATGCTCTGAAAGATGTTACTGTCCTGCAAGTGGCAGAAGAGCAGAATGTGTATGCTTACATTGCCCAATAAACTGTAAGACGTGAGTGCAAGCCCATCTTCACCAGTAGTCTTAATGATTGCTGATCTGCGAACTGTGGTAATGGAGGGCCGTGAAACTGCTTCATCTTCTGTAGCTGGATTTAGCAAGTGTGATAGTGCCCAAAGGGAGAAAGAAGAAATCTGTGCTTCATAGTTCAAAACTGAAGTCAAACTGATACCTGACAGCTTTATAAAGCTGCATTTTTCCTCGAGGATTATTCTTCACACTCTAGCCTTATCTTAAGAGCAATAAGCTAGATGTTATCTGATGCCAGTTAGCTTTTTGGCCAGTAGCAGCTTTCTTAACAACCTTCTAGCTCATGTAGTTGACTGTATCTGATGTACTGGGATTATATGCTTAATGCCAGTGAAGGGAAGATGTTACTTTCAAGTTAAAACGTGTTGCTTCTTATCAAAGATGCTTGCTTCAGTATTGGGGCAGAACTGCAGTGAAGACAAGTTTGTAAAGGAGAGAACTAGACATCTTTAGGATGTATCAGTAAATGCAGATATTCTCATTCCTTCCTCCAGTGTTCCTTGAACCTTCAAATATTAATTAGGAGGCAGAAACTTCAGAAAAGTTTCTAATTGTACCTATTTAGGAATATTAAATAATTTTTGTTCCTGATGCTTTGGCTAGTGGCGAGAGGTTGGATTTGACTTAAAGAACAAACGTTGGCTCTCGCATTTGTTGCTGTTAGGTGCCAGCTGAGGATCTGTGCCTAGAAAAAGGTATATAACAAATAATGCTGTGAAGTATTAGCATGTTTTTACTTATCTTGAATGTAGAACGGAAAATGCTGCCTTAACCAAAGTATTTTACTTGGGGTTTTTCCCAGTTGTTTCATAGTTTCCCCGTGGAGTTCTGCAGTCGTATTTAAAGTTGGCTCACAAGCATAAATGTATGGCTGAAGAACTTGTCTGTTACCTTGTTTAGATGAGGCTGCAGTGAACTACAGCACTACATGAATGTAGGTCTGTAGAAAGTACTGTTCAATACTTAGTGCCTTTGCTCTATATTCTCCTCAACGCAGCTGGTGAAAATGGCTGAAAATGGAGATGGTGAAAACATGTCTATTTTGGAAAGCAAAATCTGCCAGCAAATTGAGGTAAGTTCAATTTATAGTTTGGGATCTGGACTGGGATGTAGTTTTGGAGACATTCAGCGGTAGGGACTTGGCTAGTGGCAAGTTAAGTTCACGGGAAGTTGGACTTGAATCTTCAGCTCTTTCGAAAATGTCTGTCGCAAGTCTATGACAGGTCTTTTAATACTTGAAGACCATTCATAATTGTAGTTTAAGTTGTCTAGAGTTGTCTGTAAGACCACCATTTAAAAACACAAGAGGCTTAACTTGCTAGTGTTTTAGGTGCTATAGCAAGTGAATGTATCATTAAACAATTTATTACTATGTTCACTGGGGTTATTCTATCTATGCACATAGGAAGATACATTTTTAATTCCATATGACTTAACTTTTGGGGGGGGAATTCTACTCAGGAATCTCTGGTGGTCAAAATATTGGCATGTTGCATAACTTGCTATTATGATTAACTGCTTTCTAATTTCTTGCTACAAATTACACCTAAACTTACATGCCTACTTTAGATTAACTATTTCTCACTCTAAAGGCTTAGAGGGTTATCCTAAAATGGAAAACTGAGCACATCACTTAAAATGACATCTAGAATTAAATTGTTTTTGTGAAAGACCAAAATACAGCTGTGCCTGAGTCCCTATTAGCATATGGAGCTGTAGTCATTATTTATGAACACACTGCACCCCCCCAGATCACCAGAGATTGAGGAAAAATAGTTGACAAAGCTAGACTTGTGGTAATGTGAGTTTGCAATATACTGGAGGGAAAGGTATTGTTGTAAAACCAGCATTGACTTCTTAAGGCACAATAATATTGGTGGGAAGGCTTCAACTTATCCTGTGGCTTCAAGAATTTGACCCTAGTTAGATGACTGCTAGTAAGCATCAGAATGTGATTAACTGGCCTATCTTGTACTGAACTGAACAATTTATCCATGTGACACTCTGCTCATCCCATGCTGGACATGAATAAAATGAAAACTTAGTAAACTAAAGTAAAACCATTTTTTTTTTAATCTTACAGTATTTTCTTGCATGAGACCTAAACAAACCTACAGTCTACCTTTGCTTCATTAGTCCCATTGCATGAAGCATTGGGTTTTTTTAGAGCTTGTGTGTTGCAGCCAACTTTTCCAAAAGTATCACGTTAAAGCAGGAAGCAGTAATCTTGGAATTTCTGATTGCTCAGATTCATTAATTTTGGTATGTCTCAATCCACTGCAGTAAGTTGTCAGGTGAAAATGAGCTTTTAAGACTGAACATTCAAAGACAAACCTATCTCCCTGCCTCCCTCTCTCTTCTTTTTTGCAGTACTATTTTGGCAATCACAATCTACCAAGAGACAAGTTCCTCAAGGAACAGATCAAACTAGATGATGGCTGGGTGCCTTTAGAAGTAATGATCAAATTCAACAGGTAAAACAAAGTACAACTAATTTGGATGGAAGGGCAAGTTTCAGCTACTTATCTCTATCTGGGGTTAAATGTCCCTGGTCTGCATGTACAAGTCCTCCTGCTGTTTTAACATTTGGCTTCAGCTTTGCCTATATATTTGTTTAACCTGTGTCTGCTTACTCAATAGGTTAAGTCACCTTTCAAAAGATTTTAGTGTTATTGTAGAAGCACTAAGGAAATCCAAGACTGGTCTAATGGAAATAAATGAAGACAAAACTAAAATCAGAAGATCTCCAAAGAAACCCCTTCCCGAACTAAATGACCAGTATAAGGCTGCAATTAAAAACAGATCCGTATATGTTGTAAGTAAACTTCTTCCTTTGCTCTGTGCTGTTCTGCATGACTTTGACTGAAAACCATCCAAGTAAAGCTTGAATTAACTCATACTAGATAGGTTATAATTTCTGACTCAGTGTCAGTTTGTTGCATATAATTGAAGCTTGTTGCTGTCTTGCAGAAAGGCTTTCCGCTAGATGCGACCCTTGATGATATCAAAGAATGGCTTGAGGATAAAGGTCCAATTGAAAACATTCAAATGAGGAGAACATTGCAGAGAACATTCAAGGTAGCTCTTGCCATGAACAGTTAGACCTGGGGCAGGGATTCCCCCTGGACAACATTCTGTTCAATTACTCTAACGCTGAATGTCTCTTACAATTTAACAGGGCTCAATATTTGCAGTTTTTGATAGTGTTGAATCTGCCAAGAAGTTCACAGAGATACCAAACCAAAAGTACAAAGACACAGAGCTGATCGTGCTTTTCAAGTAAGTCCACTTAACTGATGTATGAACTAATAATGATCAAGGGTGGATTTAGACAAGAACCTGGCTTGACCTGAGAAGTGTAAGTTTCTACACTGCTGTACAGGTAGCTGTACCTTTTGGAGACCAGCATCTCAACTCCCAAAGATAACCTCAACTGTTTTTTAGCTACTGCTGTCTTACAAAGTAATTGTAATGGAATATTTTAACTGGCATTAACTTGGCTTATGTTCTGTTGAAGGGAGGAGTATTATGCAAAGAAGAATGAAGAAAGGAAACAAAACAAAGTAGAAGCTAAAGCAAGAGCAAAACAGTAAGTTGTTATCAACTGCAGTGCCTCATTTTGCTCACCTGACTGCCTTTGAACCAACTCTAACTAATTTAACTTTTCTACAGGGAAAAAGAAGAAAAACAGAAACAGGCAGCAGATGCTGAAATGGTATGGGTTTCTTAAATCTCTATACCTGAAAACTATGCTTTTGTATAAATTTTCAGTCCACATGTAACAAACATACTTCTGCAGCTACACTTTGTAAAGCTAATGTGGGATATTGAGAATTTGAAATTCTATTATATAGAGCACTTTCTAGAAAGTCACATTAGCTTTCCAACTAACCTACAGTAAGACTTTGTTTTGTCATGGTATTTAATCTTATTTTCAAAAGACTAATTTTGTTTAAAGGATCATGTCCTGAATTTAAGTTACTAGGCCTGTTTACCTGTTCAGAAGTGATTCTAAATGCACTATTGAGATGATTGTTCTTCTGTGGTATTTGAAGGATCCAGTCAGGATTTTATCAGTATTATATAGATTTTCAACTTGAGGCGTCAGCCCACAGACAACTGTTTTGTAGCATTTAAAGAGTGTAACTCTTATGGGAAAGAAGTCCTAAATTACACATCAATGTATAATGGGAAGCAAAGAAAATTTTAAAAAGAAAAAAAAGGGGGGGACACACACCTTGCAAGACTTGGAAGTCAGCATAAATAAGCTGTGCAGCAAGAATACTTGGTTACTGATGGTGCTAAGGGGGGTGACTTCAATTGCTTATGTATCGCTATCATGTTTTAATAGTCTTAGGATTGAGGGGGAAAAAAATGAATATTTGAGCTTGGCTCTTCAACAAAAATGCGGGGTTTTGTATTTCTTTTAGAAGTCTCTGGAAGAAAAGACAGGATGTCTTTTGAAGTTTTCTGGTGATCTAGATGATCAAACATGCAGAGAAGATCTCCATGAGGTATTTTCTGATCACGGAGAAATCAAATGGATACACTTTGTCAGAGGTGCGAAGGAGGTCAGTAGAATCTTGGACAGTGAGTTAAGATGTCAGTATTAAAATTTGAAACTGAATGATTAAATGCTTGTTCTCTTCTATAACCAAATAAAAAAATTGACTTGTGGCATTTCAGAATATTTAGAGAATTAAATTATTCCCTTAAATTCTTTCAAAAGAACAGACAAAGGTTCCAGTCTTCTCAGCTGATAGGTTCAAAACTGAGAATGTTAGGACAGTCTGAGGGTTTTGGTTCAGTCTGGACGTATTTTACGTCAGGGAAGAGTAATGAACTTGCTGAGGTACCTAACAGGATATGTTGTTCATTGTTCTTGCTGAATGTTTTTGCAGTAAGATTCAAATGCAAATACCACTTTTCTTTTTAAGGGAATTATCCTATTTAAGGATATTGCAAAAGATGCTCTGGAAGAAGCCAAAGAAGCACATAACGGAAACCTACAGCTTCGGAACAAGGATGTTACATGGGAAGTGCTAGAAGGAGATGCAGAGAAAGAAGCTCTGAAAAAAATACTGGAAGATCAGCAAGAACTACTGAAACAGAAAACAAAAGGTCCTCCTTTTATTGGTTTAAGCATTTATAATGTCCTAGAAGTGACATTGTGTGAAAGTAACTAAATAGTGAATACATGTAAAGCACTGACTAACTGTACAGTATTCTTTTGAGCTCGCAAGTTAAAAGACAAATGATACAAAGCTTCTGACTTCTCTCCACAGGACGCAAAATTAAAGGAAAAGGAAGAGGGGGAAAGATACCTCAAGGTGCACACAAAGGGAAAGTACAGTTTCAGGGCAAGAAAATAAAGTTTGAGAATGAAGAAGGTGGCGAAGATGATACTAAATCAGGTATGTCATTCTGTGCACTGGATGCAGCTTCTTTAGTACACGGAGCTACTTTCTGGGGAAGTACCCATGTTTCTTACAAGTGTTTCAGATTTGGCTGTGCACTGTAGTATTTCTGTCCTCTGTCAGTATCAGTAAAATAACTTTAAGGGTCTTCTGCTTGATTCTGTCCAAAAAGCATATTAAAATAATGACTAGGTAGCTGAGGCTGTACTGTGGGGCTGGTTCAAAGCATTCTGCATTGAAAGATGGTGGTTGTCACCAACGTTACACAACTGTACAGACCCACTCTCTTCAGTGGTGAATTTTTTTTCCTTGAGGGTATGAGAAGACTAATAGTTCTGCATATTGGTATTTAGCTTGGAGAAGATGAAGAGCTAAGCTTCTGTTCATTAGATATGGCACCTGCTTAAACAAAACGCAGTGAAACCTACTCCTGTTAGATTGTATTCCTCCATCTTCTTACTGGCCCTCCTGCTCTAAGGTGACACAGGGAAGAAGCTCTTCAAAGTTGGTATTTTAGAACATCTAAAAGCTTTAAGTCACAGTAATAAGTAAACCCTCTAGTGTAGCCGCGGCTTTGGATATACTAGGACTCATCCTTGAACTTGCATGGTAGGATGGGTTTATTTTTTCAGAAGATTTCAGGTAATACTGAAATGTTTTCCTTTACCATAAGTGACTACTTATTCAATCTTGCAGAACCAGCAAGTCCCAAGAAGAGACCGCTAGAGGAAATGGCAAAAGAAGAACCTGCACCAAAACAACTGAAAACAGAAAACGGAGATGGAGATCAGTAATACTAAAATAAAATAAATCATTGTTTTTATTGTTCCATTTTCAATAGGTTTTAAAGACATGCCTCAGTTCAGGAGTTTCTTGGCAGAAAATCTAATGAAATCCACTTCAATGTCAACCTATAATGAGAGGAAAGCTTCATTTTGTTGGGTTACAGCTTTTTTTTTTGTTCGTTTAAGAAGCATGCTTGCTCTAAACATACCACCCTGGAAAACTTTTATATTTATAATCTTGTTTATACTGTCGGATCCTCTCGACTTCTATGGCACCTCATTCAAATGTAGAAGGTTCTGGACTTTGTAATCTTGCAGTTACGTTAAATAGCAGCTGCCAATAAATTCAGAAATTACAGCTGCTTACTTGTGAAGCTTTGGATGTTAATGTAGTGTAAAGTTTAGCTGAAGTAGCAAAGCTGAAGGACAAACTTCCATCCTTTAAGTTCAAGTCACCAGGAGAATAGGTACAGCTGAATAAAACTTTTGGGTCTTTGCTACTCAATGTACCTAACACTCTTCAACTCTTGCTCAGCCTACTCCAGGATGCTCTCTGCTTCCCCTGTGGCAATGGGATACATGTCTTGTAGGCCAGCGTTTAGCACCCAGGAATTTGCCAGTGGGTGTAAGCTTCCATACTTCAGCATCCTGACTAGATCTTCTCTTGTGCTTCCTTCTGCCCCCTCTAAGATGCTTCTGTGAGGGATTTCACTGGCTATACCTATTTGCGGTACAGGGCATAGAACACTGAAATAATGCTACAGCTGTAAAACCTTGGTTAGTCTGGCCTTCATTACTTAATTCAGTCTAAGTTCCAGCTGCAGATAGGATCAAGCAAATAATTACTAAAAGCTGAATGAAGGAGGCTACCCTTAGCCTCTTCACATCTAGTTGCAGTGCTGGCTTTAATCTTTGTGTGTTGCTTTGTCCTGGATTACAATGAATTCTTTTCCCTGTTCAACTACAAAATGTAGCAACAGCAATGGAACTTGATGCCATCACAGTGAACTTCTCCCAAGTCCTGCGAGCATTCCTCATCCACTACATATGGCCCTAAAACTTGTATTTTCTTAATTAGAATTTATTTACCTGCCTAGTACAAGACATTTTCCAGTTATGTTAGGTTTTATACTTACTGATTTCTTCTTATGGAACTTGTATGATGCTGGTAGGTCGTATCTAAGTTCTGTGAACAGCACAAAGAATACTTGTTACACTAGAATGATTATTAGTCAATTGACTTAGACCCTACAGCCACGTTCTTCCATTTCTGCTATTGCCCACCTGTTTCTCCCTGACTGGAGAACTGGTTTGACCTCTGGATTAGATGATGACTGAACATTTGAGCCAACCGCATCACACAGCAAGTGGATGGCTGAAATGCAGTTGTGTTTCAAGCACTTGTACAACTTCCATGCCTCAAGCTGTATGACTGCGTAAAGCATCCAGCTGGTGATATTTAACAATCAGGAAGATACTTGAACAACTGTCAGAAAAATACTTAGGTGACTGCAAGGACAGGATGCTTTTTTGTGTGAGAACTGACCCGTGCTTTGCTTTTGTTATTCAACAACAATCTCCTTTTGAAGCAGAAAGGTAGGTAACTTCAGCTTGAAGGCAAAATCTAGTCCAGGAAGAAATCCAATTCTAATGCTGCACAGAATACGTATTCCTCAGAACTTTATTAAGTACCTGCTTGTATTCTAGCCAGGTAGCAAGGTATTAAAAAAAAAAAAAAAGCCAGCATAAAAAAAGACCTGTGTCATCACTCTTAAATTTACCATGGGCTGTCAAGACTAGCTAGTAATTTTACAGATATTAGCCTCCAACAAAATGGGGTTTTTTTACATTAACTATAAATTATTCTTACCTGCTATGACTTCCATCTTCACTTCCCATTCATCTGCTTTCTTTTGAATGTGCTACAATATTAAATAGATACAGGTACATTTAAAAAGCTCTTTTCTACACTGTCTTATAAACATCTACACCCCTGTACTTAAATTTAAGAAGTCTCCTGTGCTTTTGTTTTTCAAGCTGAAATACATCACATACTTCTCTTGATGTATGTGAGATCACAGTTATTTCTGTGATTAGTATGTACCTGAAACAAGTTTCATACCCTGTAAAGGTGTGAACAAATTGGTGAAGCTATAGACAACGTCACTGAATGCCAGCCATTTCATTGCCTGGTTAATGCTCACCCTCCTAAAATGAAGGACTTGCCTGCCGTGTTGAAGTTTTGTGAAGGGAATATACAGCTGTTTTTGCCATTTGTAAAGCGGTTTTCAGAAAAATCATATCCATTCCTGAAAGAATGTTGAAATTATTACAATTGTTAAATGCAAGCTTCAACCAGGGGCTTTAAAGACCTGCTTCTTGCTTCAATTTTTCTGGAGTAATAGCTGTTTGAGAAACAGCACTGAATATATTAAGGTACATAAAATATTTCTAAGACCCAATTGCTTTTAGTAAAAAAAAAATGACAGGGATCTGAAAAGAGCTAGTATTGTTTATTTCAAACCCAGCAATTCTTAGTTACAATGCTGCAGATGTTAATCTGTGCTTAGGAAACTGCTGCCAGATCAGCAAAACTCCAGGTAATTACAATAGGTAATTATAATAGAGAAGGGAAATGTTTGATTAAAAGTGTTTCCCTTGCTATTTCATTCCTAATGATTTCTATCTGACACTCAGAATTACCAACCTTTATTACGCTTGGTACCAAACGGGGGGTTCATAATAACTGTGTCAAAAGTCTCTGACATGCTGTCGGATAAAGAACAGACATCACACTGAACCATGTTGATGTTCGTGAGCTCAAAGTCTTCAGTATTGCTATTAAATATTTCCAGTGCATCTGCATCTATGTCAAACCCCACACACAATCTATTAAAAAAAAGTGCCACATATTAGTCTCTTGCAAAATAAAATGGTGTTTAAATTCTGTAGCAAAGTTTTAAAAGGGATCTGTGTACACAATTTGTTCTATGGAGGAAATGTAACAAGCATACACTATAAATTCAGCGCTGATAAGAATGCAAGTAGCTCTGTTGCCCTTTCTCAAATACCCTTTTAAAGTCTGAAGGAAGTTTCATGTGTTCATGTAGTGCTTCTGGGGAAAGCGAACGTTATGACTTCCAAATTCATGACAGCGGTCCATCCTTTCCACTATTTGAATGGTTCTTGACTGTATAAACATTAAATAGCCTCATTATGCACCGGATTAGATAATTAAAATTAGCTTAGTTCAGCATTGCTATGTTCTAATCTTATTTTCTACTGTTCTATGCCAGAAAAACACACGAGAATTTAGCATTAAATACTTACCCTGCTCCTAACATTGCGCTTCCAATGCTGAGCATGCCACAACCACATCCTAAATCTGCAACTGTTTTGTTTTCAATATCATCAAAAGTATTGTGAATTGTATAAAGCATACATGCTGCGGGAAGGAAAAAAACACAGGTCAGTAACATCAAATTCACATCTGATTAATCAAGAAAAGCTACTCTGCCTTCATAACACTCTGAACTTAAGGTTTCTCGTCATGCAAAATGAAGCTGATGTTCTCACTGCCTGTAATTCTCTTTTTCATTTATACGTAAAACCAAGTCAAAAAACATTTTGACGAGTTCTTGAACTCTCAGTGGTGGAGAGATTACCCACAGAGCTGTGAGTATCGTCTGTAGAAAAAGTGTGACTCTAAATTTGTTTGGGGAAAACCAACAGGAAGACATAAAACACTGGAAAAAATCATCATTAAGGTATGGATGAGTGTCAGTATGTATGCTTCTGCTGTTTTCTGTGTGCCGTGCAATAAGTCCGTTTCAGCTTTCTCATCTGCAGATTAAGATGCTTCTATGGCAGCGTTATTGTTAGATCAATTGACTTGATTTTTGGATTGTACAGTAACAGTATACTTCTAATGCAAATAAGTTAGCAGCTCATTAAAAGATAATTACACTCCTGCTGGACGCAGTTTCTCTGCTTTTAGTGTAAAGGCCTCAAAGGAGATAATGCAGTAGCGAAACTTTTTTTTTTTTTTTTTTTTTTTTTTTTTTTTTTTT
>Ga0065711_1046374_pt1 | contig 12925 bp, 5 predicted proteins | sample Hoacrofraction12_FD_59098 | JGI IMG/M metagenome (GOLD analysis project Ga0065711, IMG submission 59098) | Hoatzin crop microbial communities from Cojedes, Venezuela - Epithelial fraction 12 v2 (version 2) | ecosystem: Host-associated > Birds > Digestive system > Esophagus > Crop | place... | reverse complement strand
GACCCGCCTGGACAAGGTCCTGTGCAGCTTGCTGTAGGTGACCCTGCTTCGGCAGGAGGGTTGGACTAGATGACCCACAGAGGTCCCTTCCAACCCCTACTATTCTGTGATTCTGTGATTCTGTGATTTAATTCCGTAACAATTTAATTTGAGATAAATCAAAATCCCTGTTTAATCAATTCCTTCTCCTCCCTTGTTTCAGCTGTGATGCTCGTCTGACCCTGTGGTGAATGTGTTCAAGGAGTGAAACCGGCAGAAAACTATCCTTATAGGAAAAAAAAAAAAAAGAAGAGTGGCTTTCCATCAGTTTAGTTCCCTGAATTGGCTCATTGTGTGATATAAGCCGAGCTCCTCAGCTGGACCAAAAGATGGAGCAAGAGCACTTGTCTGGAGACAGAAACACAGAGCTGGGACTAAGGGCAGGATCATGGCAATGTTAACGTACATCTGCTTTTTGTTAGAAGCATCTGGATTTAGCTAGAAGACTGAGATTATACACTGGAACTGAAAAGAAAAGCTGCAAGGGAGACTCAGGAGCTGTAGATCTCCACAGAATTTCAGGCCTGGTTCTGGGCTTGGCTGAGATCTCTTTACCTTTTCATAGACAAAGACAGGCTTTATTCTGTAATGTCTGGTAACCTGTTTACCCAGTTGCATCTGTGCAAAGCAAGTGCAGAGTGAGTTCAAAACATTGTCATTTCAGGACAGGAGCTGTATCTAATTGGTTCCCTTGGTACTGTAGGATAATTTTCTATTCCATACTCAGTAGTATTATGTTCAGTTGTGAATTTTAAACAATCTATCTTTTTGGGTGCCTGATTTATGTAAGGGAAGTATTCCACAGCTCCAAACCACTTCTGGTGGAAATTATCCTTTGAATGATCCTTGATTTCCCTTAATTTATTCTTAATTTCACTATATACTACTTCATCAAAAGTGACAGGCATATTGATGGGAGAGAATGAACTTTTAGCAAGCTTTTGTCTTATCTAGAGGGAATGATAGCATGCAAATCTAGCTAATTAGTAAATCAAAGCAAACAACAGAGCTAGGTTTGCCAACACAGTGTTTCTTGGTAACGAGTTCTTAAGAGCAAACAAGTTCTGCAGCTGGAAAGGTGTGTAAACCTCTCATAGCATAGCTGCACTATCTTAGTAACGTGAGCTGTGCTTCCAGTCCAGATTCCCTAGGGCTTCCACGCCAACTCACATCTGGAGGAAGTCAGATGGGCTGGCAGGCTGGAGGTGAGGCAAAGCTTGAACTCCAACCTGGAGGCTTAAAATCCAACCCACACAAGCAAGTTGAGTCACCTGGCACAGTCAACTGAAGCCACAATCAAGCAGACATAAAAAAGAAATTCTACACATGACTTCTGGATGAGAGGAAGAGGCTAGAAATGTGTTACCTGCAAACTATCCTTAAGGCTAAGGAGAATTGATAGACACTTGTACGCTGCAACTATGTCAATAAAGTATTTCCCTGGATAGTTCATCAGCTTCAACTAAATCAGCAGATAATAATTTAAAACTTCCTCTATTTGCAAGAATAAGAAGCAGCAAAGCCATTATCTCACTAAATCATGTTTTTACTGGATCACTTTCAATTAAGCCCATTTTCAACAAGATCATTCCATTTTGCAAGATAGCGCTCCTTAGCGCTTACGTTATGGAATGTATGAGAAGAAAGAGAACCAGCAGTTTCAAACCTCACCTCATCAAAGTTCTGAGTAATTTATAGTAATGGCTGACACTGCCACATTGCCTTTCATCACAAAGGGCATCAAAGCCATTTAAGAGAGCAGGGAGAGACAGAAACAGAGAGAGAAAATGACATCACTCTTCACCAAAATGCAGTCACTTCTGAGGAAGAACGCTGAAGTTGTCAAGTGTCAAACAGAAGAACGATGGCAAAACCAAGGAAGAATGCCTTCTGCCACAAAAAGCAGGAATTAATGGAAACCAAACGCAGTATTCGCTCATGAATCTTGTTTAAAACACCATTAATAGCACCTATATATCTACAGGAAAAGTTCCATTAGTATTTAATTACCACAAAATATTAGGGGTTTTTCTTGATTTTACTTTCAAATTGAAAAATGACATACCTGGCAGCATAATGCCTCATATAAAATGCTGAAGACTTTTTTATTTTTAACTTGAAAATTATTATTATTTAATACTGCACAACTACATCATGCAAACCCCTTAAATTTCACTGGAAGTCTGCATCCAACTACCAACCCATGTTATTTGTGACATCTGACAAAAACATAGACTGAGGCAGCATAATCATAACACTACTTGGCACTTTACATCTTTAAAGAACTATGGAAATGTTAATTAATTTCCACAACAGCCTAGGGAGTAAATATTTTCATACTGATTTTACAGATTAAGGGGATGAAACATAATGTGTGGACATGACTTCTTCAAGGCAATCTATCAAATAAGTGTCAGATGGGGGCTAGAACTCAAAGATTCATCAGGCCTTTAAACAATAATGCCTGGGGCAGCCACTTATTTATTTATAAAAAGTAGCTTGAACCATTTTCAGATTCTCTTTAATATGTTATTTTACAGCGTATTGATTATTTACAGTAGTAGCTGACAGGAAGGACTTGCATTGTTCCATCTTTACAATTAAATTCTTCATATTTCAGCCTCAACTTCAAGATTTGTTTCCATAAAATGAAGTGCATTCTGATCCAGAGATGAAGTAGGTTAAAAGGTGCCTGAAAGAGACCAGGATAGCATCTTGGAGCAGAATGCATGTCTTGGAATGGGTATGTCGAATTTGTCTTTCTCTCCACTGTTTAGCTAGGATTTTTCTTAATGACCTTTTATAAAAGCAGATCACATCCTTTCAGCCTGCTGTTTTGCTTTTATTTTATTTTTGCTCTGTAACAATACAGAGAATAGTTCCAGGTGCATCCTTTTTTTTTCATATTCTCCTAAATCTCTTGTTCCCAAGAGCTTCAGAGCTCTAGAATCTTTTGGAAAGCTTTTTTAGAACACATAAACAAAGGCTCAGAAATTCAGATGGCGATAGTTTGCTAAACAGATGAACTCCATGGCCAAAATGCCAAGTATCTGATCAAATAACAACTCTTTTTCACCAAATCAGTACTCCTGAAGACTCATGTTAAATACAAGGACTAGAAAACAGATGAGACAGACATGATACCTTACTACACAGCATATTTAGGTGGTTGGACTAAAAGCTATTTGCCTAGAAGAGTCAAAGACCAAATCCCAAAGCTGAGGAAACGCCTTATTCCTCTGCTTGACCTTCTCCCTTCCTAAGCATCTGAGGTCTGGTCTACCAAAACTAACAGGTGGTGTTTTCCTCATGCTAGCCTGCTGCATCACACCACACATCTGGGATTGTCTAGGAAAGTATACTCTATAATACAAAAAGCAAATGAATCACTTCCAAAATAAATAATATCCTTCCTCAGCACTAGTCCCACACAAAATCAACCTGTTTCATTTTCTCTTATTTGGAAAGAAGCTCTGCGGCAACATCCTGCAGAGCATTTACCCAAGTCTGCGCCTGAACAGTGCATTTCACTTCCAGCTCACAACAATTCATTTTCATCGCTATTTGAAGATAGAACCAACTGAATTGAACGCGATAAACCACTTTATTTTCCTATGTAAGAGAAATAAAATATTTCTGTAAAATCCTTTGGAATGAATTCTGTCAGGAATCTAATTAGGAGTCTCACTCCACAATTTCCAGGACTCCGCATACATCTTAATTCTGTTATAGCTACAAACACACAGTAGTGTGTTCTTTGCACCAACTTGTAGCAAAGATCAGTGACAGATCATTTGGTTTGTTGTCATGGTGTCTGTGAAGCTGATCAAGATGCTAACATGCAACCAGGCTTCAAAGGGTGCTCCAGTGCAAACAGGAGAAAGAAGCAAGGACAAATGAAAAGGAGAGCAGCAAGAAGAGCTTTTGTCACTGTTTGGGTTTACCCTTTTAAAAGCTGGTGAGTTCATGAGTCCAAATGTGGTTGAGCAAGAGTGCAGAAATCATTTTCCCAATCCAACACAAGCCAGAAAAGAAACTTCATATGATGTGATATAACTGATTACGGCAACTGATCTCTTTGGGTGCTATGTGACTCACTCTTCCTTTTCCCCCAGGAACGGGACAACTCCTGTCTCACAGGACTGAACCATTGGAATCTGAGATCAATCTACAAATCCCATGCTCTTGAGGCTAGTGCTACTTCATAATCCACCTAACAAACTGAGAGAGAACATACAAGCACCCCTCTTGGATGACGCCTTCCTGGACCACCAAAACACTAAGCTGCTAGTAAGTCTGTGACAGAGTTAGCTAAGCCTACCTTCATATTATCAAGATAATGAGCTGTACCGAGTCTTTAATTCACACCCAGATAAAAGCTGTTTACAAGAACAAACCCAGAGTATGAAGCTTCTCTACTGTCCTCAAACACTGTGAATCTTTGTTACAGCAAACAACCACTGTGTGCTCAACCTGGATGATTTGGTAGCCAAAGCAATTCCAGAAGAATGGACATTGCAGCAACGTATGTCTGCTAAAGAAGCTTTATGTTTCTTTAGCAGTCACTAAGTTTCAGCAGAAGAAGCTTTGCACTGACCTGTTTCTAATTCCTCCTAGTAGGTTTCCTGTTTTTTAGCAGTCTTTATATAAAGCACTTGTCTTCTCCCCACTGCTGCTCATCCATATAGGAATATTGTCTCTTTGGTGCACCTGTCCCTGGTGCACAGGCATATAACTAGAAAGGTTGTAGAAGGCTCACAGCTTTACGCCATAACTCCCTGTAGTTAAGAGAACGTAATTCCATCCGTCCACTTGAAGTAATGCAAGGAATTAAGCAGTGTCTTTTTATGCTTAGCGGAACATTTACAATTGAATCATGGCTAAATCCTAGGCATTGTAAAGCCTTCTTCAAGTACTCTTGTACATGAAGGGACAACAATACTAATTTAACATAAGCTGTTTCACAGTTTTGTGAAAATTTTGAGTGTCATGGAACCAGTAGACCTAGGGCCGGGGGAAGTGGCACAGCCTGCGCTTGCCTGGACTCTTGATAAAAATGGCCATATAGAAATTATTCTAGATGGTCACCAACTCTGTATGGTGTGATCCAAACCAGCCCTGGTTATTGAGATTTCTGCAGGAAACTCTACCTCCTAAACAGGCCAATTCTTGTCTCCCTCTCCAAGCACAGGTGTCCATTTTCCCTCTATCCTCACCAGAAGTGAGGACTACAAAGGTAGGATTAAAATTTGGTTTTCCTTTTCTCATCTGATAAGTAGTGTGTCTCAAAGTCCATAAGTCATCTGGGAGAAGGAATCCAAGGTTAAATTGGTTACGGTTCCTACGTTAATAAACACAAAGCTGATGATGTTCCGATGTCCTCTACACGTGCCTTCCTCAAAAGATCTCCACCTTGCAGTGTCTGTTCAATACAACATTCTGTTTCCCTCCCTTCACTGTGGTGTGGTTATGCACTCTCTGCTGTAAGGAAAAGCTGTCATTTTCACCTCTGAGGTGGCTACTCTTCATAGCAAGATCCTGTAACAAACTCTGGGAAACCACAGGATGAAAGATTGTACAAATGTACATGAGTCTCACTACAGAGAACTGTCTCATAAAGCAATTGGTTTTGAATGTTTAAGGTTTATGTTTAGTTAAATGAATCCTTCAGAACTTGAAACAGTTTTTTTTTCATTGTTGTTTGGCTTGGTTTGTTGTGCTATTTTTTATAAAGGATTGTTTCAAAGAAAATTAGCTCAGAGCATTAGTCACTGCTGTCAGCTTCTGTCAGCTTTGATCCCCTGTGACAGGATCTGAAGGCCTGTGTGCAGTGTCGTACCGATCTCTGTCCTAAACATGCATCAGTGGTTACCTGAAAGGCTGTGGATGAGAAACTGCCGCCATCCCTTGAGTAACTGGAACAAGGAAGGAGGACACTGTGTGCACTGATTTGACAAAGGATTAACCTGTTTCCTCTACTGTAAAGTTGTAATGGGCTCATTCATTACTCATAGAGCTCCATGACACTTCACATGTTAGGGAATGATGCCTCTGGTTCATTCCAGGAGGTGGCCTGCCACATTGTTAGGAAAAAAGAGATAGGAGCCAGACAGGAGTGGTGGAGGGCTAAGTTAGATAATCATAATTAATACTGATATTTACTGGGATAACAATTAACTGCCTTTACACAGTGTTTTAGAGCTTTCAAAGTGCTATAAAACATTAATTAACCTTCACAATTACCATTCTGAGATAGGGAAATGTCCACCAGCACAATGTGATTTGCCCGAGTAATCCACACGCTTTGAGACAGCAATTAAGAAAAAGACAAAAAGAAAATCTCCCTGATTGAAGTGTGTATCTATATTGGAAAAATCAGACTGTGTGACAGTCATTCAACCCCATCCCATATGTCTCCACCACACTGTGAACAGCTGATGTTTTGGGGGCTGCAGTCAGCACAGAACAGAGCCCGGGACCCCGCTCTGCAGGGAAGCAGTGGGGAGCTGGTGCTGGCTTGGAGACCCAGCACCCGGACACATTGCCTTCCCTCTAGCACAGGCATGCAGCACCCGTAATTACCCACGCTCCACTCAATCAGCCTCCTCATATCAGGCGGCTGGCCCATTTCCCTCTGCTTAAAATTTAATCAGAGATTTTACTGCTCATCAACAGCTTAACGGGAGCAGTTAGAATTCTAAAACTTTGCATATTTTGGCTTAATTACTGCTAACAGACAGATGCCACTTTCAAACACTCTTCTTCTCAGCCCTTGCTCCCCGCAGCTGCTCAAACCTGGAACATAAATTCATTGGTTAAATAACCAATAAGTGGCAAAATGATTAGAGATTAATGGAAAGACAGAAATCTCCTTATTTCTGCTTGATGTTTTATTTTTGGTTATCTCTGCTGAACTGCAGTCTGTATCTCCCATTTGGCAAGTTAATAACTTCACTTATGCCTGCTGTAAAGCAAAAAGTAAATGGAGACAGTAGCCTAGAACTGTGTAGATCCTGAAGTGTCAGGGCATACTGCTCCCCTGTGTGATTCACATGCAGGAGCAGCGACCTATAATAAGTTAATTCAAATGTAGTAAGGAATCAGCTCTTGATGGCCTTTTTCTAGATAGACTGGTTTCCATTAGTTTCTTTCTGAGGTGCCAAGCTTCTCTGACTGCGAGGTGGAGCAGCAAATGGTTGCTTGAAATACAGGATAAAATGTCAGAATGATCCAGGACCAGGAATTAAAATGCACATGAATGATGATGGCTGCTCCTGGGACAAAGGAGCTGTACTGATTTGGGACAGACCTATTACCAATCTCCTACTCTAGTCATGTCCCATTACCTGCAGAAAACCACCTTTTAAGAGGACTTCAGTGGACTGAAAAGGTAATCAAACCAGTACATTGAAAGAGGAGCCAAATGCTCCACTTCTTAAGTTCCCTCCGAAGAACAGAATCCTGTCTGCACTTCTGTTCATTCGATGCAACTATCCCTTGAAATGGAGAGAGAAGAAATGCTCTTCCTGCAGACATGAGTGTTTTGACTAAGGATTAATCCTTTTGGAAAGCAGAACCCAGGATGGATACTGTGTTATCACTCATTTGTAAGGCAGCTTGTGAGGTTAAACTAGATCTTCAACTGGATGTCTGCACTGATATCTGCTTTTTCCAAAACAGTAGTCAATTTGGGATAGTGAAATTTTACTGAGCTCATAAGAAAAATATTAAGTAAAAAGCCATTTATCTGTTAGCACATGGCTGGATGCATGATCAAACTGCAGACTCAGGACTTATCAGTGTCTACCGAAAATTTGTCTTTGCTTCCTAGAAATCACGGGTCATATGTTCAATGATTTTTAAAAAAATACCAGTTCGGTGAACAGATTCTTTTCTGTCCATAAACTACCTTGGAGAGAAAGAAAAAACTAAAAAAACCCAGCCACGAAATCCAGAAGCACTTTCAGACAAATCACAGCCAAAACCTGAATCCCAATCCATGTGAGTTTACAATCCTGCATAAAAAATTTGTCCTGCAACAGTTCTTTTGCCTTGACAGAAACTCTGAGAGGGCAGAGAATGCAGTTTGTTCTGCCTGTTTTGCCTGACATTTTACATACACTGAAGAGAACAGACAAGAAGTTGTTCAGAATTAAGAGCCCATGAAGAGCTCATTACTACATTGCAGGACAGATCCTGGATTGCACCACGCTACCTTTTTTTCACCTCACTGACTCAAGAAAGAAGATACTGCTAGCATCTTGCCAGTGCAGCAGAAGTAGCTCTTCAAGCACTTACTTGTTCACCTGTCTGATTTAAGGGACACCTTGACGGCAGGGCAAAGTCTCAAACAGAAATAGTCCTGATACTGTTGGCATACAGGCAGTAATGAGTCAGCAAATAAAGGTCCGGTAGATGGTGCTCAAGACTGCAGCAAAATTCTAGGTTTTGTAAGGTTAATAAAATCATGCACTTCAAATGGTTTTCATTGTGCAGTTCTTTAACCCATCTCTTACCCAGCAACCTTTTACTTACACAGGGTTTTGAGCAGGGCTGCTAAGAACTCCCAAACTTGGGAGATACCTCAAGACTGTTCTTGACTTTGACAGGGTCAGCATAAATCTGACTAAAATTAGAAAACAAAACTGCCTTTCAGATGCTGTATTCCCAGTAAAGACTGACTATAGAAGAGGAGCTTAGTATTTTTAACTCCTAATAGATTGAGATTTCTGAGGAGGCCCTAAGGTTTACACCAACCATAGTTAACAGCCATTTTCTTTGTCTCTGCTTTGCTATTTTTCTTGATTTCTCCCTGCCCATTGCAAACACATTTTTAGAAGCAGTAAGACAACCTTTTTTCCTTACTCACCATGGTAACTGGTGGCTGTAGAACATGTGCCTTTACAGCTTTCTTTTCAGAACATGGTAAGGCTGACTAGAAGTGTAGTAGAACCCTGTGGATTTCAGAGCACAGTGATATTTGCATTGCATACTTATGGCTTCAGGCTTGGCCAAGTTTATAAATTTGTCTCGTTTCACAGAGAAAAGATTATTTTTGTTCTTTGAGTGATCAAGAAATCTGGGTTCATCCATTTTTGACAAAAACGTGCTGTGTGACCTTGACCAAGTTGTTTCATCTACCACCCCTTCATCCCTATTTGTAACCAGAGACACTTCCCCACCTTCAGGTTGCTGGAAAGTTAGACTTGTGAAGCTTTCTACAGCTACAACGAAAAAAGCATTCAAGATGTCACAAGACATTTATATCCCTATCTAGCCGACATCAGGTAAAGACATACACTGAAAGAAAGGACACACGTAAGTCTTAGCATTTCAACAGACTTGTAACATCACAGTTACTCAGTTCCAAATATTTCATCTCCAGAATATTCTCCCTTCAGTGAACAACTGAGCTTGTGAATTCTGCAGCAATTACTTGTTCTTTTGCAAAGGATTCTTGGGGTTTTATTTTTAGATATGGGAATAAAATGACTCAATTTTCCCCCTTGTTGTTTCCTATCTAAGCAAGCAATAAAATGTCAGCACTGGGGTAGGTAATGGGAAGGAAAAACACCTCTATTGACTGAGTATAGTTGAATATCTTTATGAACATTCCGCTTGTGCCTTAAGCACAACAAACACTGCAGGGAAAACATATCAGAGATAACAAAGAATGAACTGAATACAAACAAAATCATTCATCGGATGGGAAAAAAACAACATTCAGAAGGCTTCTATAGACTTCAGCCAGTTACTGCACTTTATTTTTTCATACTGCTCTTCATAGGCTCAGGTAGAAGCAGAACACCGTGTCCATCAAACAAGAAGGTATGTTACAGCAACCTACCCCTGCCACTGAATGTAAATTGTGAAGCAAATTGCTTGAAAGAATATTTTACCATAGGTTTCCCAATTTAGGTAAGGAATACAATTAGAATTGAAGAGATTATTACAGCTCATGATTCTGAGTGTTCAGCGTGGAATACTGGGAAGAATATCAGAATATTCATCACTGTTTGAAATAAAGCCACAGTTCCCAAAACCCAGTCAGACCAACTGTGCCTCTAAGTAGTGCAACCTGGCTGAAAAGGTAGGTTCACCATGCAGTTGTAGAGGGCTCATCTAGGAAGGCACCAATGTGTCCGGATACAAATGCAAACGCCTAATGGTAAGGGCAAGAAGTCAAGTGTTCGCACCTACTCCTACTGTCTTCATAAGCCTCTGACCCCAGTCAGGTTTTCCTTAACGTATAGCTTCTTCTCTTTTATATATCAAAAAGGCCAGCCTTTCTGATAGATGTCACAAAAAGGCTGGCCTTTTTGATACATAAATTATCCCAATGCCCTGCTTTTGTCGAGTCTTCCCTCTCTTTAATTCCTTCTCATCTGCTCTTTCTGATGCTCCTTTCCAGCTGGCCGTGGAGTTGGGCAGAGCTCCCTCAGGCCTTTTCCCAAAGAGTTATGTACGACGTGTCCTTCCCATACCTAACGCTCAGCTCTCAAGCTGTTCCGATTAATCCGCAGCAGCTCATAGCAACTCCCAGCTAGTCACCTGTATCTTTCATCATACCTGCAAGCCCTTTGGTTTGAACATACAGGTCACAGATCTAGTCTCCCTTTAAAAATTACCTACATGGAAAGCAGACACTGTCCTTTGAGTCTGAGGGTTGACAAGGTATGTCAGCAGCTTTGAAATTTCTTGTCTAAATGCCTGACCTCAACTTTTCAATTTCCTTTATGTAGCAGGTGAGAGCTACACTTACAGATCAGAATAGAGTTTCCCATACACCATAGCTACCATCAGGTCCTCTGACAAGGACGAGAAACAACTTATACAGAAAATATAAAATGCAGGAATTTCCTATGCAGCATATATAACATGTAGTAGTAACTACTAGTTAGTACATTCTAGTAGCACGAGTAACTTTTTTCCCCAAAGGCTACGTGCATTCAGGCTGCTGGATGGCTCCACCGAACTCAGCCAGGCTCTATGTTCATGATCAAAAGAGTAATAAAAAATAGCTACCAGGAATCACCAAAGATTGCCTGGCATATTAATAAGGATGCTGATCACACAGCAGGGATGTGGAGGCGGGGGGGCGGGGGGGGGAGCTGTGCAAGGCTGCACAGCTTCTGTCTTTCTACTGAGTTGTACTCATGGAGTGTGTAATTAATTGTTACTCTTCATTTATTTGTACAAATCAATGAATTTGCAAGTAAGTGCCACCCAGTGACAATCTAACAACTGACATGAGACAGTGAAGGCAAAGTTTCCTTCTGAATAGCAAAAGGAATTCCACCTCATTTTTTCTACTTTCAGCTCTGCCCAGGCTCCCTTGCTCCAGTCTTCCTAGACTGCACCATTCTTCACTATATCCCTGGCTACTCAGGAAGATGCTTATTCAATGAACTATCATTAAGCCTTCTTTCTTTGTGTTTTTTTTGTAGGTTTTTTTTTTGTTTGTTGTTCTTTTTTAAAGAAACTAAAAGACTTCCTTAGTTTATTGGGGAGAAGAGGGGGAGAGCTGCTGGACACAAAAACGTCTGTTCTTCATTTTCATCAAAGGCCACTGAATCTTGTTGCCATTGGCTTCTTGCTGAGGCCCTGCTTCTCCACTCAGGAGAGGAAAGTAAGCACATGCTTAACCGCTGTTTAGATCCCTGAAGTTAAAAGTCAATTGCATGCTTAAACGCTTCTCCGAATCAAAGTACTCTCCCACATACAAATTCTCTAACATATTGAAGTGTGTACTGCCATTTCTATGAACAAGCACATTTGGTGCAAAAGCTGTTATTAATATTTTGCTTATATTTTTTAAATGCTGATAAATGGGGAAATATGGAGTGAAGATACACTTGCAACAGGCTTATTTGGGGACTCTCCGTAGGTAGCTGGGACTCACTGCATTGATCCAATTTCAATACTAAGAATATTGCAGAAAAGTTTTCCAGTGAGTTAGGAAACATACGTAAATATTAAGAAAAATGCAAATCTGTAAATTGCAAAAAAATCAATGCAGCTAAAGCAGTATTTGAGTATAGTTGAAAGCCTTGCTACTGAATCACTACAATCCATTCTTACTGAAAATGCTATATATCTCTTTCAGAAGCCATAACTTCTATTAATTACTTTTCCCTGCAGCTGAGAGACCTACAGTTTCTGCACCTGATTCGCCGCAGTATTACTCCAGCTTCATGCCAGCATATCTGCATTGAAATTAATGATAATTATGGCAGCATTAAAGCAACACAGTATTGTCTGATAATCTGCCAATTAAAGAACTGCAGCAGCAACGATTCCTCATGCTCTTGCTGCTGGTGGGCTGGGTGGTCGAAGTATGAACCCCCTCAAATTTAGACTGAAATAGCCACAGAAACCTAAAAAACCCCTTGAAATCTGAGCAGGGAAGATGGTGATCATCTTCTACAGATAAAATGCCTTTCATTCAAAAATACCTAGATGTGCTGAGCAACTTTTCGTACAATATAAAAGGAATAATTCTCCTTGTCACTGGAAAGAGCGTACTAAAACGTTACTTCACAGCTTTGGACAGGGAGGTGAATGGCAGCCTTGTGCTGGCAGCCGGCACAGAGCCTGCGCACGCCTGACAGACCCCGGGCCGGGGCCGGGGCCGGGGCCCGCACCCTCCTCTGGCCCTTCGCCAAGGGCGGCCTTTCTCCTGAGGCAGCCCAGAACGCGCAGGAACTGGAGCTCGGCGGGATTTGGGGAAACTGAAGAAATACCTGAAACGACGCTTGCCCGGGACGCCTGGCTCGACAGTTCCATTCGCGGCGAGGGGAAGCCCCCACACGCCGCCCGCGCCTGGGCCGGGGTCCCGGCTCCGGGCCCGCTCCCGGCCGCGTCCCCCGGCCCTGTCCCGGCGGCA
>Ga0065711_1046363_pt1 | contig 12925 bp, 5 predicted proteins | sample Hoacrofraction12_FD_59098 | JGI IMG/M metagenome (GOLD analysis project Ga0065711, IMG submission 59098) | Hoatzin crop microbial communities from Cojedes, Venezuela - Epithelial fraction 12 v2 (version 2) | ecosystem: Host-associated > Birds > Digestive system > Esophagus > Crop | place... | reverse complement strand
CACAGATCACTGAGTTTACAGTGATGGGCTGTCCCCTCTTACTTTTGTCTGATAAGATAAGCACCAGTTATTTACTTCCTTTGTTAGCTCTTCGGCTCTTGACACCTCAGTCCGTTTGTCTTTTGTCTTGCATTCCACAAGTCCAGCAAGGCCATCGATTACAGATAGAAAATGAAGATTGTAAGGGAGACCTGCACCAAGGATCTGGAGATATGTAGATCACCTTTTCCTTTCAAGAGACAAGTACAAGCTTTAATCTAAATAGATGCTGCTGATTGTTTTCCCTTGTAAGCACCGGAGTGCCACCAAGTTTCTGCAATTGCACTAGTACTCCCATGCCACTGTGGTGGACACAGGCAAGCAAACTGGAGGTGGTCCTGTGAGAGACACTTGTATATCAGCAAAGTTACCTTGAGTAAGTAGAGAGAATCCCTAGATCCTTCTGATGCTTTTCTAGTCCTGTAGTTATTGAGACTCATTTGCTTTTGTTATATCACCCATGATCTCAGAGTCCTGAGCAGGGTTCCGTAAGGTCTGGGTGCTTTCTTCACTCAAACAGTTACGGTATTTGGGTTAGGTGAAGCTTTTATTGCAGTGGCCACTGAATGCTTAGGTTCTTTTCGAGTGACCTGAAAAACCATTTGTCCATCTGCAGTGCTGAAGAACATCTACTGTTCGGCTCGATAACAAAGTCTGTTTGCTTTAGCATTGAGAGCAGTACTCTGCAGGACTTCTCTGCCATGTCCTTACCAATACGGATATCAAACAAGAAAGTCTGTGTGTTCACACTGAGAGATTTAAGTAGTATGTATATCTTTTCTTTGTTAAGGTTTCAGCATATCCATGGAGGGCAAAGGGGAGAACAAATCGTCAGGTTTATCCTCATTATTGGCTGTTTATTTCCAATGTAATAGTACCGTCAAGCAGACAGCACTTTGAAAGATGCCGTACTGTGTTTTCATATAAACTAACAGTGTTTGCCCTATGTATTTCTGCCTTTCTTCTGAGAGATAAGGAAAAAGAATTTCCAAATCATTGAATTTTTTTTTTTTTTTTAGTCACTGCAAAACCAAAACTATTTGGTGGAAATCAGAACTTCCTGCAAATCCTATCGTGTAAACCATGGAAGTGGTGATCTTTTGTAGTTGCAGACAAAATATGTCACCAAATATTTTTAAGGAGTTTGAATGTTTCTTTTGGTGTTTTCACTAGGCAAACACGCAGGTAAAATGCTGTAGTTACCTGGCAGTAGCCTTTGTTGGGGACAAGGATGGGCAAATTGTGAAACTTGGTGTTTTTTTTTGCTTTCTATGTGAGGAAGCGTTGCATATTGAAAAAGAAATTTAAAAAGTGTATCACTTTCATCCTCTTCTGTGAATAAGATCTATGTTCTAAGTTTGTGTTGCTTTCTTTTATATGTATGCCTGTCTTAGTATTTGTGCTTCCCATCTGAAAGCTCAGCCTACATGTTTTATGTTATGGGGAAGTAAATTCCGACTTTTTAGAAACTATTGGGGAAAGTTAGATAAATTGAAAACAAATAGAAAAACATTGATAAATTTTAAGTAAGTACAATCTCTTATTTAAAAAAAAGGTAAGTGCAGATTATCTTCTCTTTAGCTTAAAGAGGGTGGTGTTTTTGTAACATGATAGTGAAAATTGGGGGTTTTTAGATTAACTTTGGTTTAACAAACTGTAGTTCAAGTCTCTTGTAATTCCATCACTGAATTTTTAAACAATGTGTTTAACCTCTATCAGTGACTTTTTTTTTTAGCTTGAATTCTGCAAAAAAATTAAATAAAAACTACTTTTTTTAGTTGGGTTTATTGTGAGGGGTACTTGTGTATGTTTTTCTGGAAACGGTTAGTTTAACTAGGTGTTTTGTTTTGTTTCATGAAAAATAATTAAGGTCTGTATCCACTGATTGGTTGGAAGATTGGGGAAGAAGTTGTTTACTTAACTGAAGGCTGTATGTCAGACATTGGCACTGCCATAAAATGGGCTCAGGATATAAGTAAGTAGTTCTTTAATTTCATAGAGGGTAAAATGTATTATTAAAGAAACTGTTTTATGGGGTTTTAGTTATGTTATTGGGCTTGCTTTTTATTATCCATAGTTGAAGAAACTAGCCTACATGTTTTGAACAGCGCAACATGCACAGTCTCATTAGTAGGCTCTCTGCTGAGTGCATTTGCTGCAGTGAGTTTGGTTTGCGCAATTTGCTCATCAGACTCTGCCTCTCAGACCCTCCTACCTATGTAGGCTTGTATTTTCCTGAAACATTTTACTCCACTTGCGCCCTCGTGAGCATAACAAACTTCCTGATGCTTTCTTTTGCTGGTTTTTTTTTGTTTGTTTGTTTGTTTTTAACCTGGTATCCAGACTTAAATAGAAGTGGTGTAAAGGAGACCTGTTGAAAGTGAGATGTGTGCTGCCTTAGGGTATTAGGACTTGACTTTTCAGTTGAGGAGAAGCACAGAAATTGACTACAGATGAAGTCTGGTTAGCATGATTGTAAACGCAATGTCACACAAACAGTTTCTGTAATGCTGTTGAGAGATGTCAAGCTGTACATCTCAGAATTAATAACAGGTTTTGAGTTATATGAAAATAACGTGAAGAACTTTCTTTTTAAACGGTGTTGTGCATGTTGATCCACATAGAAGTAATGTGCCTTTTGGCTGTGACTGTTATATACTGAGAAGATTTGTATTCCAGATTAATAAAAGACCAAGAAAAATACTGTCTCTACAGTAGTTGATGTTCAAAACCACTGATTGTTTACAGGACAGCATTTCTGAGTGTTCTAATAAACTATTTACTTGATTTGCTTAGAAATTTAATACACCTTCACCAGGGTGCAAAAAAGGAATTAGTGTCTCAAAGTTTGGGTTACCTAGAAAAGGTTTTCCTGAAGTGTAGCTCACCACAAAATTCCACATCTTTTGAAGCTGTCAACTTCTGGTGCATATACATGCTCATACATGTGCCCTTAAGGATGAAGTATGACTCAGATTGGTCCTCAGATCTTCATTGGTCAACATTTGACTGAACCTAAAGAATAACAGCCACTAGTGTTTTGACGAAATTAATCAATTCAATATGAATGCAGTGCTACAGATACAAGTATCAGTGGTACTTACAAGCTTGCTACTTTGAATTTCATACTTAAAATGGATGCTTATTCATATAGAAGTTATCCGTACTTAAAATGGATATTATTGGTAGTGCAGAGCAATAGTGTAACAGATTTTTTGCTAGTCTGTAGTGAAATAGACGTGACCTACAGTTGTTACCACAGGCAAGAACTGGGGAAGTTTTAGAGGGAGATAAAAAGACAGACATGCTGCTATAAACTCTCTAAGAAGTGAGACCTTTATTTTCTGGAAACATGATTGCAGAGAAGCAGAATTCAGAAAATTTTATCAGTTTTACGAGTAAAAAGAAGGGTAAAGCTTTTGCTTTATAGCAGGAATTGGGCCAAAACGCAAGGTAAGCTAATGGCCTCGGTAAGGGTGGTGAGGTACAACATGGATGAAGGTGAGAAATAGAGTAGTGGTAAAGTTTTGGAAATAGGAATTTGTGCAGCATGACAAACTTAATTTAATGGGCTTCTTTTAGTGGGATCAGATAATTGCCAAGAATTTTGAAGAAGTAGTATGTGGAATTTCAAGGTGAAGTCGATGTTACTTAGTTTTTGGGTTATCTAGAAAAGATTTTCCTGAAGTGTAGCTCACCACAAAATTCCACATCTTTTGAAGTTGTCAACTTCTGGTGCATATACATGCTCATACATGTGCCCTTAAGGATGAAGTATGACTCGGATTGGTCCTCAGGTCTTCATCGGTCAACATTTGACTGAACCTAAAGAATAACAGCCACTAGTGTTTTGACACTGTCCTGTCCTGACGTAGAGGTAGTATATATAGTTCAGTAGTAGCAAATACAACAAGAAGGAAAAGGTGTGATTTAGTTTTTCAAAGATAAATTGAGCTAGATTAACCTAATTTATCCTTTGATAGGAGAATTTACTTTTGAGACAAGAAAAAGCAATAGCTCTCTAGTCTTCTGTAAAACATGTTATATGGCCACATAAGGACATTATTAGTGAAAACTACAGAAGATGGGTGTTAGTACAAGCATTGCATGTGGGTGAATAACAAGGTAAAGAGGGATATCTAAAGGACACATCTGTCTAGACAGAGAATAAAAGCAGTGTCTATCAAAGAGGTGGTATTAGGACCTACCTTATTCATATTTATGTCAGTCACTTGTAAAAATATTAAGGGTGCTGATAAAATATAATGGGCATTAAGGACTTTCTCTGTAGTCATTTGGTGACTGGGCTGAGAATAACATCTCTGAGGGGGAAAAAAACATGTTTTATGTTTTGCAACTCTAGGTTTTTAGCACACTTAGGGTGCCATTGTTAGCACTTTCAATTCCCATTTATGTCTAGTTGGAAAGCTAATGACCTCTTACAGGATGTGAAGATTAAAAGGCTATAGCACAACAGATATGAGAGGATCCTTTTGAATTTAGTCTTCATCTGAATAGGATTTTGTTTTAATGTAACTGATGGACATGAAATACAGGAGAAGCGATCATTTCCCTTGGAACATGTAGTTTGGGAATATTACAAAAGGAAATAGTCTAACTCTAGGTTTTCAACTCTTATTAATAGATGAAGAAATTGAAGTAAATAATAAAAGCATATGACTTAACGCATCTTTACAGATCTTTTCACCAATGTAGATGAAACAGAAAAAATGGCACGGAGTATTGTTGATTCTCAAGGCGTTTGTTTTGTTCCGGGTTTTCAGGTAAAATTGTTATTATTAATATAAATGAGAATATATTTTTGATAACCCAGTTAAAATTTTATCTTTTACATGTTTACATGTAGTAATTTACATCTTATCACAGTATTTATTCTGTAGTACTCAGGTTCTTATTCTCTGTCCCTCTCCATGACGTACGAAGATCATTGTCATACCAGAATGCTTAAACACCACCCCCACCATGAGAAAAACCCTATGAAATAGGAAAATTACTTCCACTTTGGAGATGGAGACCTGGAGGAGAGATAAACAAAATGACTTGCTCACAGTAATTCAGGCAGTGCCTGCAGAGACAGAAACTGATAGCTTTTCTGCCTGATGCAGAGCCTTCAATGCGACAATACTTCTAAGCACTTTTCTAAAAGAATTCATTTTTTTCTGCCTCTCTTCAAGATGTAGGTTGCAATTCATCAGAATACTTAAATGTATGTAAATATGAGCTAGATTGTAAGTCCTGATGTTACAAAAAGCAAAGATAGTAATATTTAGATGTTTCTTTGATATGCAGATTTTAATCTGAATTAGATTTTTCCGTTTAAAGCAGGGTTTGCGCCTTGTTGCTGAGGAGTTCCTGGCATTTGTTACCCACTTTAGTCCCCTCCATTTCCCAGTAGCTTGCCTTTACCTTGCTCTCTATTTGAGGAACTTCCTGCAATTCCTTGATCCCCTCCAGGTCACAGGCTCTGGGTTCTTTCTGCTTGCTTTCCATTTGTGCTAGAGACTTACGTGTCCTCATGTCTGTCCTTTCCACCTCTGATTCACGATCCTTCTTGAATTTCATTACAGATGTGAGTTACTGTCCCTGTGCAGAAGCAGCAACAAGGGTGATACTGATGCTGCCATTCAGTCTAGCATTGCAATGGATAGGAATTCCGGTTAATACATTACATTAAATGACAAATTGTGGTAGCTGGGGAGCTGACATATGGATGGTTGGACTTGATGATCTTAAAGGTCTGTTCCAACCTTAATGATTCTATGATTCTTTACTGCCCGTTCTAACTACAGAGCAGTTGCTTCCTGTATGGGTTTGACAGTTGGTAATAATAGTTTGTAATTTATCACTTCAAAATATGACAGAGCTGCAAGTTGGAGCAGACAAACCTTCATACAGAATGAAAATAAACAGATTTTGCTAATGAGGCTGTTGCTAGCTTAGGAGCTGTACAAAGCCCCAAAACTTTTTCATCTAGTTCTGCCCCTTTCCGAAGCAACCTGAAATAATCTGGATAAAAGTTCGCTTTCAGCGGCATGGCTGTTTTTACATTATGGCTTTGTCAACTTGAAAATATTCATGTCTCCACAAAAGTGTTTTTTCTAACCAATGTAGCTGTCCAGGAGAAACTCTGTGGTGTAGCACTGGTCTCCAAGCTGCCATTTAGAATATTAGCGTTATAAACTCGATTGGGCAGATGGACCAGGCAAGATGAAGGGAAAGCTGTTGCTGTGCTGTGGGGGTTGACTGATGTCTGCCATCAGCTGGTTCTTTGAAGTATAGACAACTGATGTTTGAACCTTCCAGGTGTTCAAAAGTTACTGTGTTACTCAAGCAAAGAAAAGCTGTTAAGATTAAAAAAGCATTCTTTTTTTGCTCAAAAATCACCACCTTCTCTTTTCTCTTAGAAGTTTTAGATAGTAATTTGTTGAGTACATACATTTTAGAGCTACATGGAATATTTTTGACAGCTCATCTCTCTGTGGGTCCAGGAGTTCATTTTTTTTAGATCTTCATTGGTCTACCATACTCAGTTTCATCATTCCTAGGACTGGTGGTTTTTTTCTAAAGAAACTGAACATCTTCAGCCTTACCTTTGTGTTAGTCCTGTATGTTAACAGAACAAGGTGAAGAAAAATTTCATTTCTTTTGCAGGTAGCCCGGCTACCTTCTCTCAAACAGCCAACCTAATCATTATGTTTAGTTTTAAATACCTAAAGCTTGATTATGCTGAGATGCTTCCATTTACCATTTACTGTGTGTAATCGTGCTGTGCATAAGTAAATGTTGAGCCGTGCCAAATTTCAATATTTGCAGATGGGAATACTGAGGTAGACAAATGTTAGCCTGAACCTTTACTTCTATTAATATTCAAGTTTTAGAGATGTTTGTAAAATCTCTTTTTTGTTTGGTTGTTTTTTGTTTTGCTTTGCGGGTTTGTTTCCCCCTTGCTTTCTTGACACTGTCTCCAGAAGGAACCTCAGCTAGCTTCTTGGTATACATTGGTTCAGTCTCTTTTTCCATAATTCTAATATTACCAGTCCAAATTTAGAAGCTGTGCTTAAAAAACTGAATGGATTTCTCTCTGTCACATCTAGTTACCACTAATAGTATCAACCAACGTGAATTTCTTTGCCTGTTAAAAGCCCTGCTTGTTTCAGTGGAACGTGCGTAGCTTGTAGACTTGCAGTAACAGAATCTGTATAAATTTAAAACTGATTGGATTAAGTGGCATGAAAGGGGACATGAACAGAGTTGAACACTTCTGGGACTAACATGTCTGCTTAGCTTCACTGGCTAGATGCTAACACAAACTGATTGTATGGTAATATTTCTTAGACCTCAAAATGATAGTGGCTGGGCAGGGTTCTCATGAAGCCCATATGTTCATTTCCTACACAGAGTAAAATGTTTCACTGCTCATCCACATTAAGGCAATAAGAACCAAGTTTCTTTCTTACTGGATTCTACCACTGTGACACAGTGCACCAAGCGGAGCATCATTGTGAAAGTGTATTTGAAATTGAGTGAATATGTGGATTAATCATTTTTCCTCTTACTCATTCTGCTAGAAGCAGGGATTTCCAGGGCTAATTTGGTGCGGTTAGTAGCGAAAGCAAAAACTCTTCACAGAATCACAGGCGTATGCATATGTATGCACTGATTTTTTTTTATTTTTTTTTTTAAATGATTGATTCTTTCAAGATACTCACCCTGATGTAGAGTATGGGTCTATGCTTTTTAGTTTATTACCTTATATATGAAAATCTGTAAACTTGGAAGCCGTGGATCTTTATTACGCTACTGGACTGGACAAATGGTTCCGTTCTTAGAATGGGAAGGGTACTTGTATACGGGGAACAAAAAGAATATTTTCTTCTACTGTAATGCAGAAGTTTATGTAGGAACTTTTGCAAAATGCCAGTTTTCTTTTTGTGACTGTATGTACTTATCCATAATTTTTTTTTGTTTGGTTGGGATTTTTTTAACATATTAGCATGTCCTTAATTTACTTTATAAATATGTGTGAATATCATGCTTATAAAATATATACAAACTTCTGGTAAGTGTTGTCATAATTAATATTTAGCACAAAACAACTGGAAAGGATTGTTTCCATTTAAAAATTACTGTCTACAGTGAAAATAACATTTAACATTGTCACAAACCAGGTATGGAGCAGCAAACTAATGTTTTTTGATAAAGTTCGTCAGAGAACTGGAGTGGTGGAGAGGAAATTCGTCAGTTGATCCTCCAGTTCTCCTGTAAAAAAAAGAGAACTTAGTGACCATTAGAATTTTAGTTGAACTCGGTTTATCAGTGTCAATAAAAACAGGCGGTAGTGTAAACTAATAAAAAGTACTACCATCCTTTGCAGCATTATTTTTTAAAGTCAGTTGATTTTTTCAGCAACATGCCCTGTCCTAGACACTTAAAGTGTACGCTATATGTGTTTTAAAGAGAAGTCATACGTATTAGAGTTATTTAGCCTGTCAGGTTTGGAAGAAGACACTTAAACCTTTTTCCTGTTGAAAGAAGCTATTTAAACTGTTCACTAAGTTAGCTAAAATAACACTATATACCTCTTACGTATTGTTTTCAATTTTCTCCTTTCATTATGCTGCCTGTAATTGTCGTAAGTTATTTTTTTTTCTTACTATTTGACTCCTTTCTCAAAAGCCTACAAATACAATTCACTGAATTCATGGTGAAATCTTTTCTGCAGGTTTCTGTGAATGACCCATATTTATGTGCCTCTTTCATGGGGCTGAAGCCTTCCACTACCAGAAACCATCTTGTACGAGCTATTTTGGAATCTGTAGCTTTCAGGTACTGCTTACTTAATTATCTTGCTTAGATTTTCTTATGTTTGCTTCTATTTTGATCAGCAGCGTGAAATAGATACATGGACTTCTGCAGTTTGTAAAATATAAATTGCAGTAATCCCTTACTGTTACACTGAAAAGAAATTTTAGGTGCTTTCTTTTTTGTCTTTCACACTTTACAAATAAACTCCTGTATATTTATTAGTTCAGAGTTTTTGTTATTAAGTAACCATATAGGGAGTCTTAAATTACATTGTCTGCATGTTCTAAAAATGTTTTCTGTTTAAAGTTTGTCCTTACTGTCCTGACAGTGTTTTGTCATAAGCTGTAGCCCACTCCAGCTGTGTTTAAAGTATTCCTGAAGCTGGAAGTTTTATATTAGCTCCTTGGCTAAAGCTGGAATTTTTAGTGTTTTATAAAACAGTCATAGGCATCTTAAACGTCTGTAAAGATGTGAATGGGCAATGACTTCCAGAACTAAGTGTCAAGGTTAAAGATAATACTGCTAGTCACTGATGGTATCGTATCAGTAGCTCACCGTGGAACAGATCGGTGCTGCCTCGCAAACCCCTGCAGCATGCCTCCAACTGAAGTTGAGTATGGTTTGAGCCTGGCTCGTGCTGCACTGTGGCCGGTTGGGGAACTCTCATGATTCCTTCCATCTAGTCACCAGCTCTGCTTTGGGCATAATAACCTCCTGCAAAGAGGCAAAAAGATGTCTGGAGGGAGGGAACATTCTGAATTGCTGCGGCTGTTTCTAATGCTTTTTTTTCTGCACTGTAAGAGGAATGTGAGATGCCCTAACTCCTGAACTGAAGCATGGGTCTCTTGAGAACAGGGATGCTCAGAATCTCATCTCATTCAAATACCCAGCTAGCAAAGGGTAGAGATCCTTTGTGTTCAGATTTTCTCCCATTAAATGAAATGGTTTCAGAACAAGTCAAACTTACAGCCTTCAGATGTTCCCTTTAACGAACGGCTGGATAAACTCCGATTAACACTACATCAGCTTACTTTCCTCACTTTAAACCACTTGTTACATCAACAATTGCATCTTGTCTGTGGAAGCCTATCAGCAATTTCAGGTGTGAAAATTGTACCTTGTACAGTGACTTGCTATAGAGTGGGCTGTGATTTAGCCATACTTGTGCCTTTGTAATGATGCGTAACAAAGACCAGTTTCAGTCTTTCCCCCCACCCCTTTTTTTTTAATTTATGCATTCTGGAAACTTGTTAGCTATTGCAGCAGTTATGATACAACTGAGGCATGTTTTTGCCTTGTATTTTATTTTCTGACTATGTAGATACTGGAAACACTTTATGGAATGTATAATGCTTAATGCAACTAAATATTCTTTTAAAGAAACAAACGGCTTTATGATATCATTGTGAAGAAGGTACGCATTCCTCTTCAAACTGTTCGGTAAGTTCCTTGTAAATTTGATATATGGGAGTTTGATTTAAATAGGTGTGAATTTTATTATGCGTTTTATTTTGCTGTGAAAATTCTACTGCTAAGAAACAGATGACTACCAAGTCAAATGTTAATGTAACTTTAAAAGTGGCAGTAGAGACTACCCACAGAACAGTCAGTTATTAATTAAACCACTGGCATTGGTGATTGTCAGGAGGTGAGTAATGAATTGCTCTAATTATTTTTTTTTTTTAAAAAAAAGCATATGCATGTTTTCAGGTAGCACTACAGTGCAGATAGCCTTCTACAAAGGTCCTTCTACCCTTTATTAGCATTCTTTCATACTGAAACTTTTTGTGCTGAGACTGTTGCAGACTGAATATTCTCTGAAGATGTCAGTTAAAACTGGATCTATTTGCGAGGGAAAGAGGAAGAATATTTTTACAGTTCAATTGTTAAGACATTGGTTTTGCTTCAGTCTTTGAAGAAGCAAATCAAATTTAGTGAGGTAACTGTGATTCCTAGGATATGCTTTTCACAACATCTTGAAAAAATTTAGCTGAGGTATGCGTTGCTGTAAAACTACATTGCACATTTTGGTAGATACTTCATTTGGATACACCAGTTGGCTTAGAGCCTCACAGAGAAAGGTCTCCAAAACTTCTCCTTCTGGCTGCCAGGGGTCATCATGATACCACAGTCAATAACAGAGAGGAGAGTGTTCCTGTCCCTCTTGTGGCTTTTTTCCTCGTACCCATGCTAAGGAAGAAGTAGACAGACAGACATGTAGACAGTTGAGAAATCAGACTTTTGAGTAGTGGAGGAAAGGTGAAAGTAAAAAGTTGGAGGGAGGTAAAAGTTTGTCTTCCATCATGTGCTGGAACAGAGCAGGCGAAGATGAAGGAACAGCCAGGCTTGGGGTTTTAATGAAGAGGAAAAAATCAAAAGTATTGGAATTTTTAATTCCTTAGAAAGCTTTTTTACATAGAAAATCTGACAAGTCATATTAAGACTGTGAACTAAAAAACGAGAAGCGTGGAAGTACTGCCTAGGAAGCATTAGAATTGTGATCCCAATTACATTCTAATGTAAACTTTAAATTGTATGATCATATTCTGCTTTATTTGTTAATATAAAATTACTGTTTCATACAGTGACTACAATAGTTAACTATGATTAGTAGCAACTCAGATTGCAGATTAAGCATTAGAAGATAATGAGATACAGTTAATGGCTTTTTCAGCAGGGTTGTAAAGTGCTCTCCCATCCTTTTGTCCGCGCGTCTTTAGTATCCATTACCTTTGATTTTTTTCATTGTTGTTGTTTTTGTCCCATAAATATGTTCATTCCCTTTTCTAGCTGTTGTCCTGTATCCCTCATTTCTTCCCGATCCCTGGCTCCTACAAAGTCAGCATTTTCATTAGTCCTCTACATTCCTATTACTTCTCTTTGCTTGTCTCAACACCATCAGGGAAAGCACAGAAAAGGAATCCTCAGTTTTAGTCCTCACGTCCTATATTGTGGCAGTCTGCGGCAGCCTTTACAGGGATGATCCTGGTGGGCCCTGGAGTCCTGGAATGTCACCTATTTACTTGTTCTGTGAAACAGCACATCCCTAGCCAAATGGCGTGTTGGAACTTTGAGCTAGAAGATGTAATGTACGGATAGAATCCTCCAAGTATCTAGCAGCAAAATTAAGCTAAATGTAAAAATGAGTATTTGAAAATTTTCTTTCTTTTTTCCTCTTATAACTTGAATCAAATGGATGTCTTATTTCCATGGAAGAAGGAAGACGCATGTCACTGGCATTAAGAAAGTGACTTTGCCAGTTGAAGGTTTTTATGCCATAGTGTAGAGGTGGTAACACTGCTCAACTGTATGTACAAACAAGCGAAACCCTGTAACATCACCAATCAGGCAGTGTCTCCTGATTTTACTTCCAGAAACAGCCAAAACATGCAAAAGTTTTCTGAGGCATCACATAATAGTACAGAAGATTTCAGCTGGCGTATTTGAATGGAAGATTTCTAAGTGACTGACAAGTTTTGTTACCCAACACCTCCTGTAGTAATAAACAGTCGATGTCTTTACTGGACCACATTTGATAGAACAACAGCTCCAAACCTAGCTGGTATTGGAGTACAACAGTGTGGCAAACCAATCTATGACAATTCAAAGATCGCTTTTTGTTATAGTTATTTTTTGTTTGCAAGAGTGATTGCTTTGCACCACTAGTAATCACTCTCAGATGATTAAAGATCAGCATTGCTAAGTTCTAGTTTTCTCCATTAAAAGGGTCTCTGACATGATGCAATTAGGAAAATAGACAGATGGAAGCCTCATTCTCATCTTCCTCGTGAAAAGAAGCAACTGTGAAGGCATTTTAGCTAATGAATACAAAGATTTGGTAGTAATGAAAAAAGTACTTTTCCAGATCTGAGAACACTTGAAAGGGTTTGTTTAATGTAATGGGTTTGGCTGTTGTCATGTTGTGGTGATAACTATGTAAAGGTTCTATTACAAACCCTAACATTTCAACCAGAATGATGTATAGATTTAGAAGACAGAGCTTTCAAAGCTTTTGATAATGTGTGTGTCCTGTGTCCCTGTCTGTCTGCCATTCCTCCCC
>Ga0065711_1046373_pt1 | contig 12926 bp, 9 predicted proteins | sample Hoacrofraction12_FD_59098 | JGI IMG/M metagenome (GOLD analysis project Ga0065711, IMG submission 59098) | Hoatzin crop microbial communities from Cojedes, Venezuela - Epithelial fraction 12 v2 (version 2) | ecosystem: Host-associated > Birds > Digestive system > Esophagus > Crop | place... | reverse complement strand
TTTTTTTTTTTTTTTTTTGAAGCTGTTTTGAAAGTTAATTGTTGAGCTTCACAAAAAAAAACTTTGGAGTTGGGTAACTAGTTATGCCAAGGTTAAATTGGGTCAAATCCTGAAATCCTGACTTCAGGCCAGACCCTACAGTTCCCATTGATTCACACTGGAATGTTGCATGCACTGGAGAATTTCTCCCTGGGTTGCTGCTCAGGCTTCGCTGGATGAACGCCGAGTTAGAATCTCTAGGTCTGACCCAGCACACAGTAGCAGGACAGCAACGGAGTGGGCTGCGGGGCACACCAAGCCGGAGTTTGCTCCAGATTACAGCAGTTGCGTTACAATCTATGCCAGAGCAAAGCTCCTGAGTATGTCCTGAATGTAGCTGCATTATAGTTCACCTCAGAGCACAACTTCTGGCTATACCCTTGTGATCCGGCGGGGGATTTTCTGCATGTGGGATCTGTGGGACCAGATGCCCCACACGCGGAAACTGGCTCATCCCCGCAGAAGATGTGGTGGGACTGCCAGGGCTCAATTGCAGCTCGTTGTGTTCTCAGAGGCATCTGGTTCGAGTGAAGCCTTTCTCACTTGCACCGAGGGACTAGCACCCACCAGGGCTCCCAGCAGACAACTCAGTGACGTGCTGGCCATTCCCATCCCCTGTTGTCTTTGCCTCTGCAACTCCCTGGCGTTTTTTGACACTTTGCTAGCAAAGGAGGAGCAACTGGGGTATGAGATGTCTCCACGGGTATCATGCTGTGTGTCCTTGTCACCAGGAGCATCCTCAGCTGGCCCATAAAGGAAAATTCCAGCTCCCTTAGGCTGCCCAGCACACCAAACACGTACAAGATGAGAAGCAGTTCTTGTGTGTTTTCAGAGCATGCATTTTCTATACACATAGAGAGTGATTTATTTCTCCTTGCTTTGAACTGCTGCAGCAGCCTGGATCATGGCTGGATCATTCTCCGCATACTTTTTTTGTTTTGGTTGATTGCTTCCCAGCTTATCTCCTCCCTATTAGGTCTTTAACTGAAGAATTTCTCCCTTTGCTTTTGAGGGCTACACATGTCCTTTGGCAGCTGCAAACACACCTAAAGAAAGTGCTTTATCCAGCACATTGGTGCATTATCCTGCTGCATGTTTTATGTGATGGTCACTGGAAGAATCTCTGTGCTGAACTGCACTCTGTGTTTGTTTGGCATGTGGTGAGACTAAATAATCCTATCTGTTACAAAGTCACTGCTGCCAGTTGTTTCCAAATGAATCAATAACCCTTTTGAAGACACAGCTGTGGGACCGCCGTCCATGGACCTCTGGCTTTTGAACTGCCTACAGTCATGCACAGCATTTGTTACTCTACGCAAGTCATCCCATTGACTCTGAGAAGTGCTGGGGATGTTCAGGGCTTTGTGTTTAAGTGCCAAACCATGGACAAGCTTCCACTCACCCGGTGCTGGCTGTCCGTCACAGCTGGAGTTCCTTCCAAAATGATTCACCCTGACCTTTGCTTGAGACATGCAACAGCTTCCTAGCAAAGATGAACCCAGTTTCTGGAAGAATTGCTCTAAGACCGTAGTGGGAAATTTCCAGAAATAATTAAATACAGTCACTTGCAAGGGTCAAAAGATCTGGACACCTGTTTCCTGGCAAGGCAGCGGGGGGGCCGGCTGGACCAGCTATCAGCTGTCCCAGCACCCGAGCGAGATTGGCACCTCGGTGAAGACCAGCTGACGGGCACTGAAGATAGCAAGAGCGAGGTCAAGCCGATACAAAGAGAGGTAAAGACCGCATAGCTTTTCCAGAGGCCTCTGCCCAGCATAGAATGGTTTGGGTTGGAAGGGACCGTAAAGATCACCCAGTTCCAACCCCCCTGCCATGGGCAGGGACACCTTCCACCAGACCAGGCTGCTCAAAGCCCCGTCCAGGCATTGAACACTGCCAGGGAGGGGGCAGCCACAGCTGCTCTGGGCAACCTGTTCCACTGTCTTACCTCCCTCGCAGTAAAGAATTACTACTTAATATTTACTCTAAGTTTAAAACCATTGGTCCTATCACTACACTCCCTGATAAAGAGTCCCTGCCCATCTTTTCTGCAAGGTCCTCTTTAAGTATCAGAAAGCTGCAATAATGTCTCCATGGAGCCTTCACTTCTCCAGCCTAAAGAACCCCAACTGCCTCAGTCTTTCCTCACAGGGGGGTGCTCCAGCCCCCTGATCATTTCACGGCCCTCCTCTGGACCCACACCAGCAGGTCCATGTCTCTTTATGCTGGGGGCCCCAGAGCTGGACACAGGACTCCAAGTGGGCCCTCACGAGAGTGGAGCAGAGGAGGATGGATGTGGATCTGCTCAGCCTTCCTGCGCCTTCTCTCTGTGGGAGGCGGGCAGCAGCTTGGGACATGTGTGCTGGGAGTCCCCAGCAACTCCTTCAGCTCTAAGGTAGACAGATGAAAAAAGGCAGGCTTTGGGCTGCCTCTGCAAACCCAACCCATACCACTGAACCTCTGACGATGCGGTGGGAGACCTGGTTATCTCCAAACTCCCATCGCCACGCCGCAGGTGCAGGCACTTCGCCGCTGGAGGCTGTCAGCAGCAAGAAGCGATCCCCTCCATCAGCACACAGCCCGAGCTGCCCGTGCCGCGCTGCCTGCCGCTGGGTGAGGCCTCTTCCTCTGGGGCTCTGACTCATGCCCACATGCGTGAGCAGGATGTGCATCACGGGCCAGCCGCAGGTCCCCAGCTCGGCCCCGGCGCCCCACAGGAGCAGCCCTGCGTCCGGCAACCAGAGCCCTGCCAGCCACCCCGAGCCATACCCAGAACCGGGGACTGAAGCTAGATGCGACTCCAGCATCTTCCCTCCAGCACAGAAAGACGTCTCGGGATGGACCATCCCTTGGCCATGGTTACTACAGGCAGTGCTGCCTCCCGCAAGCATGGCTTGCCCGATGAGTCCGCAGGCAGGGGGAGTCCATCATGGCTGGAATCCAGGTCCTATCCTGACGTGTCAAAAGCACTTTCCCTGAAAAACCACCCTTGCCCCACGCTGGAGAGAGCTTTCCCAGGGCTTTCGCTGCGGATGGCACATGCACACAAAGAGCCTGGGCCCCAGCACAGCACAAAAAGGTGTTCCCCCTCCAGCCGAACCACAAATCCCTCTTTTCCCCACGCTCCCAGAAAAAAAGAAGATGAGGAGATTGAGAAAAATGCTACCAACTCAGGAAATCATTCTGGAGGAGGGGGAGTAGTTCCTCTAACCTCGTGCGTGGGGAAAGAAAACTATTTGCTGACTTAGCCTTATTTTTTAATTTATTGTTTTGCCAGCTGCTCAGATAAAAGGACAAAGCTCTGCCTGCTGTCATGAGGCAGCCAGTCAAGCATGTCTTTGCACCATGGAGCATCTGGCTGAGACACCGGCGATGAGCGGGGAGCAGTCCAAAGAGTTCACAGGACACCTCCTTTCAAAGCCCTCTTTGCAGCAATGAGGACTGGACACTTGCTCCTTCTTCCTCACACGAAAGTTTGAAATCTCCCAGAGATCATTAACTTCAGCGGACAGGGCTCTTGCACATTAAGGATCACAAGACCCACGGTAAAAAAATCCCACGAGTTCACTGATTAAGCCTTTCTGTCTGCTGGGCTCGAGCCCCCCTCACCCCGGGTGCCGTAGCCACCTCCGAAGGCTGCTGCCCTGCACAGAGCATGTCCGCTCTGCGTCACCTCTGGTCTCCACAGGAAGCAAGGGCAGCACAAAGTCCCTCCAAAACTGGGCCAGTCGGTTCTCTGCAGTGGTTCCAGTCCTCTGCTTGTGTTTTGGAGCATATTTTCTTTCCAAGCAAGGCTATTTAACAGAGCAGCACCAAACTCTGCTCTGGAATTCGCTGCCATGGGATTTCAAGACCCCAAAGTACAGACAGGGTCAAAGGCAGCCAAGCAACTGTTTGATAGGAAGGTCCTCAGAGCATGGTTAAACACCAAGGTGGGCATCAGCGGGCTACGGTGTCATAGAATCATAGCATGATTTGGCTTGGAAGGGACTTTATAGATCATCTAGTTCCAACTCCCCTGCCATGGGCAGGGACATCTTCCACCAGACCAGGTTGCTCAAAGCCACATCCAACCTGGCCAACTGCCAGCAAGGGGGCAGCCACAGCTTCTCTGGGCAACCTGTGCCAGGGCCTCACTAGCCTCGGAGCAAAGAAATTCTTCCTAATATCTGATCTAAATCTACCCTCTTTCAGTTTAAAGCCATTACCCCTCATCCTATCACTACGCTCCCTGATAAAGAGTTCCTCCCCATCTTTCCTGTAGGCCCCCTTTAAGTCCTGTGTCCCTCTGCCACAGGGTGGATGTCACAGGGGGAGCCCAAAGGGCACTTGCCCTGCTCCCATGCACATCTGTGGGTGTCTTGCTGGTGCTTCTCCTGGGGCCAGTGGACCTGTTGGCCCGACAGCATCCTGCCTTAACCCAGATCCGGGCATCCTGGACACAGGCATGAGGACGAGGAGGAGCCGGGTTCACCCCGTGCTTGTCAGCCAACAACTTCACACAAGTGCCAGGGTGGGTTTTACCCTTTTGACTGGGGCTTGAGGGCTGTTGCACCCCTGCTTTTCCATCAAGGCTGCCGGCTGACCTTTGTGAGCCTTACTCTGCCGCCTTTACTCACCACAGCAAACACTTACTCACACCAGGCAACCCACTGCTCATCTGCAAAGTCATTGTCATCGGACACGAGAGTCTTGCGCAGCCTTTTGCCCCAGATATTGGTACTTTGCCCCCGGTTGCTAGCACAGCGAAGAAAACTCGCAGTATTTGAACCTCAGCGAGACTACGAATTTGACAAGTCGAGACTTGATGGGGATGTTATCACAAGGCCCAACAATGGCTTTACACTCAATTACATTTATGGTTTCTGTGATTCATCTAAATGTTTATGACTTATGTTCACTACCTGGAAGTTAAGCAAAGAAAATAAAATTAAAAGGAAAAAAAAAAAAAAGCCCTGTAATGAACAATTTGCTGGTGCAAGACGTTGCCTGACACAGGAGAAACTGAGCAACCACTTTAGGTGGTGGGGAAGAGTCATTTTCTGTGGTGACCGGAGCTATATTTGATTTCTTAGGCAATGTCAGCTTTTGCATGCTACATTCTTTGGCTAATCGCCAGCGCGATGTGTAATACTTTAGCCACACTGCTGTTACTTAATCCTTTCCTAATCTGCAGTTTGCGCAAGAGGAGTAAAATCTAAGCAAAGCCACTGAGAACATCTCCACTAATAATTTATCAAACGCGACTTTTGTTGTTGGCAGGAGATGGCAGTCGGTGGAGGTGAATGTTTTCCCACAGCAGCGCCGCATGATAAACACGGGGCAGCTGATTCATGCTGCGCTTATTTTCTGTCACCCACCCTCCGTGTCACCCTGATATTTCTTCGAACGATAAGCCCGCGGGTGCGCTCGCAACACACCACCGAGGTCCCAGTTTCATCTCTTTCTGCAAATTACACGTCAATTAACCATTAATAACAGTGTGAGTTGCACGCAGAAATCCACACCCGCTGTGACGAGACCATGCCCTCGGTGAGCAAGTGCCACGTTAATCACCCGCGCTTCAGCGCCGGAGCTGCCTCCGCAGCCCTGCGAGACCAACGGCCCTCGAGACGCGAGCGCCCGGGCGCTCGCCAGCCCTAATCCTGCCGTAAAGAAAAGCGTTACCTCTTCCTCTATGAATTTTATTTATTTTGGTCCTCTGGGCAGTGCTGGCTGTTGTTAGAAACATGATTGCTTCATACAGTTATGTTAATGTTTGCACTTGACAGAACGTAATTGATACTTCTACTGCTCCGGCTTCAAAGCCAAATTAGGAAATGAAGTGCTGCACGTTAGCTTGTTTAGCTGGTTAAATACTGTAAATAAATACGTACAGCGCAATGAAAACTAATGAGGTTTCTTTAAGGCATTTTCTAAATGGCCGGCTTCATTAAAAAAAAATTTTAAATGTTCCTGCTGTGAACTCATATCCTGAAGGATTTGTCATTTTGCTGCAACAAATATCGATCCTGGCTGAAACCTGGACTCTGGATTTCACCTGGAGACCAGGATTTTGCAAGTTATGGAGGAATCCTGGTAAGATCTGTTGCAAATTTCACGGTACTTTTACCAACAATAGTTCTGAGAGACGCTGCATTTAACAAAGCCGTTTTTTGCAAGGGATGAATTCAGACCCTGGTTGTATGGCAAGCTATTCTTCTCCATGCTTGCTAGGAAAACATTACACTTGCACGAAGTATTTGCATAGGATATTTCTTTGTGCTGCTAAATCTGGGCAGTGCCAGAACACTAAATGTTGGGGGGTTTTCCCTGACTGAATGCAATAGTATGAAAAAAGTGGGGGAAAAAATCTGCTTATGTGTAAAGAGATAATCTGAAGAGATTTGCTTGACAGAATGCACTCAGCACTGGTTGAATAAAATGTGTTTTTCGAGTTGTCTCAGGCCTACCCTCAGTGCGTTAAAGCAGAGCTGGAGAAGAGCATTGCACTGGCTTTGGGATCCAGCCATGTGCAATGAATCTTTGTCTTGCACATCTTTATAAAAAATTGCTCTTTTCCCTCTTTTCTTTCATGAATAATACACGGATGAAGCAGTGCCTTTGACTGACTTGAAGGTGTTCTCCTAAAATCAGGGCACTTTTTAGCACGGGCAGAACTGAACCTCCAGCAATCCTTCTTCATTATCTGCAAATAACCTCTGCAGCAGCACCTGCTTGGCAAAGGGATGCTGACCTTAAGCCCGAGCTTGCTGAGCTGGCAGTTTTACCTGGCGCTTTAAGAGGAAGCTGGCTTAGGAAATCTGCTGTGCTACTTGAAAAAGAAAATTCTTGAACTGATGCCTATAATGCAGCTGAAGTATCAAGAGTTGATACTCTTGATACATCTAAAATATATATCTTGATATATCTCTTGATGTATTGCTATATATATCTTGATATATCTCTTGATATGTATCTCTTGCTATATGTAAAATACATCTATAGGATGCAAGATCTTTCCTGACTGGGAGGTGGTTTGATGCCGTTATAGGATGGTGCCCAGGATGTCGTGAAAAACCTCAACTTTTGTTGTGTTCTCAGCAGCAAACAGAGGAGGACTGAAGGCTTCCAGCACTTTTCAGGGAGGCCAGCAATATCTTGCAACTTCTCTATGAAAAAGGTGGCCAGCTCTGAGGAATACAGCAGAGATTCAAAAAGCCCTCATCCAAAAGGTCCTTTTAAAAATAGACAAATTATGACTCTCTCAAAAAGAAATGTGTGCATTGCATAAACCAAAGTTCTCACACCCACCATCAAAGTTTAATCACTTAATATGCTGGTTCTTTCAACATGCTCTGAAACTTTGTATACAATAATACAAACGATGGGGTTACGAAGCAATAGCAATTTATTCTGCTGTACAAACGGATGTTGCATTATAATCCCTAAAGCAACACAGAGGCTGTTTGCAGATGTTACTACAATTTGGTGTTTCTTTTAATTGCTCTACAGCGTAGCTCATGTGAAATACAGTCATGTGATGACCTACACATTCACCTACTAAGGGTGACTTCATGGCAGGGGTGAAAAAAAAAAAAAAAGTGTTTTGAAAGTTTTCAAGGTTTCACCAAAACGCGAATCTCCTGCAGTTGTTTTAAAATGATGCGTCAGGGCTTCCGTCCAAGCCCGAAAGCGTGGTAGGGCAGGGGGTAATTTAATCGGCCAGGCTATGTGGTGCAGGTATTTTTACAGGTCTCGCAAGAATAACATCAGTAAAGTGACTTGAGATATTTTGGTGTCTGACATTCACTCAGCAAGTGCTAACAAAATATGCTTACTGCACAGATTGCCGGTTTCTCAGAGTGGGAGTCAGGGTGCCTGACGAAAGCCAGCGCACTTCGCTTTATCATTGACCAGGTCCCTGTTCCCTCATTTTCCCTTTCCACTTCCCTTCTAAAAGCAGAGCTGATTTAAAAGCTGCTCTTGCTCAAAGAGCTGCCTGGAAGCAGTTGCTCTGGTGAACAGATTTCAAGCAAAAGGACAAAGTTAAACATGAGGCAAAGTATAAATAAAAATCAAGACTCTCTTCCTCCTCCTCTCCACTTGTGAGCGATGATCTCACCGCTCCGGCTGGATTACAAGGGTGGCTTGATCTCTTTCAGGAAAGCACATTCTCCAACCTCGATACTGCTGCTATTTATACTCCTCTCTTCTCGCCACAAAGAAAAGCAGCTCCAATAATCTTTCCCTTCGTTGTGAGCGGGAGCACCGGGTGGCCTCTGCTCTGCCTCCCGGCAGCAGGGTCAAGCCCCTGCCCACTGGCTCCGGCTCCCCGTGAAAGCCGATGCTCTCGACCGCTGCCTCAGCTTCTGGCTGCTCACTTTCAGACACCTGAGACGTGATTTTCCACTGGCTTGAGCATCACCTCGCCACGCACGCAGGTGCAGGGCGACAGCCTCGCGGTGCCGCAGCATTTTCCACTCCTGGGACGCGGGTGGAAACGAATGCACATGCTGAAAGGCAACAGGGCTTCTGAAGTTCAGAGGCAGAGCTGTAACTCCTCTGCCCCTGGTTTGTCAGACGAATAGGACACCTCGTTTCACGCAGCTCTGGGGACGTCTCAGGCCCTTTCCACCCCCTGTCCCATCCCCATGGGGGTTTAACCCCAGGGCTCAGGCACGATGGGGCACGCATGGGGACCATGGATGAGCTGATCCTCTCTGAGGCCAAACCTCATATTTCAGGTTAACCCAAACACACTCCAGCTGTGTTCCCCCCGAGACACCGCCAAGAAAAGGGAACAAACATTATGAAACCAAGTTTATTAAAACTTTCTACAAGTCAGACTTTATCATCCAGGTTTCCACATACATATACATATTTACAAGGTGGACGTAGTGTTTTTAGCTTTTCTGGCAGAGTTTTCTACCAATATATACAAATGTACTGTTTTTCATAGAAGGGTTAAACTGTATCACAGATACAAATGTCAAGCAATCATGAGAGGTTTAGTGCAACGGAGAGCTGTAGCGCCCTGCTCTTAATGCTCATGATTCTGTCAAGTTAGTATTGCCAACAATAATTCACATTAAATTGCTCTTCGACACTTCTTATTACGACAAACAAAGTACAACAAAACAAGAAAACAAAACCCCAAACAGTAAGGTATGTACAAAGTACACAGTCCATGAGGTATACATGGTATTCTCGCAACGCGTGGTGGGACTGCAGCTTGCCGGGGGTTAACCCGTGCAATGACTTCCCTCGAACTGTGCCGTGTGTCGGGGATGGGGACGCAAGCTGCCCAGCCCACGGCCATTTCGGAAGCCGCGCTCTCGCCTAAGGCGCATGGACATCTCTTTGCATAAGCCACTGGACACAAACGTGAAACGGAGCAGAAATTTTAGGCAGGACTAAGCTTTACTTACCCCCCAACCCAGGAAGCTAATGATTTAGATATATTCATTATCCACGCACATTGGAAAGACTATGAATAATCATGCAGGAAAAAAAAAAGGGAAAAAAAAAAACGTAGCCGGAGGCAAACAACATACCTGAATAATCAACTAAGGGCGTATGGAGATTTTACTCTTAAGACTAACTTTCTGGGGGGTGGAGGGCGGGAAGAGGAGAGGGGATGCGATGTTTTTAAGAGTTGAGCCTGTAGGAAAACACAACCGTGTTTACATGTACTGTACAAGATACCCCTCATCGTTTTCCAAGGGAAGGTGCCCCAGCCGATAGTGTTACGGTTTGGTAAACGGATATGTTTTGGCACTCGGAGCTAACAAGACCTGCTACTTCACAAGCTCGCTGAGGGCATAAAGTTACATAGGCTACACCATGGCAACGCGAGGCTTAAGTCTGTTTAAAATGCTTTCCCGGTCAGCGAATGGAATCGGAGGGGATCCGGCTGGGAGATCCACCGGTTGCTGCTTCGGAAAGAGCCACAGCAGTGATCTGTCCGGCGGGCGGATCCAGGAGCTTCGTGCCTCTGAAAGCAAGGTGGGCTGGAGGAGCGGCAGCGAGCAGGCGGCTGGCCGTGGCGGGCGAAGACCTCCTTCCTTCGTTAAAGTGCGCTTACAGTCAGAAAGCTACTTTGCAAGCCGGTGCGGCACGCCGAGTCGATTCCCCCCATTACCCATTTCTGTCAGATTTGCTCAGTTAGGGGCACGTCTCGTGCCCCCCACCCCCTAAGCATCGTGGCCAGGGCTCCGCACCCCCGTAGCCACCGCAGGAAAGCAGAAGGGGCTGCCGTTCTGTCTCGCACCTCTCCAGCCCTGAGACCCTGCAGCCAAGATGCGGCCAGTTCCACCAGTGGAGGACGTGGGAGGCAGGAGAAAAGCCCGTCGGCTCTGGCAAAGCCACGCAGGTCCTCCGGGGCCGGCACGACAGACCTCGAAGCCAAGCAAGAGGATGAAACTCTGAGCACGCCCATCTACGGGTCACCGTTTGTTTTAAACAAGGTCACTTCTCCGACCATACTGGCACTTCGAAGACGCTGTTAAGTTTGCGAACGTGGAAAAACAAAACCCTGCGAAGATGCTGGAGTTGAGAACCGCCGAGGTTTTCGAGATTTCAGGGTTAGCAGAAGAAGGAACTAATATCGTCACTGTCTCCGTGGTATTCTGGAACAATTTGATCCGAAGTTCCCGTCTCCTGGTCTGTATATCCATGCTCCAAGACCGCCTCGAACCATGGGTGAAGCAAGATCTCTGGAGCAGTGAGTCTCTCAGAGGGCTCCCGCCGCAGGAGGCTGCGGATGAGGCATCGGGCTTTGGGGGAGACATGGTCAGGAATACAGAACTGTCCGCGCCGGATTTTGGAAAACAGAGTGCTAGGGTCCGAGTCATGGAAGGGATAGCGTCCCACCAGCAGGGTGTAGAGCATCACTCCCAAACTCCACACGTCGGCTGATTTTCCGGAGTAAGTCCCGGTCGTGTTCAGGATCTCAGGGCTGACGTACGCTGGGCAGCCGTGCTTGTCTGAGAGCGCATCGTCTTCGCCTTTGATGATGTGCGTGTCTTCCAGGCTCTCCAGCCGCAGCTGAGTCCTAGGGAGAGCAGCAGAGGAAGCCACAGGTTAGAAGCAGCACCAGCCAGGGCACCGGCGAGCACAGCGAGCCCCCCGCCACACCATCCCCACGCCCCTTCTCGCATCAGCACGAAGGAAAGGAGAGGAAACCACACTTCTCAGCTTGCAGCAGAGAATCTGCCCGGCCTCCTGGCCCCATGTAATGGAAGCGCAGCTCTATGCGTCGCGTAGGCGCTTCAGCGACGCCTGCTTCTGTTATTTACCGGGGATTTTAACAACGTGGAGGGCTCTTGAGGAACGCCAGCAAGTCGCCTTCTACCTACGCAGGTGGAGCTGCACCCGCAGGGGGTCAATCGGCGGCAACGCGCCCTACACGCCACTCTTCGCCGTTCAGGCTCTGAGCAAACGGCATCCAGCTGCCCGATTTTGCAAACCGCAAAGTCCGTCTCCCCACCGCACTTGCGGGAATCATCGACTCTCCTGAGCTTACAGTTTTATTTTTTAATTTTATATTTTAATTACTATCCTTTCCGCCCTTCCGGAGGGCACCACCACGCCTGTCACCTCCCGCGTGGAGACGGGTCCACCCCGACCTCCCGTTCGGGGGGAAAGGGGAGCTCGGCATCGGCGGGGCAGCCACCGGCTCCCTGGCAGCGCTCAGCGGGCGCAGATGCCTCGGCCGCAGCCTGTCCTCAGCGTGACCTCGCCACATACCCATTGGTTCTGCAAACGGAAAATATGACTCAACGCGAACCGTGGGCCCGGGATTGGCTGCGGGAGCCCTGAAACTGCACCTGTGCCGGAGAGCCCGAGCCCGCCTGCCATTGCTTAACCCTCTTCTTGCCAAATGGGATGCACATGACACTCGCCTGTGCAACGCGCGATTTCCAAACGAGCGCGACCGTGTGCAATGTAACATTTCAACAAACGTTTCATCTCCTTATGGGCGGGAAAAGCTGCAATAGCTTCCTTCAAAGGAATTACTTTCTTTGCATGTCAACATGCGGTCGTTTCTGTTTAAGAGGGGCAGCGCTGGTTAATTTTCTTATCACCTTCTACAAACGATATCCTGAATAAGCGTTAGCCCAGTCGAGAAAATAAAAAAGCACTAAATGTGTTTTCTTCTGCTTCAGTAACTTCACCTCCAGTTTGATCAGATTAAGCACAACGCTATTACAGCTTTGACTTATTTTTTTAGCTTTCCACGGGATAAACAGCTAGTCAGAGTCAGTTTTGCTGAGTAAAACTGTGTTTCTGGCTCTGCCACACACGGTAAGGCACTCCAGGAGCAGCAAACACTCCAGGGAAATGCTGAATTATTTCCCTAACCTAAATTTAACAACTAGATCTCCTTCCTACAAACCTAGGCTTTAGGCTAAGTTTCACCAAAGCGCTTTCCTTCGGTGCAGGATTCCCAAAGCAATGTTTAACCGCGTCCCACCTTCCCTCCCGTGCATGCCCACATCCACGGGCACAGGGGGCACGGAAAGCACGGCCACGGGGAGCGGCGGAGGGATAAAAGCCTCGAAGGACACAACCGGTCTTTTGTCAGGAGCGTAACGCTGATCACCGGGGGATCCCAGCGAGGAGACCCCTCCCGAGCACCCCTTTCCCGACCACGGCTCTGCCACGGGGCAGCAATCCCAGGCACGAGGAGGGACCAGAGCTCCGGCTCCTGGCACCCCCCGCTCCGCCGCCCCGGCCCAGCGCCTCAGCCTCCCTCCTCTCCTTCTCTCTGCCTCTCGTTCCTCGCACACTGAACGAGTGGCACACATGACATCTTCTGGCGCTAACGAGCATCCGAGCTATCGTCCCTTTGTCTACCAGCGGGTTTCACCGAACTTCTGATGAATGAGAGGAAGCTCCCGGAGAGC
>Ga0065711_1046372_pt1 | contig 12926 bp, 7 predicted proteins | sample Hoacrofraction12_FD_59098 | JGI IMG/M metagenome (GOLD analysis project Ga0065711, IMG submission 59098) | Hoatzin crop microbial communities from Cojedes, Venezuela - Epithelial fraction 12 v2 (version 2) | ecosystem: Host-associated > Birds > Digestive system > Esophagus > Crop | place... | reverse complement strand
AGTTCATCACACGTTGTCTCTGCTGCTCCTTCCTCCTCAGGGGGAGGACTCCTCACACTCTGCCCCTGCTCCAGCGTGGGGTCCCTCCCACAGAAGACAGTCTTCCATGAACTGCTCCACCGTGGGTCCTTCCCAAAGGCTGCAGCTCTTCATGAACTGCCCCAGCATGGGTCCCTTCCACGGAGTGCAGTCCTTCAGGAACAGGCTGCTCCAGTGTGGGTCCCCCACGGGGTCACAAGCCCTGCCACCAAACCTGCTCTGGCATGGGCTCCTCTCCGCAGGTCCTGGCAGGAGCCTGTTCCAGCGCGGGCTCCCCACGGGGTCACAGCCTCCTTCAGGCATCCCCCTGCTCCAGTATGGGATCCCTTCCCCAGGGTGCAGGTGAATATCTGCTCCACCGTGGACCTCCATGGACTGCGGCAGGACAACCTGCCTCACCGTGGTCTGCTCCAGGGGCTGCAGGGGAATTTCTGTTCTAGCATCTTAACTGTGTTAACCCAGAGGTGCTATCACTGTTGCTGATGTGCTCGGCCTTGGCCAGTGGCAGGTCCATCTTGGAGCCGGCTGGCACTGGCTTGATCGGACACGGGGGAAGCTTCTGGCACCCTCTCACAGAAGCCACCTCTGTAGCCCCCCTGCTACCAAAACCTTGCCACACAAGCCCACAACATATATGCAGAAGACTGGCGTGGCTCTGAGAAAGGACAGTGGTAGAGCAAACACTGCCCTGGTTATAATGCACCGTCAGCACCTCTGGAAGTTTCTTTTCTTATGGATGCCAACTCTTGTCAGTCAAGCTTGTGCCTGCTGCAGGTTGGTGGGTGGCAGCAAAAGATAAGAATCAGTTATTTGAGGTGGATTTTTGGATTATTGTGATACCTCTAAATGTAGATTGTGTCTATTCATGTATTTGAAACAGGATTCGTGTGTCTGGTGAGCGTATTTTCGTTTAAAAGAAAAGGGCTGAGCTAAGGGTTGTGCATGGTCTTAAATATTCAACTATAATTTTCCTGCTGTTTATTTAACTTCTACCCAGGCAATGAAGAAGAGAGGGAGAACTGAACATGGGAAATTCAAAACATGTTTGCCAGTTGCAATTTTAGCTCTGCCGTATTCCCTGGCCCTAACTTAGTATCTTTGCATAATGTACTTTATGGACTTAACAGGAGATGCAAGGCACTATCTTAACACTGCTTCGGTCCTTTGGGCTTCTAGTAAAGAAAAATTTCAAAGCCAGTTTGAAAAGTTGGAAATGGCTGTCTGGCAAAGTACATCTGCGTAAATGCTGGGATAAACCCTGGCTGGCAATATCGAGGGAATCTGCCATGAGTCCTAAAGGAGAAGAACAGTTGGGATGACATTCCCCTTCACCTCAGTTTGAGCAGAAATGCTTGTCTTGAACCTTGTACACCACCAAGGAGCTGGAGGACAGGTAGTCTGCGTGCACAGCGTGGCAACAAAGATACTGTGGTTTTATTCCGTAGACTCAGTTCTTTGACAAAATCATGAAGTAAATGGACACATTGGTGTTCGCACCCAGTTACATCAGCGACGTCCAACGTTAAACATTTGTTATTGGTAATAACTGCCTATCTATTGAAGATTTTCTTAGTCTCTTGGGCAGACTGTGTTGCACAAAAAGATGAAGTCACTTTGAATATATATTCTTTTTTTGTTGTTTTGCTTACTTTGACAAGAGGCTTTAAACCTCTGCAATTCAGGTTGTCTAGAACTCAGCATTTTTATATGGTTAAAAAGTATATGTGCAAAGGTGAATTGTTTGATTAAATGAAATGTGGCTTTATGTATATGATAATGCAATTGACTTAATTTATGAATGTTTTGTGTATAAACTGTTAATCTATTTGTTCAGATAATCTGTTATAAAACTAAATTTTCAGGAAAGGAACAGTGGGCTTTTTATTTATTTATAAATAAGCAACTGTTTTAAGCAGGAGTCCTACTTATTTCCCATAATAGTGATTGTAGGAGGGTTAAAGGTAAAAGGGAAGCAGAAAAACTGAGACTGCTTGTAAACATCACTCAAACTAGGAACGACGTCAGCTGAAATGCTCAGTATGAACCGATATCACCAGCTCTACCTCCCTTGGTGTGTAGTCGCCTTTTCACGGGCAGAACCAGTCTTTAAGCTTGTTTGCACTACAGGGCTTTGTTGCAAGATTTTTTCTAATTGTAGCTCAGGAACCTGCCTGGCCTGAGGATACTCCTGGTCTTCAGTGGTTATATGCAGACTGGGACACAAATGTCCATCCCTCCTGTGAATCTGAAAGTTTCAAAGGCTGCAGCTATTGCCCTTTGGGTGCAGAGTTGGTCACTTTTTAAACTGTTATTCAAGTAAGACATGGTGCAGTATGTTTCTACGATGCAAGGAACACGTATGCGATGCAAAATAATGTTGAAGAACCTCTCACTGTGTGTGATTCCTGTGTAATGTATTTGAATAGCTGGGTCTTGGGTAGCCTGCTGGTGATTACTGGATATCTGCCAGTCAGAGCAGCTCCTATCTTGCATTTATTATTTTAATATCATCGATGGGCGCCACAGATTAATATTTCTGAAACTTCTGTTCAGACTAAACGTCATTTCTGTCTTCATTCTGTGTTTCTAGTCTGGGACTGTGAAGCTGACCAAGCCTGTGGCATTATGGACCCAGCAGGATGTCTGCAAATGGCTGAAGAAGCATTGCCCTAATCAGTATCAAATCTACAGTGAGTCATTCAAACAGCATGACATAACTGGTAAAGTATGCACTATCAGAAATATTTTACTTACTTAAAATGTGGCAGTTGTTTTACTTTGTTGTTAATAGATTGTGACTGTGCACTGAGGGCTTTTTGTTGATTGTATGACTAGAGAGTTGCAAGGTTTAGAGCAGGGGGAATATACCAGCTTCCATAGGATGTGGTAAGTTATTTCGCCATCTCTCTAAAGATAAATTTCAGATTATTCAGTGTTAATATCATGAGGAAGGAAGTCAGTCTGTATGTGGGTAAGGGCCACACCCTGTTCATTCCAAGTAAATAAAACTCCCCCCCAAACGTTAAGAAATGTCTTATGAGGAAAAACATAAATGAATTTTTTTCATTGAGGTGTTTCGCCTTAAGTTCATATTCTTTTTTGCCTTTTTTTTTTTAAATATTAAACTTTGAGTCCATAACACGTAGGATGGGAAGCAAGCCCAACTGAGCCCCTCCCTAGGGCTGAAGCAGGATCAATACAGCAAGTTCATTTCTGACAGATGTTTGTCTAACTTTGTTCTGGAAAATTTGCCATGGAGGAGATTTATATGTCTCTCTATTCCAGTATTTTATGGTACTTAAAGTTGGTATTTTCCTAGTATCAATCTAAAGTATTATTTCCAGCCAGTGAAACTGATTTCTGTTCCAAGCCTAGCTCGAGTACAATCGTCCTTTCTTGCAGTCTTTCCTTTATTGGATAGGGGGCTTCCCACTTACACATACTTTCCTTGTCTAGTCTAAAAAATATTTGGGTTTTTTTATCATGATTTGTCCCCTAAATACCTGCAGGACCTCAAACCTTCAACACTTGATGTCTTGTGTTAGAAGAATATATTAAAAAGCATCATTGTATTTTATTTTCCTATTTACTTTACAAGTGGATATTGATTTTGTTGATCTGCTTGACTTGTTAACTCCTCCTCGGTTTGCTGTAGTGGTATTTTAGCTGACCACTTTGAACTGACATCTGTTTAGCAGAGTAAATGGATTAATATAAATACAGATGTAACTTGGGAGTTAAATAGCATTTTTAGTCATATCCCGGCTGTAAATAATTTGTAAAAAGTTTAATGATGTGGAGCACTAATTTGTTCTCTGAAGTGGTGATATACAAAACTGGGAACTGGCATTCAGCCATTTAGTAACAAGCAGAGATTTGGGTTTCACATACAAATCTCAATCTTAACAATCATGTATTGTTAGCTAACGGATGTTTCAATCAGTGTCTGTATGTATATGTGTACTTGTGGTGTTTCAGATTTTCCATGGATTCGTGTTGCTATTCTTTCCTTTCTGATAATATATGAATGATTGCAAACATGGAAACTAAACTACAGATATTTGCTTACTACGTAGCCATGAATAGGCATACACACTTACATGTGAGAGGTGGTTTGTATTGGTTTGGTGAATGTTGAGTTTTAGTACATAACCATTGTGCCCGTTTCCTCTAAGTCATCATCTCTTGAATGCAGTCCATAGGAGTGCAGTCTGTGTCTCCACCCGTGTGTACAGAGCTGATTGCATCCAGAGCACTACCAGGAAAAGATTCAAGCTATTTTAAAATTTTTTCTAGTACTATTTTACTATCATATTGTCTCTTTTTAGAATTAAGGCACTATGAGATGAGGTTGAAAGGAATAAAATGTTGTTTGCATTTCAACATAAACATTGATGGCAAACTTGTAGTTTGCAGATGTGCAAAACTTCGAACTTTACAGACCTCTGTGAAAAAGAAGAATCAAGATCGATCTTTCTTACTTTACACAAAAGACATGTAAGGAAAATATTAGTACGAGTGTTAGAAGTAAGTCTGCAGGAAAGAAAATAACTTCAATTCAGTAACTACCGAAGAAAAGAAGAAACGCGATCAATGTTTGTACGGATTTTGTGAAAGTATATTGTGATAATATTATGAGTGAAATCAATAACTCAGGAAGATATTTCCAGTACTGTTGGTCCCTGTGACTCCGGTTATTTGAAATCTAATGAGGGGATAAAACAGTGGATTTGTGGCTCAAAAAAAGTAGAGCATGAAAGGAGCATGGAAACTAATGTGAAGATTAAGCCGAGGTAGTATAACTGTTTCCAGATATGGCTATGGAAAAGTGATGTGATCATTGAAAATTTCTCAGCAATTTAAGTGACTTTACAGGCTGCTTTGATATGAAAAAATATGATGGAAAAGAACTTGAAGCAAGTGACATAAAGGATATTTAAACTTTATTTGTAGATGAAATCTAAGACATGGTCATAAGCCAGGAAAGAAGTCGCGGGCAAACACATCTTAGCAGTTGTTAACCATAGATGTTGAAAAGTGTGGCATTTTACTTATGACTGTTAGCTGCTGATTACAATTTATTGAGTGGAGGGCAAAAACGCAACCCAAAATGTCCTTTCCTTTGTGGAGATTTTATACTTTTTTACTACTCCTGACAAAGAGCAGCTGCAGATGTATAAGAAAAAAAGGCTTAATCTGGTGATTTACCTAGTAAGAAAAAAGATCTTTGTATTAACAGTGATCTTGAGGATACCATGAGACAGAGTGTATTCTCATCGGATTTGCAGATGACTCCAAACTGAGAGTAACAGTCAACAGACTCAAGAGCAGGGCTGCCATTTGTAGGCACCTAGGTGTGGGGACCAGAGCATAGGCTGGAGGAATGCGTCAACAGCAACCTTATGGAATTCAGCAAGGACAGACTGAAAGCTCTGCAGCTGGGAAGGCCGAGCCCCTTGCACCCGCTTCAGCCTGGGACTGGCTGGCTGGGGAGCAGCTTTGATGAAGAGGACCTGTGGTCTTGATAGTCAGGAAGATGAAATGAACCAGTCTTGTGCCTTGGCAGCAAAGAATGCTCACAGTATCGTGGGCAGTATTAACAGGAGCATAGCAAGCTGATCAAGGATAATTGTTATTCCCCCTTACTCTGCACTTTTTAGAGTCCAGTTCTTGAGTCTCCGGTTCTGGAACTTGCACTCCAGTGTAGGTTCAGGTAAGGGCCACCAAGATACTCAGGACTGGAGCACTTGCCCTGTGAGCAAGAGACTGAGGGAGTTGGGCTTGTTCAGCGTGGGGAAGAGGCAGCTTGCCAGGGTGGGATCGGGGGACTAGCAGCAGCCTCCAGTGTGTAGAAGGATGTTGTCAAACAGATGGAGCCAGACCCTTCACAGTGATGTATGAGAGACACCGGACTTGAGTTGAAAGAAGAGGCTGAGGCTGAACATAAGGAGAAACTTTTTCCCCATGAAGACAGTTGGGCATTGGAATAGGTTGCTCAGAGAGGTTGCACAGTCTCTGTCCTGAGAAGGTTTCAAGCCCCAGCTAGATAAAACCTTGAGAAACCTCATCGGATCTCATAGCTGACCCTGCTTTGAGCAGGAGGTTGGGCTAGAAGTCTGCTGGGGTCCCTTCCAACCTGAATTCTTCTGTGGTCCTGTGGTTTGCTGAGTACTTACTGAGTACCTCAGAACCACTGAAATGCATTCTGCAGCCGGTTAGGGAGAATTAAATACGGAAAAGTCTAATATTGGGAGGCTTTTTTTGTACACAAAATCCTTGAGTTGAGGGAGTGGAGCATTTGAATAAGTTGACTTATTCATCAACAGGTCAGAGGTTATTTTCATGGTGTTGAACCCAGAGCCAGAACCAAAAGAATCTGAAGGACTAATACTGAGCGAGATCTAAGGGCATGTGATAGGAATTAGCAGTGGTAGGAAAGATAAGGCAATAAAAAGGGAGAACAAAGACAACAGTGGCCTGTACAACCAAGAAAGCAAAGTAATGGTAAGGCCATGTCACCGGAGGCTCTACAGCTGGTGTTGGCATTTACACCAGCATGAGGGGACATAAAAAGTTGCTCTGACTGGCCAGCTTTTTACACTTATTTTACATGAGTATAATCCAGGGGGCAAACCTGAGAAATGGACCTTGCTTTCAGTGTGCGTTTGTGGCTTTGAATTTGTCAGGCAGCAATACTTCTTAAAAGATGACTTGTTCTTTGACAGTCTTATCCTGTAGCATTGCATCAAATTAAGATTTTTGCAGTGTCTCAGCATTAACAGGAGCAACACTGGGCTAATGACTAAAGAATGACAGAGGAATAACCATGAATGACTAAGGAATAACAATTTTGGGGAAAATGGTCCATTGACAAAGTAATAAAGAAGATGTCTAAGTAACTGCTTATTGATGTGTGATTTGTTGAAAGAAGGGAAGGAAGGAAAGAAACCCTGCTTTACCTCTTGCTCTTATGCCATGTTCCCCAGCGTGCTAATGCATGTCTTCAGAGCATGAGGTTTTAACACTATGATCATTAAACAAACCTCATTCTGTCAAAGTAATACGCAAGAGGTACCTTGGTCCAAGTGAAGGAATTTGATAGGAGGTACTTGAAAGGACTCAAGCCTTTTTAAATTAAACTTTTAAGGAGGAAAGCAACAGGACTCAAAAAAACCTCTTTTTAGTTTTAGAAGGGATCAGAATTTATGAATATTCATTAGATACCAAACAGCACCTCGGAAAATTAAATATGAACTGCTACTGAAAACCTGATGCAAATAGCCTTAAAATCTGGCTAATTCTGTAAGCTCGAAAGATGTTTGCATTAAATCTACTTTATTAACATATATTTTTATGATATTCATATACAATCTTGCTTTTAAAATCTGAATTGATTTTTTTTTTCACTTCAATATTATCTTTGCAAATGTTAGGGGTTTATCGTATCAGCTGAAATGCTCAAGTTATTTAGCATGTTGGTGAAGGGATGGTCTCGTGGTTTAGTATACACTGGAATTTGGAGAAATCCTGGCTCTGTTTCAGGCTACTCTGGTATTCTTAGGAAGCACTCTGAATCCTCAGGGTCTAAGTTACTCTCTCCATACACAGAAAGGGCTTCTTTTTCTTATCAAAGTGTTGCGAGATAGCTGTCCGATTTCCAGAACATGCATAGTTTAATTATGCCCTTTGTTTCACGGAACTCAGCTGAGTTCTGTGCTGCAACCAGAGCAGTGACTTGGGGATGAACGGTGTGCAGTGGAGTGCAGGAGGCCTGGGTTTCTTTCCTGCCTCTGGGGCAGGAAGGCTGACCAAACCAGGTGGCTGGATTCACCATGTTGTGGCCTCCTGATCGTCTTCATCCTCCCCATATACATTTTGGCATCAGTAAAGATATCAGTGTTGTTAAATATGTTGTGATATGTGTATACAAGACATCATTTAAGGCAGCTGAGTCTTCCTGTTGACAGGTCCATTTCATTTGGAACAGCTTGTGCTCACTTCCTGATCCCTCCCTTGGCAAGGGATTCCAGCTTTGTTATCCTTCATCCTTCCATTATTGATGAGTATCACATTGACCCAGAATATCTCTCGTGCCTGCGACACAGCACACCTAATGTGAGGCCTGATGCAAGAAGCAAACTGAGGTCTTCTGTGAGGTGACCTCGATAGGTGTTCATCCCAATGCTTCTCTGGCTGTGTTACCTGACACGTGGCCCTCCTGAGTCTTCTCACAAATCCTGCTGTAGTTACAGTGTAGAAGACTACCATAAACCGTCTCCTTTTCTTAGCTTATTTTATTGGACATTGTTATATTGTCCCTTATAAACTGGTCCCAACCTACCCTCTAGGTTGTTACTGGTAGAGGACTGTTTTTATGATCAGGTGTAGGAGTGGTACCAAGTGAAGAAGGCCCTGGGTCAGGGCAAGGTGTTGTAGGAAGTACTTTAGCCTCCTTTAGAGCATTATTAGTTTTCCTTACCACATTTTTCTCTGTTTGGTCCCAAACCCTTAGCAAGTTTTGAGCACTCTGCAGCATTGTCATATATCTCAGAAAGCATCGAGTTTATTCAAAGAAGAAAAGAGCTTCTTTAGTAGAAACAAAGAGAACCTTCATTGTGTCTAAGTGGAGGGTATTTCTGATAAAATATTAGTTATCTTCCTTGTTTCGCATGTGGCGGTACTCTTCAGCACAGTAGATTCCTCCTCCCAAGCAGTGCTCATCCAATAACAGTGTTTAGAAGCAACTTTCAGCTGCAGCCATCTCTGTGAAGCCCTTCCCTTCTCTGTGGTGCAAAGCTTAAGCCAGCCTTGCTCATGGCCCTTGTTTATGTCACTTTTTCCTGCTCCTTCTGTGAGGTCTTAACAGCAATGTTGGTTGGTGGGCTGTCAGATCAATCCTGACTACATCCATCTGCGGTTTAAAAAATAAAATAAAATCACTGCTTCACCCTGGACAGAGCTTTTTTCTGCTGCCTGGATAAGGTCAGACTTATTTGCAGCATGCTTTGTGGAGCTGTGATGCTTGTGTTGGAAAATGTGAGGACCTAAAGAGTTTTCCCTGTTTTATACTTGGCTGCTCTCAAATGTTTAACATGTGGAACACATCAAAGAGTGATGGGCGTTGGGATAAGGCTCTTGTTTGCATAATAGGTCGCAACTGTTCTTTTCGCATGGAAAATAATATCAGAAATATATTATTGTAACCCTGTGTTCATATAGCATAGAATTGAAAGAAGTTTGATGAGCCATATAGTTGGAACGTGGAAATCTTTTTTTTTTTTGTTATTCAACCTCTTACAATAAAGAAAACTTTGCATGAAAGCCATCTTCTCTCATGTCTCAGCAATGATTCCTGGGTCTGGCTTTTCAGTCGGGTTATAGCCTGTGCAATATGTAGTGAATTGCCACAACAGGTGGCAAAAGTGTAATGGCTCAGGAGAGATCTGGTATGACCAGGAGGGCTTGTCTGCAGTTAAGAAGGGGACAGTGATGCACTTCAACATTTCATGGAAGTTGAAGTATTAACATAGTTGATTATTTTCTGATAAATTGGCTTTTCTGTGAAAAATAATCTTTGGAGTATTATGGCAGAAAGTAATTTTTTTAATGTGGGTTTTTTTTTTAAAATCTGGAACAGGAGAACGTTTTCTAACTAGCTGCCATGACAAAGTCTTCGTTCCTAAACCAACTTGCTGCTTGTGCCTCGGAGAAGTAGGCCCTATATGTCTAAGAAGTCAAGTCAGTTAGTTGTGAAGTGAAGCTATCTCCTCTTGCCTGCGCCAACCAGTGGGGAGTGTCTAATGCCATTATTTGTAGCATAAAATGCTGTGTGGAAGAAGTGATGTTATCATCTGGTCTCTTTAATAGGAATGGGAACTTGCTGAAGGGCAATTGAGGCATTTTTGGCCTTGCTTGCCAGTGACATACTAATGTTATTGCTTCTAGATCTACTAAATTCAGAATGAACAGTTTCCACGCTCCTGCTCTGTTACCAGCTGTGAGATCTGCTGTGCAGGTAGCTGATGAATGTTTTACACCGTTCCCTGTCTTACTGGGTATTTCTTGGGTCTGGTTGCTTTTCCTTGCTATGCCTTCTCCATTTGTAGCTAACTACTTGGGAAGATCTCTCATGGTTTCAAGAAACGATTGCTCTACAGCATACTCAGAAGTGAATTGCACTCTAGCTACCTCTTGTTCTTTACTTTGTCACTATATAAGAATTCAATAAGAGCCATGGTAGTCAAGTTTGCTGTAGCTTTTACTCCTACCTGATGTAGAGCACAGAATCCAAATCATCTTTGAACTGAAAAGTATAATTCCTGTCCTTAGCTTCAGATTTGAAATTCGCTGTCAACTTAGCGTAGATAAGTTCTTCTGTACCCTTAGAGTATGAGTATTTAGGGACAGGAGAAAAAGGTAGATTGCTCTTCATTTGAAGCAATGTTTACTTGCTCTTCAGTACTTACTTCTCAAGTGCAGTCAGATGTTGGGGAATTAATGTTTTGTAATTACATGCAATGATAATTGGATTATTCCTTCCCTCTAACACAATTTTTTTTGCATTTTTAATTTAATCTTGTTTTAATTATTTTAGTGAACTTTTACTTACTAGAGATCATATCTTTTACCCTTCTCCTTGAAAAGATCTTTGCTGTACAGTCTTTGTAAACCTGATCCACTGTATTCTCTACAAAACACTGATTCACATCGGTATCGTGCAAAACTCCCCCCCAGCACCTCTCACCGTGGCAGCCAGTTTCAAAACCAATTTCTGTTTCTTACTCACAGGGGAGCTAAAAATGTGAATTAGGGTGAGATATGAGAAACTATCAAATGTCTTTGCAAAGCCTGTTTCAGGAATGCTCAAGCCATGTTGTAAAGCTTTGTGATCTTTCCTGGTTTGCTGATAAGACTGCACAGCGTGTACGCAGGAGGAACTGAACACTGGTTGTGATCCACTGACAGAGCCAAAAAGATGAGGAGCCACTGATTTAGCTTCGGGTGCTTACCCTATCTATCTTAGGTGACTCAGACATCCCACTTAAGTGGGATTCGTAAGACCAAGGGTCAGAGAGTCAATAGCCGAAGTAATCAATGGAGGTGCGAGGGATGCCTCCAGACAGATGAATTCAGTGAACTTAATACAGCCAAGAGAAGATGTTATGATAACACCCCTTTTACGTTCCCCCTGTTTTGCGACCCTTCACATGTTCTTGACGAAGCATGCTTTTTATCAACTATTTTTTCTTTAGCTGCTTTACAGGGGTATTGATTACTTTATAAATAGTTCTAACACTTTGCCAAATATTGAAATTCTACCCTCTAGTTTTATTTCTTAGGAAGTTCTTTTTGTATGGGTTTTTGGAATCGTCGCCCACTGTTAACGACTGCATTATTACTTTACCACGTTCCTTGATCGATCACCAGGCTGTGAGATCCCATTATCTAGAAGCTAGGCTGGGTGGAGCACTGCTGTTAGCTGGAGACTTCCAAGGAACAGCTTGAAGCCGTAGGATGTAGCATTGTTAACTCTGATGGCACTTCTTTATTTCCCCACTTGATTGCTGCTGCTGAACTACTTCCGTGTGGTGCATAACAGCCTGGAGTCTTTCCACTCCAAGGACAGGATCTGTAGTTCAGAAGTGGCCATTGAATACTTAGGCCTTCCTATGGATTGTGCTGATTCCAAGCGCTGTGCCCTGACCAAAGCCTCATTAGGCTGTAATTCTGTGTTGCTTTTTTAAAACTCGTGCTGTATCTGTTGTGTCTGGGACTTATTTTTTCAGCTCGGTTAAACCGCTGGTTAGTACTGCTGGGCTCTCATTCCCCACCAAGTCAGACTTTGCTGCAGCGCTTCAGAAGTTCCCCTTCCCATTCCGGTGGGAACCAGGACAAAAATGGGAGGTATTGGAGGGTCTCCTTTCGGATTACTCGTGCTATTGTCTGCGAAGGAGTATTTGCAGCCTTTGCTCTGCAGACACAAAGTCAATTTTATGGCTCAGTTATAGGTAAGGAAAACTCCGATGGGGAAAACTTCGGTGATTAAGTGGAGGAGTTGTTAGAGGACCTTACAGTTCTTCACTTTGAAGAAGTGAGTTAATTTGCTGCTTGGTGGGTGTGTGTTTGTGGTATCAGTGAGCGGCTGGAGCTGATTCTTTTCATTTCAGCTTGTTACTTGCCAGCATGTGCTATTCATGATACGGGGATTTAGTCTTATTGTAATCTTGTAATTATTTGGCAGTTTTTCCCAATCTAATAACACAGCTAACCTAACGACGAAACGCAGAAGGAAGCTCTCCTGAAATCTGAACCTGGAGGAAGCCACGGCCGAGAGTTTGGCTTCTGTTTTGCGACACAAGCGAGCGAGTGCATATTTAATCTCTCTTCTCCGGCCGATCTGCAGTTGGTTGTGTTCCTTCTCTCACCTCCATCCCTCCCCGCTGTCTAATCCCCCGTGACTCTTCTCAAGCCAGGTGCCCTCTGCAGATTATGTGGTGATTCCAGCGTCTCCGCTGTCTCTGCATTATTATATATGTACATATGTAGCCAACAAATCTGTGCTTGCGCCGGATCTCTGACAAATGGATGAACTCCCATCCTAAATTCCTAAATTCCCTAAAAATTCCTAAATTCCCTAAAAGCCTCTGTCGCGGCTGCCTGTTCCCGGGTGCTTTCTGCTTTCTCTCCCCTGGACCCTGGGTGAAGGCTCGGGATGGCCCCGTGCTGGTAAGGAACTGGGAACGCCCTTGGGAACGCCCTTGGGAACGCCGCGGGTTTTCACCTCTTCCCCTCGGAGCGCGCGGGGAGGGGAGGAGCCCGGCGCGGCTGGCGCGGCGCGGTGCCGCCGGGCGCCGCGGGGGGGCGCCGTCACACAGGCCAAGGCCTGG
>Ga0065711_1046371_pt1 | contig 12926 bp, 13 predicted proteins | sample Hoacrofraction12_FD_59098 | JGI IMG/M metagenome (GOLD analysis project Ga0065711, IMG submission 59098) | Hoatzin crop microbial communities from Cojedes, Venezuela - Epithelial fraction 12 v2 (version 2) | ecosystem: Host-associated > Birds > Digestive system > Esophagus > Crop | place... | reverse complement strand
GGGGCATTGATCACTCCCCTTGATTAGAGGATGGACACAGAAACTGGCCACGTGCACAGAAAGCAAGATGTGATTTCTGAGCTGGCTAGCAAGGCGGCGCGTTGGTTTGAGTGCTACACGCTGCACAAAGGGTCTTGTATTGCCGTGTTTGACATTTGCTCCCCTTCGCTGCAGATGAACAGGAAAGGCAGAACGACCTGCAAGTATTTTCTGTCTCCCCTGCTAATGGCATTTTGGAGGCACGCGAAGGGGACCCACCTACCAAGGAGATTCTGCAGATCAGCTTTACAGCAAGGTACGGTGAACAGGGCTGAAATCTGGCTGTTATGCCCTGTCAAGCCCAGACTTACGGTGTGGGTGGTCCCTGAAAGCGGAGAGCACTTCTGCTCTGTTCTGGTGTTATCAGGCTGCTCCTTTTGCTTCTGACAGTTGCCAGTCTTGTGCTTCCAGCTGGTACGTTTCCCGTCTAACCACATTCCCTACACTGCTCCCATCGATGGGATTTCTTCTGGAAATGGCACCCAGAAATTCAGACTTCAGATTTACCCACTCGAAATCATGCCGTTCCCACAGCTGGCATGGCACGCTGCCTCGGTACCACCGGGTGAATTCCCTTTCTTTAGGGCAATGTCTTCAACAGAGGGCAAATCTCAGGCCTGCAGTTCAGCGCAGGAGCTGACACAACAGTCGAGGGCTTTATGCATCCAGCAGTTTGTTAGGACAGAGGGAGAAGTGTGCCTGGAGTAGTTCAGAATTCCAGTAAAGCATCTGTTTGTCACGCAGGAAAGGGCCGTGTCCTGAGCAGTCTCAGTCTTCAGTATCATTTATGTGGCTGCTCTCCAAAAGAAACTTTTTAAACCCTGTACTTCCCTACACGAATTGAGGGTACCACCTGATGAAGAAGAGCAAAACATCGCTCTAATGCAGTGATCCGATTTGTTTGACCTTTGCTTAGCCTGGTGCACTGTTTAATGTGACAGTCATGTTGATGTCTGAGTAGGAAAAAAAAATCGATGTATTTTTGTTGCCTCCAGTCCAAAGGTTTTCTACGCAATGAAGATAACGTGAGCTGCAGGCAAATGACAGCAAAGAACAGGAGAGAGCTGCTGAAAATTACTTTGTCCTATAAACCTCTAATATTGTTCTGATTATGTTTGTGGGTATGTTATCATAACCTTTGTCAAGGCTGGGAATTAAATTGTGAATGGCAGAGGTAGTGACCCAAAGCCTTTAATTTCTTTGCTCTAATTAGAGAGATACAACGCCTGTAAAATTCAGCTTCCACTACAAATTATTTTCTTGGAAGCCATCACGTGGTGGCAGAAAGTTCAAGTAAGACAAGTCTACCGCAGTGATTTCAGTGAACTCTGAACACTGCTGACAGGGCAGTTTCAAGAAGCAAACTCCAGGTGACACGAGTTACGGTCGTAACTTCGATCTCCCTGGAACACGCTGCGAGATGAAGCACAGGAAGTTCCGTCTGAACGTGAGGAAGAACTTCTTCCCTCTGAGGGTGACGGAGCCCTGGAACAGGCCGCCCAGGGAGGTTGTGGATTCTCCTTCTCTGGAGATATTCAAAACCTGCCTGGACAAGGTCCTGTGCAGCCTGCTGTAGGTGATCCTGCTTCAGCAGTGGGGGTTGGACCAGATGACCCACAGAGGTCCCTTCCAACCCCCAACATTCTGTGATTCTGTGATTCTGTGAAGCCGTGGAAACCTCAGCAGGACAAGCCGTGAGCAGCTGCTCTAAGCTGTCTCTGCTCCCAGCAGCGTGGTGGACCAGAGACCTCCCCAGGCTCCTGGCTGCCTGAATTTTTCTGGAGCACTTCTTTTTGTCTGACAACAGCTATGCTCATCAGCATGCCTGAAAGTACCAGAGCGCAAAGGTGTCGCTCTGTAGCAGCCAGCTCATCTGTTCAGCTCCAGATGAATTCCCAACACAGGCAGAGCTCAGGACCAGCGCGGCATTAGTAAATAATTGTATGCAAGGTGTGAGGTGATTTTCATAATTCATCTCCCTAAATCAGTGGCCTTCCTGCAGGGGAGTTTTTTTTATGAGAAGGGAAAAAATCAAAGTTGTCTGGCAGAACAGGCGCTTGCCTCCGGCCTTCACAACGGCCGTCGCTCAGACGCAGACGTCCTTCAGATCAGCAGTCTCGGGAGCGTCGGGCAGCACCGGCCTTAGGCGAATTCTGCTGTAAGACTTCCCTTAGCACAAAACTACACTTGCTGTAAGCTTCTGATGTTCGTTTACAACCTGGACTCCACGGAGTGCCCCTTGTCTAGGGGAGCTGACAAACTTTTTCTGTTTCAAACTTTGTCACAGGGACAAGTTTTCACATCAAAGCAGCGCAGGCACGTGTTCCCCCAACACCAGCCCCTAGCAGAGCTTCGTTTTATTTATTTCACTCAAACAGAATTTCACAAGTAGGAAGACACTCAAGCTTTTCTTTGAAACATGAAGTTAATAATCCAGCGTCTTTACTTGAGGTACAGGCTGGACCGTTCTTTTCAAGTAACCTACGCATGGCTGTGGGACGTCACACGATGAAGGGAGATTGCCACCCACAGACTCGACACTAACCTCAGAGACCGGTGCCTGTGACTGGGAGTAGTTTACGTCTTAGGGCACCACTGTCCCCTTTTTCCTCCGCAAAGTAACTAATGTCACCCTTAAACACTGCATCTAGCTGTAACCACACTGTCTTTTCCCTGTGCATTTTAGGAGTGACATCGAATATGAAACTATCATGACCATTACCGGAATGCTGGGAGAGAAGCCTTGCAAACTACAGCTCAGGGGACGAGGAACATACAATGGGAAGTATGAAGACTTAATTTAAGCACGGCAGTGTGGGACACATCAAGGTAATGGGTTGGGTGCAGATGTGCCATCAGTTGCGCCCATATTTCCATCTACTTCAGTTGTTTTAATACGAACTGGAATGTTGCCAGAAAGAAATTTTAAGTTATGAGGAAAAAAAGCTCACAGTACTTCAGAGTCGTAATCTCATTCTGTGCCATCACTTTTATTGGTGTGACAAGCTTACCGTTAGCCGCAGAACCAGGCTCTGCAAAATCATCGGTTTTAAATTGCGAAGTAGCTACGGTAACAGTTAGGCCAGAACCCTCTGCACATCACAGTATGCCTCAGATGACAATTAAAGACTGTTCCTACCTTAAAAAGCAGCTTTTGTTTTGCCTTGTTTATGTCTTTGACATTAAAATGGACATTGACACATCATAAAAGCAAGAATTAGCGAGTAGGTCAGCATTCCCCGGGCTGTTTTCTCCGCGCCTTACATGAAAAAGGGAAGAGCCAACTTCCCTCGGGCTCCCTGGAACATCACCAGCCTGCGTGTTTCATCATGCCTGGGCACTGAGAACATCCCCCTCAGCCACACAGGGAGGAACCCTTCTTCCTTTTAATTCTTTCCCCCCACATGGTTCCCATTTACTCACACTTCTCTTTAAATGTTTTTAGTATTCCTTTAGCTAAAGGTCACCGAAATTCCCACTTCTGAGCCTGTTCAGTTTTCCACTCCCATCATATAAAAGGTTGTTGTTAAAGGCGGTGTGTGTGGGGAGGAGAGGGCTGCAATCCACACTGGGGGAGAACAAAAGATGCCCGATAGCTGCCTGCTGCCTAGTTTAAAACAGACTTGTACCAGCAATGAGAACACTTTATACGCAGGAACATCAGTGTGAGAAAAGGATATGCCTCTCTGCTCCCTCTAAATAACTTCATCTTTTTGTTCCAAAATACAGCCTGCGTGATTGCTGGGTGAGTGAGACAGGCTACAGCACAGGAATGTGAGAATACCAAACAGCTCTAAGTAGTCACAGCCTTCAACATCATTATCATCATTAGGTCATCACCATCCTTCAACGATCATCATTAAAAAAACAAGACAAATACATTGCAAGAGCCCCGTTGTATTATTAAGTGCAAAGCCAAGAGCCAGGACAAAGAACTTCAGTCTGTGTTACAAATTTAAGCTTTTCTAACATACCAAAGACAATGAATGCATTTCTTTTTCAAGCTGTTAGCTCTGAGCTCCAGTGATCTTTCTGCTCCTAAGAGGAAGCACAGGGAAGGGAGAACTTTACAAGATGAAACACAGAATCATAGAATGGCAAGGGCTGAAAAGGACATGTAGTGCTTGCAGTAAGAGTAATGTTAAAATCTGTTTTATGTTTGGTAAGTAAATATGATTAAGCATAAGCTTGTCCTCTAACTTACGAGTCACAGAAGCTAATAATTAGGCAGGTGTTGTAACAGGTGGAATGGCCACTTTCCTGGCTTCTAGCAAATCCTCAAACCCTTTCAATTCAGGCACCTCAACAGTTTGCTTGCTCCTGTGTAAATGACGTCCCCGTCCTTCCGCTTTCCCCCACTGGCGGCTTCAGGGCAGCTTGGTGACAAGCAGAAAGCTAAAGCACATCCTCCAGCGCAGGGACAATTTCAGACATGGCCAGCTTACGCCTTGGGCGGGACAGACAGGCTTGTAAAGGTGTTCAGGCTTCGCACGGCTTTCAAAACGAGTTGTTCCGGCCTTCTCGCAAGATGGTGACATCTTTTAAGAAAACCCCAGAAAAGCCTTTTCACGTGCACTGGTTTCATTCTGAGCAACCGTTTTAGACAATTTGTCATCCAAAAATGCTCTACCACGAACTACTTCTCTTTGACAATATTCGCAGAAGAAAGTGATCAATTTAATTAGAAATTATTCATTCATAGCACAAGGGCCTGCAGCTGAACTTCACCTGAACTAATTTCTCACGTCAGGATGCCATTTGCCAGTTCTGCACCTTCCCACCTGCTTAGCAGATCGGTACGATTTACTCTGCTTCGTGATTTGTGCCTAAAATTTGTAGATCTAGTAACGCATCCCTGAATCCGCTTGATTTCACAGTGCAAATCATTTGCTGTTACTGCAGAAGGCAGAGAATTAGCTGCTGCGCTGTTCCATCAGTTCCCTGGGTACTCAAACACCGCGGCAGCGCCCATGCCAGTTCCAATGCACATCGATACAACGCCGTACGCTCTGAAACGAAAGAGCACGTGGAATTAAGACAGATGTGGTTTAGATCATCTGGGGAATAAAAAGACTACGACAAACTCGAGCTACCCACTGCTCTCCTGTGGCACCAGGAGATGCTAACTGTGGAGCAGGTCCTGGTGCCTCAGAGTTCTGGCTGGGTGCTTGCAGGACACATGGACACACGTTTCTCTGCCTGCTTTCTGGACAGGAGCAAGCTCCTTAGCCACCGGCCTCAGACACACTAGCAGCGGGGTTGAGCTAGGAGAACTGCTTTGATTCAGATAGGTTGAGGAAGAAACTCTTCCTTTCCTGCCTCCTACCACTGCCCTCCGCATGGCTTTGCTACGTAAAAGGTCAGGGTAAATTTGGACAGTCAGATGACTATCGGGAGCCATCGGGATTCACGTTCAAAGCTATCCAAGAGATGGAGAAAGCTTAACCCCAACTGACGGTGACTTCTGAGCCTAAGTTACTTACAGACACGCAAGGCACTCAGGCCAATACTGTTCCTCAGTGCTCACCTCTTCCCTCTGCGCTTCAATTCATTCAGCAAAGTGACGACTTGACGAGCACCAGTACAGCCCAGTGGGTGCCCCAGTGCTATTGCTCCTCCCAGGGGGTTGACCTTCTCCATGGGAATGCCCAGCTTTTCAACGCAGTACACAGCCTAGAAAGACAGGGAACGGTTCATGGAGATGCTCTCACCTCAGCTAGTTCTCAGCTCTTCTGCAATAGAGGCCTGGAGAGAAGACTGGTGATCTCGTCCGTATGTAAAGAGGGACAGCAAAACATCCTAGACAGCTCTAGAGGCTTCAAAAGATTTGTGCTCAGAATGAATTTAGCTCCAAGTATGTTTGTTATTACACAAAATCCACATCAATTCTGTCAGCTGCTCTTAAAAGCATTAAGCAGTTGGTACTCGGAGGCCCGACCCCAGCTAGACCATGTTTCCTGGTGGAAAGGTGTGGCACTATGTCACCAACCAAAGCACATGCAGTGACCTACGCCCACCACCTGCATCTCAGCTGCACTCACGTACTTCTGGCGGGCACATCACAGTTTTGTGGAAGACACAGCAGAGAAGTTTCTGCCTTTCATTAAGGACCTCCAAGCTGATGAGCACAACACGCTCAGAACGACACCACCCGCTAACGAATTACAGCCCTTGTGAAGCAGAAATCTTGCAAGTTGGTATGAGGATACGATAGTAAGGATTACATTCTTATTCAGTGGACATATTTTTCCGATTCTTTTTCTTAATATCAAGCTGTCCAAGCAATGCCCTGCTTATTTTTGTTTGACGCAAAGGGAAAACAGTCTGTGCACGTTATTAACATTTGGCTGAAGACGTAACATGTGGAACAAGTTCAAATCTTCATTTGGAGACCAATACACTGAGTTACCAAGGAATGCAGCAACTCAAACAGGACGATCACTCACCTGGCTTGCAAAGGCTTCATTAATTTCATATATATCAATGTCATTCAGAGTCAGACCTACGGTTTAGAAAAGTCAGGATTTAAAAGGAGGCATTTTTGCCTTCTGGCTACATCAGAGAGGGCAATTCACCTAAAGCCTCCCTTTATGAATTCTGGTTCTACTCCACTAATGACAATAAGGGGGGGACCTTGGCTCCACGTGGGGTGTCTACCCTTCTATGCATGTTTATGTACAAAAACATCTAGAGACCATGAAATGTCACAGTCCACGGTATTATGTCACTGCATTTGCCAAGTTTCCTTAGATTAAATGTGATTTCTTTGCAGAGGGATTAAAGATTGAAGGGTATTTCAGGACTGAAAGATAAAACTACAGGTGAGGATGCGACCACAGCAATGACAGGGGGCCACAACAAAAATCATCAGCTATAAAAGCTATTTAACATGGTAAGAACCCTGAGGAAAGCCTGTTCCACTGGTCAGATGCCACAACTGTAAAGACAAAACCCACAAAAACCAAACACAAAAGCAGCACCCTCACAGGCTGGTCATATGAAGGAAGAAGAAACAGCACTAAGTGAACAGGAAATCACCGCCACATGCTGACTGTTTGTTGAGACTGTGCAGGGATTTAATCCTGAGCCTCTCAAAGGTGAGCGAATGGCAATTTGTACGCGAGTACAAGCGAAGAGTATTACAACAATCCCAGCTGGGATCTCTTCTAAGCTTTCGAATTTAAGTTCCCCGTTGCTATGGCTGACAGCTGCACACACTTGAATAACACAACCTCGAATTTCAGCCCACAGAGTCTGATTTGCCCTGTGCCGAACACGGTACAGACGACGCACGGTTCTCACCCGCCTTCTCCACAGCAGCAGGGATCGCGTAGGCTGGTCCTATGCCCATGACGTCGGGCGGGACTCCAACCACAGCAAAGGACCGGAGCACCCCCAGGACTGGCAGCCCCAGCTGTGCTGCTTTTGAGCGTTTTGCCAGGAGAACAGCAGCTGCTCCATCACTGACCTGGCTGGCGTTACCTGTTGGAAGAGATCTATTAACACCTTTTTTGCCTGAACACGTTTCCCTGTGGGCAGGGAACCCACAGGAACACCACAAACTGAACAACAGAGCTGACCTGCTGTAGTGCTGCCATCCTCTTTGAAGGCGGGTTTCAGCTTTGCCAAGCCTTCCAGGGTCGTGGAGGGCCTGATCCCTTCATCTTGATGCACGGTGACTGTTTTTTGGTTGCCCTGGTTATCTAGAACAGTGGTCTTCACTGGAACAATCTCAGTTTTGAACAGTCCCATCTGCTGAGCTTTTGCTGCTCTGTCAGAGAAGAGTATGAAAGGTTAAAATATTCCAGAGGTGAACTGCAAGAGCACTATAGTCAGAGAAACCAGCGAGTAAGAGACTGAACTACAGTGTGACTTGGTACACAGGTACACCACCACTGAGCAGTGGACGGGAAGACAGCAAATACGTGTTTCCATTTATGGGAAGACAAACGTCTTACCTCTACGTCATGGGAAATATATCGCTAACATTATGGGCATTCTCCCCAAACCCAGTCACAGGATCACACACTTCTGAGCAAGATCCCCATTCTGTTCCCACCAACACCGTTGTGACTGCCTGACCACCACCAGCCCACACCACGACGTTGTACTTATCCAGTGGTTCAGTCACATCACAACTCTAAGAAAATCAATGAATCCTGATGCTCAAACATCAATTCTTATTTTTGAGTTAAACAGGGCAAATGGGCTAAGCCTTCACACAATGCTAATCATTTCTGACAAGTTAAGGAATGGCTAAAGTTTCACTGATGCCTGGTTTTGTCCCACTGAAGACAAGTTGAGTTTTAGACCACAGACTTCAGGTACGATCTTCTGGCATTTACATGTAACCTTTCAGCCCCAATGACTGCAATTTCTGTTGCACGGTTCAGTGTGACTACGCAGAAAGGCATTAATTTAGCGGTAAAGGCGCATGACAATAGGGTCTGGTCCCCGAGACAGCAGCATTAGCTGCAGGGAACAACTGACATGACCGGACTGATTTAGGTAGGCAGAACGCAATCAGCTAAATTAGAATTAGCTCAGGACACGGAGCTTGCATCTTTCATATCAACAACGTATTTAAAAGCCTCCACAGTAGAGCTGATTTAGAAGATTCACCTTCCCGCAGCAGAGCACCCTTTACAGAGAATACGAGTTGGAGACTGCAGGCTTGTTTTAACCCCTCACCACTTCACACTTTTACTAATAAAATGAAAATATTTAATACTCCCAGGTAAGCAAGAGTTTGAGCAAAGTGCTGAAAGACAGATCAGTAACTCCACAGACATCCTGAGACCGAGGCCAGCACATCACCCTCTTCCCCCTGCGAGAGGCGAGGATGGCGTTCACGTACCCTTCCGCGTTATCAGTTCAATGTCAGTGAGAACGGCTGGCACGCCAAGTTCCTGACAAGCAGGGCCAGAATTTAAATGTTAACTGGCCTGCACAGTGGCTTCCTGTGTTAGATAAATAACTGGACCGGGGCGATGCTTAAACAGAGCTCTGAAAGTCAGTTTAACTCCTTGATGGCAGCAGCTTTCCCGTATCGCCTGCCACCGGCACTGGACTGCCAGCACAGCCCCGCGGATGCCAGGGGTCGGCTGACTCTGGCAGCGATTTACCCCAAAAGGAAGGTGATGGGAGGTAGAACTGGACTCGCTGGGAGCCAAACACCTGCAGCGCAGACAAGCCGCTCTTCTCCTGAGCTCAGCAGTTCTCGAGAAACAGCTACATTTAAATATTCCTCCTCTGGGGAAGGTTCCTTCTGCTGCCACTCCCACGTTCGGTTTCAAACGATACTGAGCCAAAGCCACTATGAGAATAGTGAACCACACATTCGTTACAGAAACCTGTACCCTTTGGATGCCAAGAAACACAGGGGCACTCACTGCTCAAGGCTCGCATGCCCGGCGATACGTGCCCAAGATAGTCAGACAATCAGTACAGCTCTGGACTCGGGATTCCTGACCACACAACCCGGGACACGCACTGACCTTCCCTCCGACCACCTCCAGCTTCTCTAGTCACTGTTAAGTTCTGCAAGGCAACATGAAGGCTGCACTTAACCGCTCTTGGGAAGTAGCAACACGTTTTCTAGCTGTATTTATTCCTTAACTAAAAGGTTTTAAAAAACAAACAAACAAAAAAAAGCATTTACTTTTGTTGGGAAGCCAAGGCAAAGGCGTCTTGCTTCTTTCGGGAAACTCCAAACTTCTCTGCCACATTTTCTGATGTTATTCTGGGGAAAACAACATCACAGAATTAATCCGACGACTCATCTAACGGAGCCGCAGTTGGCTTCTACCGAGACACCACCAGGTATAAGCATTGGCTTTATTCTCAAAGCCAACTGCTGCCTTCTCAACCCAGAAACACTCGGCAGAAGCAAATTCCACATTAGATCAACGACCAAAACAAGGTTCAGACCCATTTTCCGTGCTCATTAAGCCACTGAGCTTAAGACCTAAGACAAGGAAATCTTTCCGCAGAGTTGCTGATCCTCCCCCACTGCACATAATTAATCCTCCACCACGAGCCAGGATGCCAACACGCACGTATCCAAGCTCACCGCGTTGAGATTGATCTGAAACGGTACGGCCAGGGAGGAGACAGGCCACCGAGAGACCCCTTCAGTCTGCGAAGGGGAAACACTTACCCCATGGGAATGAGGCAATCTCGAGCCTTGCTGTTTTCCATCACGCTGGAGCTGATATCGCCAGAGTTATCTACGCCTCTGAGGGACATCGTTTCCACCCTGAACACAAGAAAAAATTCAATTTGCTACCAGTGCTTCCATACTACATTTGTGGTGGCTGCTCAGTTACGGCTGATGAAACCTCAGCACCTCGACACCGTGCCTCTCCTATCACCCTGCAGAGCTGCAGCCAGAATTACGGCTGATGCAGCAGCTCTTCAGTCATCAGCATAAGAATCACCACGAAACGGAAACACACTGCTAGATCGAATTGGTCCTTGTTTCACTAAGGACAGGATACCAACTTCAACAGTTGATTTCTCTCATTTCCACAGCTAGGTAGAAATCGCTGACGATTCTGGCACTTTTGCCCTCAAAAATAACAAGAAATCTAAGGTTTTAGGATTGGAGCTTCCAGCGAGACTGGCAGCAGCCATAAAAATGCCCCTTGCAGCTTAAGAACTGGTTGGCAGTATAAAAAGTATGAAGCAAACCATTACGCCATTTGTATTTTGCAACACAAAGAATTCCAGCCATGGATCCCAGAGGCTGCAGCCTGACTCACAGCCGAGCGCACAGACTGCAGACACCCAATTGTACTGCACAAATACAAAGCCATCGCTTGAGACGAGCGAGCGTTTGTAAAGCCGGTGTAGACCGTGCAGCCTGTGGTGGGAAGAGGGTTTGACTTCTGCTCTGCGCCACACAAATACATTCACAAAGAGTAAGTAACACAGAAACTACTCCTGGAAAACGCAAGACAAGCAGAAAATAAGCAAAGCAGCTTATAGTGAGAGCTATCAGGAATTTCAACCAACTGTAACACGGGACGCTGCATTTCTTGACTCCAGCTGCATCTACTCCCCGAAGGAAGGTACAAAATCGGGTTTTAAGCAAGAGCAAACCACAGCTGCGGCATGTTGTGTTGTCATCCAGCATCTCTCCACCTACGGAGGGGGCGAGGCTGCTCAGGGGAAGAGCACGACTTGGGATAAACCCCACCCGCAAAAGCTCTTTGCAATATATGGATTTTACGCCTTCGTGGAGGGCTCCGCAGGGTAGAGGCTGGAAAACTTCCCGCGATGAAACGCAGCGGCTTGCACACCCAAAGGCGCAAAGATCCCAGACCCTTTGCGCCTTCTGGCACCTTTCAGCGCATGGTTTTGGTGGACGCCGCCAAGCGACTTCTTGAAACAAGGGTGTTACCCAAGCGAACGCGAGCGAGAAGCATCGCGCGCCCACGCGGAAGCATTCCCCGTGACCCCCAAGCGCTCAGCCGACACCAGAGGAACGCGCCCGTCTTGCCGAGCGGTCTGTTTCGCAGCAGCCTAAGAAGGGCGTTCTCAGCATCAGATCTTGCTCAGCCAGGTACATGCAGGTGTTGAGAAGTTGTAAATATAAATATTTTCCTAAGGGCTACCAGACAACTGCACAGAGTAATAATTCAAGAAAGACTTTGAGTTACCAAGGTAAAGAAAAAGAAAAACTCAATATTTTAGCCTCAGGATTACTGAATACTTTTTTTTTTTTTTAATTTGTTCTTCTGAAGTGAACGTGTATGTGGTCACTAGTATTTCTCCAAAGCCAACCTAACATTTCCATAATCCTCTAAAAAAATAAACACTTCTTATGATGTTAGGACCAAAGCAAAGAACAGCACGCCCGTCCACCGCAGAAAAACATCTCCTTTAAGTCTGGAGAACAGTTGTTAGCCTGGGTAGGACATTAATTCCTTTATCCAAGGTAGCTGCTGGTATTCTAAGACACCAGTTAACTGGGGATCGGTTAATTGGAGATCAGTTAAAAAACTAATCACGGCAGGCTCCTTCAGGCTCTCAGAGCTCTGCACATAAGCGGTATCCTACAGCAGAGCCAGAGGACCCTGACATGACTGGCTTTTTGCACGCTTCTACGAGGTGCTCAGCCTCCTATTGCAACCCCAGCAGACACGTCACCAGGGCCAGAACTTCCAGGGGAACTAAAGGATTTTCAAGCACCCTCCCTCAGACCCTTTAATGTGACCTGATCACCTGCAAAAGCACTCAGCAGCCTCTGGAAACACAAAAATTGCATCTGCAGCCACCACTTAAATTCAGGTCCTAATTTTAAGACTGTATTCATCCATTTTTCAAACGAGGAAGGCATCTGTTTCCTTGGGTGGACAGATCTGGTTGGAAGGGGTTTCTCATCCCTCACACAAGAGCTGCTGCAGAGGGACTGAGCGCTGCTCTCAAGCAGCCTAAGCAAACGCCGTAAAAAGACTTTCTTACCCACAGGCCAAGCCAATGTCATACGATCCGTTGCGGATGCCACCTGTAACAGCAGTGCAGAAACACTCTTACCATCACCAGGAGCAAAACGCTTCCGTTCCAGCTGCAGCTTCACGAGCACCCAAGGCACCCACGACAGCTGAACAACGTATTCCCGCCGCCCTCCCGCCTGCCAGAACGCGAGCCAGGCCAAGGACCTGATGGGGCTGAAGACCAGCCACGACCCGACAAGCAACCAGAGAGGACATGAGGGACCCCTCTACACTGCCCTAGTGAGGCCCCATCTGCAGTACTGTGCCCACTTCTGGGCTCCCCACTTCAAGAAAGATGAGGAGCTACTGGAGAGAGTCCAGCGGAGGGCTATGAGGATGAGGAGGGGACTGGAGCATCTCTCCTACGAGGAAAGGCTGAGGGAGCTG
>Ga0065711_1046369_pt1 | contig 12926 bp, 9 predicted proteins | sample Hoacrofraction12_FD_59098 | JGI IMG/M metagenome (GOLD analysis project Ga0065711, IMG submission 59098) | Hoatzin crop microbial communities from Cojedes, Venezuela - Epithelial fraction 12 v2 (version 2) | ecosystem: Host-associated > Birds > Digestive system > Esophagus > Crop | place... | reverse complement strand
CTCCGCTGGACTCTCTCCAGTAGCTCCTCATCTTTCTTGAACTGGGGAGCCCAGAACTGGACACAGTACTCCAGATGGGGCCTCACTAGGGGAGACTAGAGGGGGAGGAGAACTTCCCTCGACCTGCTGGCCACACATTCTTCTTAATGCACCCCAGAATACCATTGGCCTTCTTGGCAACCAGGGCACACTGCTGGTTCATGGTGAACTTGTCATCTACCAGCACACCCAGGTCCCTCTCCACAGAGCTGCTTTCCAGCAGGTCTGCCCCAAGCCTGTACCGGTGCATGGGGTTGTTCCTCCCCAGGTGCAGGACACTGCACTGCGCTTGTTGAACCTCATCAGGTTCCTCTGCGCCCAACTCTCCAGCCTGTCCAGGTCACACTGAATGGCAGCACAGCCTTCTGGTGTATCAGCCACTCCTCCCAGTTTTGTGTCATCAGCAAACTTGCTGAGGGTATACTCTGTCCCTTCATCCAGGTCACTGACGAATAAGTTGAACAAGACTAGGCCAAGTACTGAGCCATGGGGAACCCCACTAGCTACAGGCTTCCAACTAGATTCTACGCCGCTGATGACAACCCTCTGAGTTCTGCCAGTTCTCAAACCACCTCACTGACCACTCGTCATCACCGAATGTCAATTGTTTCATGAATTAAGTGTCCACCATGTTTTAATGCTGGTGAAAAAATAGACCAGGATTGCATGGCTAGCAGGACAATTATATATAGAAATGGCATGCAGTTGGAGAATAGAGACAGTGCACCTATGTCACTGGATTATATTTCCAAGTTACTGACAAAAATAAATTTCTACACCTCTAGAAATTGGGGAGGGAGTGTAGTACAGACTATTTCTCCTGCACAAATGACAGGATTGTCAGGAGACTTGTAACTGCAGAACATTCTTCACTGTTGAATGTAAGGGAGAGATTTTACACAGGCAAAACTTCCTTTTGCTCTGAACTTAACAGGCTGTTAGAAAATCATTCTGTATCTTTTGAACTGAATGTACTTAATTGGGCAGATAATGAGAATAGAGTGTTGTAGCCATTCTGAAATCTGTTTTAGTACACAATCATAATCTAAAGCAGAAATTTTCAAAGCTAATTCTGGGAGACAGCCATTACCCAAAAACTTTAATGAAGTCGGATGTTCCTTTTAATTCACACAAATGCTAATCTAAATCATTCGAGTGGCAAAGTCTGACAAAATTAGTGTGTTGTATTTCTGTGTAAGTCACAACATGGTGTTAGTAGTTGCTGTCTTCCTCAGTAAGCAAAATCCTTTACTGAATAACTTCAGAGATCAAATTGTAGCTGATGTAAACTTGCATAGCTCCGAGTACTATAAATGTACTATACAGCTGGAAGTGCAGGGAGGACAGACAGAATAGCTAATGAGCTTAACTACTCTGGGGTTACGCTGCTTTCCTCCCTGCTCCTTTTGCTGCAGAACTGATGGTATTCTGCAGGTGTTAACAGAGAGAGGTCCAGTAACACAAGGTCACTGGTGTTTCTCCTGCCCCATGACCTAGACTAGCTCTGAAAAGGGTTAGCTATTCCAAGGGTTTTAAAGTGCTGGCAATGGGAGTGTTCATCACTTCATGTTGAGCACCTGGTTTACACCAGTTGAATTAGCTGCTCAGGCTCCCTTGCATCCCAGGAAGACTTCTTCCAGTAGATTGTATGTAACATCTCCATTCACACCCAAGCAGTCGTCCAGCCTTAGTACCTCAAACCAGAGAAGTGTGTTGAAATTTCAGAAGGTCCTCAGTGGAGGGACAGCTGTTGAAGGCATGGCTGTGCCTGTGGGGCTGGCATCACAGAAAAAATGGGTCTCTGTAGCTTCAAGCACCCTTAATACACAACAGTGCTTCCATGTAAATTCAAGCCAGATAGATTAATTACTTTCAGTAATCTGTAATTTAGGAGAGACATGCTCGTAGCCTGTGGTGGTTGCACTAAGGCTGAATGAAAAATCCATTTCATAAAGTCAACAAGGGTTTGTGAGCTGCATGGATTATCACAGCGGGTTTGTGGCACTGTGAGCAGCCAGCGCTGAGCCAGTCCGATGTGTTTTTGATGACAGGTTTTTAGTCTGTTTTTTATAACCCTGGTGGAAAAGGTATTGGCTAAACAACGTTTGTGATTCAGTGAAGAAATCAAATTCTAGCATATTACTTTCATATTTTGTCTTCACCGTGTAGTCTTTTTTTCACTGCTGTTTCCCCAAGGTGACATTTACTGTTCTAAAAACCTGGAAGGAGCTCCGTAATAGCAGAACTTCACTAAAATGAAGAGCTTGTTCCTTAGGAAAAGCTTTGTTATTTATTGTTTCTAATGATGCATCTTTATTATAAACAGATGCCTTTTGATACTTACTCTATTTCTTTTGCAGTGCACAGTTACTTGTGGTGGTGGAATAAGGACTCGCAATGTCACTTGTGCAAAAAATAACAATGAGCCATGTGATACTTCCAAGAGACCAAACTCTAAGGCCCTGTGTGGTCTCCAGCAATGTCCTTCTGCTGGAAGATTTCTGATACCCCCACTGGCACCCAGAAGAGGAAGGATCATAATCAGAAAAACAAGTACTAATCGCAAACAGAGTCCTCCTCGCAGAATACCCATACCAAGCCCAAGGTCCCATACGACAACAAAAATACCCAAGTCTGAAAGTGTAACTCCCTGTTTGCCTACATCCTATGGTCTGGGTAATGTCTCAGAAAAAGAAGGAACAACCAACAAAACATTACAAAATAATTTTGTTGGACCAACTGATGTTTACAGTTATCCGGTTGTTTCTACTGAAAACAGTTCACACCAAAATACTACTTCATGGCCTTTTCGTAATAGCGTAAGTACTGAAATTATAAGGCATGCTGAAAATATTTCTAAAAGGGAGCCAGTTTCTACTATAGAGAGTGACGTTCAAGAAAGTGAGGTCAGCCCTATCTCCTCTTTTACCAGTAGTCCAGAAATAACTTCCAGCTATGATTACTTAACTGAAGAATCTGATGATATTGATGGGTCAGTTGGAGGCAGTGAGAAACCGATTGATCTGCTTTACAGCACAGAACTTAATCCTGAAATCAGAACCAGGAGCACAACCCTAGATACCGGCTCTCCTATCTTTCAAAAAAGAAGCATGACTTCTCAGCCCACCCCTGCATCTCATCACCAAGAACCTTCTACACTCCTCCCTGTTAACAGAGCAGCGCAAGGACTGGCATTTCCAACAACAGCAAACTACATCAGTCTGCAAGTTGGTGTGCCTGTTGTAGAAGTAACTACCCAAGAAGCATCTGTTACAGTAATGCCCACAGTGTTTACTCATGTACCGAAAGACGAGAGCGACAACAAAACAGAAATGAAGCTGCTTAACACCATAACCTCCAGCACACAGTCGTCAACTCTTGAGCATGTTATTGGGAACCAAAGTGCAGCATCTGAGGAGGTTTTGATGAATGTCACACCAAACAGCCACCTAGTAACATTGAACAGTTTGCCTGGTGATGCCTATTGGATAGTAGGCAACTGGAGTGAGGTACGTTAGTCCTAAGCAGTGGAGAGTGTGAAAAGCTGTCTGAACCACTGCTAAGGAGATAAAGCTTCTTAGTTTGTCGCAATTGTATGAAATGAGTATCACACATTCAGATTAAATACTTACCACACACAAAAAATGGTAACTTGGGATACCTAATGTTAGATGGCTTAAATAGAACATGTCTGTATTTACGGATTCTGCAAAACTATGCATAACTCTTCCAGGGACACAACATTCAGGTTTGACTATAACCAGAAATAGTTCAAGAATTTTGTTTTAGGGCAAAAAAATTGAGGTGTCAGATGAATCCTGGAGACACCAAATTAATATGCTTGCATTTCCAAATAAGTACAGAACACAAATTAGCTGTAGATGTGCTGTCAAGTTCTAACCTTCACTTGCTTGTCGTTTCTCTCTAAATTGTGTGTTTTCTAATTTTGTATGTGACCAGAGTCATGTAGATAAGCTAGCTTTATTACTGTATAAAGCACATTAATAACATGGATACATAAACATATTTTTAGTTGGCTATTATTGTAACAGGTTTTTGTGTTGCATTTCTATCTCATCTCACCATCAGCGTTTGCATCCACCATTAAGCAAATACCTCCAAACTCAGAGCAGCATTCTACCTAGTAAAACCAGTTTGAATCTACAAAGCAAAGATAAGAAGATTAGTCCAAAATTAAACTGGTATATCCAGGGTTTGTAATTTGTCCAGCACATGTCCATCGGGAGACATTGTAACATGGAGTTCTGCACCTTTTTTTTGAAGTTAGGTGATTGTATATTGGAACTAGGTTGTAGCAGTAGTAAAGTAAAAGCATTTTGTCTGGCTGGCATAGAAGTTAGAATTGTCAGGCCAGTGGTTGTGGCTGTACAGTATCTTTGGATACAGCAGCTGATAATTACAGTGGTATGCTGTTTCTTGTTTGAATGTAGAAATGAAGTTACTTTATCTGTGTTAATGGCTGTGACAAAATGAACTTTCTAATTTCTAATGGTAATGAAATTCAATCAAAACAGTTGTCAGCATCCTGCAGTGCTCACTTTTGAAAGCGCTGTCTTTCTGTTTGAGTAAATGAAACAAGTACAGGGAGTTCAAAAACTGTTTTGACATGTAAGCTATCTGGAAAATAGTTGGTCTGAAAGGTGATGACTTGTCCCAGTTTCCCCTGATCCCTGGTCATTACTGAATGGTTAGAATACTTGGGTAACTTCTTCTGTGCAGGAGCAATGTAGTTTGTGAAGTTTTCTATGGCCTCAGAGAAGTGTTTACTATTTTTTATATATTGCTATTGACTTTCCTTTACCAAAACCCAGCACCAGGATTTTTGACAGCTAGGTTTCTGTGCTGTTACATTGCTGTGTCCTGAGATAGTAATTTCTGTGGGGTCAGGGCTGGTGAGGGGCCAACCACCTAATTCTGGCAACTATAATAAAAGAATATAGAATAAACTGCTATTTAATATCCTTCCCACTGTAAAATTCTATTTTTATGTAGACAGAATTCTTTTTATGCTAATGGATTTTATATTCTTCAAATCACGACACCTAAAGTGATAGACTTTGGTATCTGAAGGAGTTACCTCATTTTTCTGATGGCCTTTTTTAACCAAGCTAATCAGTACAGCCAAGATTCCAGATGTGGAAACTCCCTTGCGCTGATCTGCCACTGTGTCTCAGTCCTCACTGTTTCTCGGTACCTGTTTGCTCTTGGGTCCGCCTGGAATGATGCAAATTCATGGAAATGCAGAAATGCAGGGCTAAAAAGGACAGCAGGAGATGACTTAGTGTATCCCATGGCACTGTGAGCGCAGTTAGACTGCTGAGACTCTGGTGGTGCCCTCGGTCTGGATGCTGCCGGTGGGTAAGACCTCTGCTGTGTCACCACTACATCAGCAGTTGTTCAGGACGTGCACTCCTGATGGCAGTCTGAAGTTTCATCTTGTGCCTTCTCATGGCCAGCAAAGAATGTCTTTAGCTTCCTGTGTTCAAGTGAGACACGTGGAGCATTTCCTTCTGCACGTGCCCAGGGATCTGCTTAGATGCATTTAGATCTGCTTGGGTGAAAGAGCCTGCAAGAGAAACTCCAGGCAAAGGTGGTGCTCCCAAGCCCAGCACATCCCAAACAGAAGTCTGTAATATGGAGGTGCTAAAGTCTGTCCTAGTCATTCATTACCCGCATTAGAAATATTTTCCTTATACATAACCAACATTTTCTGTACTGAAGATTCTATTTTTTATATGCAGACCATGGAAGATAATTTTCTATTAAGAATTACTGCTATTAAAATAACTGGGTTTGGATCTGTTTTCTAAACAAAGCAATCTGGTTATTTTCATATTTTCCATGTGTTTTCTAAATATCTGGTGACTTCGTTGTTCTATTGACTAGCTCAGTTTCATCATATATTTCTTTATCAGTGATATTCATTATGGCCCCAGCTGACACCTGGCGAATAAAATGGAATAATTACTATATGTGACCTTCTGTGTGAATGCTGGGATGAGATTTGTCTTGTTTTGTAACCATCCCACTTTGATTTATTTAATTTGTGGTCTATTGTAAACCCTGGATCCCTTAATGCAGTATTTCCAGATCAGCAGTTGTGCGCAGTTTTCTTTGGGGTGTGTATATAGGTGAGCTCATGTGTGTGTATATATATGTATATATATATATATCTGTATAAAAAGCTCTCCATAAGTGTAGGATTTGCCTATGTTTTTGAATTGCAAGTTACTGTTTTCTTACAGTTTTCAACTTTGTGAGATGTTTTTCAATTCAGATTGCGTCCTCCAACATTCCTGCCAACTCTCCCATCTTGGCATCATCTGCAGATAAGTGCATGCTGTCTTTCATCATTCAGTTAGTTAATGAAAATACTGAAGAGAGCTTGGTCCCAGACAGAGCCTTGCAGGACCGTATTTGAAATGCCTTTTCATTTTGAGATTGCATCACTGAGGACCACTTTATTGGTTTTTCAGTTAGCTGTGCACCAATCTTGTAATTATTTCACCTAGACCATATTTCCATCATTTGCTAAAAGAATGCTCTGTGAGATCATGTCAAAATGCATCACATCAGCTGGCTCTCTATTTTCATTAAGCCAGGTACCCCTGTTAGGGAAGGATCATAGAACCATAGCATAGTTTGGGTTGGAAGGGACCTTTAAAGGTCATCTAGGTCCAACCCCACTGCAATGAGCAGGGACATCTTCAACTCAGTCAAGTTGCTCAGAGACCTGATGTTAGACTGACTTGAATAATTTGTTCTAGATAGGTCCATGTGGGCTGTTTTATTGCATTATCATCTTTGTTAGTATTTACCATTTTAATCTTGATTGGTTAATAATTTGCTTTTGTATCTTCTTGTGAAGTAAAGTTAGGTGGAGTGTTCCATTAGTCCACAGATCTGCCTTTTTCTTTTCCTAAAGATAACTTGAAAGGTGTTATTCTCTAATCCTCTGGAACTTTCCCAAACTATTTTAAAAAATAATTTTCAACAGTTCAAAGTTTATTCAAGAATACTTGAATAAATACTCAAGTAAGGTCAGTTAATTTGGTTTCATGTAACTGATGAAATCAATTCAAGGATACTTAATGCATCTAACTTACTTTACTGTTCATTAGTGTTCTAGTAATCTTTTGCTATTCTCATTCAAGCTATTGTTTCTTGTTAAAATTAACTTTATGTGAAGCCTGGCACATTTAACTTATTTTTTTTCCAAGTTTGAAGAAGAAGAGGTGGTGAAAAAGAGAATTTGTGGAATCTCTGTCCTTAGAGGTATTCTGAAGCCATCTAGACATGGTTCTGGGCAACTGGCTCTATGTGGCCACCCTGTTTGAGCAGGGGGGTTGAACAAGATGACATGCAGAGGTCCTTTCCAACCTCAACCTTTCTGTGATTCTGTAAATAAGTCAGCTGTTATCTTTCTCATAAAATAAAAGTTTTGTATTTCTTCCCCACATATTAATTCTAACATTCACAGAACCTTTTCTTATTGCACATTACTTTTAATTCATTTTTAGTCTACAATGTTTTGACTTCGTATTTGCTCTCTCTATTTACCTGTCTTTAGTAAAACTTTGTGCCTGTTTTTAGATGATGTCTCTCCAAGGCGTTGATACTTCAAGACCATTGCATCTGCCTAGTTGAATGTCCTAGTATGATCTCTTATCTTTCTCTTTTAGTGACTGCCAATATTCTTTGTTCTTTACGGTACATCTATACTAGTAAATAAATAGTGCCTATGAGTAGTGATAGTCACTGAGATGAATTGGTGTGACATGTCCCATAATGCTGTTGACATCTACCTCCCAAGGGGCAGCACTAATTAGAGCAAGGTAAAACAGTGCCGAATGACAGCGGCACCTGTGTCTTTAACTTTTGACTTCTTTCCTACTGCTTTCCTGGGTTGTTCTGTGCTGTCACTTTTCCCTTTTTTAAGATTTTTGGGTACCAAATACACCCCATTACCACCAGATCTGCTTATTCTACACCTCTGTTGTTGGTCATGAAAAGTCACCTGCACTTCCTCCATCAGTAACAGACATCTATACTGTGACAAGAGGAAGTCTTGGTTCCTAAATAACAAAAAGGAGAAGCAATAAGTCTTCGTGAACTTCAGAGCAGTCAGCCTCCTTTATGTAACATGAAACAATGGTAAAGAAAGCTAAAGCTTTCTCCCAGTACTATATGCAGTATCATGCCTTTCTCTCTTGGCTCTGTACCTGCACACAATTTTTGAAAGAATCCTGCTGTGTTTCACCTCCCTTAGACAAGAACATAAAGCTTTTAAGTATGATCTGCCTGGCATCATCTCTGGAGCTATCTTTGGTCTTCTCATGAATGCTGTGAATGGGGCTTTGGTCAAAGACTAAGCAGGCCCTTCAATAAAGTCCTGGTGTTGTCAGACTGGTACAGCAAGGCTGGTGGGAGCCACCAAACGGTCACCAACAAAGACAAGGACAGTCTGTCCTTTTGAACAGACAAGTTGTCTTTGATAGTTACAGGAGTATGCAAAACTGAACAGTGGTATGCTGTCACCTTTGACAGGATCTTTGTGGTCTCTTGGACAAATATCCTAGAAATCTTGGAAGCTGGAGATGGCATGCTTCAGAGGCCTTGAAGATTCACTTTTCATAGTGTGCACTTTTTCAAAAATAGTTTGTTGTGACCATTAACCATTCTTCCATTTTTCTGATTCAATCTGGTAACAGCTCCATGTCTTCAGTGGTTTTTTTTTCCCTGCCTTAGCTTCAGCTTAGCTTTCCTTGTCGTTCCAAGGACGCTTACTCAGCTTTTCCTGTTTAACTCTCCCAGTTCTGTGTTGGGAGTTCAAACCACACAATAGCAGTTGCTCCCTTCAGCATTTTGCTGACTTAATCCAAGATTCCTTATGCTGTTTCTCATGCTGGCTACAGGCTACTTGGTATGTGTTGGATTTGACTCTATGCATACAGTTCAATGTCCCTCCCTTTTTAAGGGATAAAACGGTAAATGGGTGTCTCCAGCCACTTTTCACCTCTTCCTGCTTCAGAATACTAGGATAGTGACTTTTTTTGGTGAAGAGCTTTTGCACTCTTGAGATCTGGACTGGCATGATCAATATTCTCTTGCCTCAGATACTGAAACCCTCACAAATGTTGGAAACACTTAGGCACTCTCTGAATTAATAATTTCAGAAATCATTTTCCTGCAGTTTTCCCAAGAGTGTCATACAATTTATTTCAGACTTTCAGCATCATGCACTCAATTTGCTGAATATCTCAGCAGCAGCATTGGGAATAGAGAGGGAACAGTGCTGAAGATTGGATGCAATGACATTTTGCATTGGATCCCCAAAGATCACATAAGGAAACAGTGGAACAGCTGGTACAGATTTAGAATGTCTCAGTAAGCAGAAATTTGCCAAAGAACAGCAGTGCATGGTACAAATCAGAATTGTTTTTTTCTTAACAAAGCAACAAAAAGACCTTGTTCAGAACGTGAAGTAAGATTTAGGTGAATTTGAACTCCTCTTTTGAGTGTCTCAGATAAACTAGGTCATCTAAAATGGGTCTAGATATTTATATTTAGGTTCTTAGATTGTTTCCAGAATGATTTACTAACGTTGAGTTTGTCCCTGGGCTTTCCTCTCACCCTTGTGCAGTGCTCTACCACCTGTGGAATGGGGGCTTTCTGGAGACACGTGGAGTGCAGCAGCAGGAACACATCTCACTGCCAGCACCTGAAAAAGCCTGATCCTGCGAGAAAATGTTATCTCCGCCCATGCGCTAGCTGGAAAACAGGAAATTGGAGCAAGGTAACTTCATTCAGAGCTGTGTGTGAACAGTAAGCTTGCTCACTTCAAAGAGGAGGGAGTTGTAAATACTTAATTTTTAAAATAATTATTTACTCAGTAAATGTATACATGATTCCTAGTTGACCATTCAGCACTAATTTACTAATTTGCTAAGTTATTTATGGAAACACATTTGCTGTGAATTCTGTTCTTCCTGCTTGGAGGTCATGCTCATTAGCTCTTGCATCTAGAGCTAAAGCAGGACTCACTGTCTATATTCTGTGGAGATCCTAGGGCAAAGCTGTACATACTGGCATGTGGCTCCTTTTTGATCTGTGCCTCCAGAGGCATATTCTAATTTTAAAAAGCAGGTGAGAGTTGGGAGAGGGAGTTGGCATGTTCTATTCACCTTTTCCAGTGTGTATTCATCTCTTTCGTGACATTGTCTGTTGCCCATTCATGTAACCTCTGAAGTTTTACATTACAAAAACTAAAGAAAATGTATTGGGGAGAATGTCTGTTATGTCTAGGCTCTTATTTGGTCCTAGCTGCGTATACAGGCCTGGTCAAGAGACAGAAGAGTGTCCAAGGTGGTAAATGGAGCCTAAGGAATTGTGTTTGAGTTCTTTTTTGATATTGTAAGATGTGTGATGAGCACCTGGAAGGAGTTCGGTGACTTCTTGAAGCTTGTTACATTTCGTCTTCATGGTGTCTAAAATTGGTTCTTCAAACATTGGGTTATTTTTCAAGACTCAGAAGAGAAAAACTACAAAATTCTATCTGAAATAATGTGGATTTAATAAAGAAGAAGATAGATCTCTCAAACTTTCTCAGTTGTTTTTGCAGACGATATTGTTGCCATTGGACTAGAGGGCAGATTCATACAAAGAAGAGGCTGCAGAAAAGGTTATAGTTACAAAACCTGCATTATATTGCTGAGCTCTTTGACATAGAACTGATTTGTACATGAAATAAATGCCTGTTTAGAAAGTCCAGGCAAGGCCAAGGCATTACATAACCACATTTAAGCCTTCAAAATTAATTTTAAATGATACATAGATATTCTGCAGTCCCAGCTGCAGTAGGGCATATTTCACCTTCACTTTTTCTTCATAAATGTTACTGCTCTTGGAACAAGTGGATGATACTTATGTCACAGAAAGTAGCTAGAAATCAGGTTTAATGATAAAACATCATAGGAAACAAATGCTTTAAAGTGTCGGTCCATTTGTGAGGCTAGTTTGAGACAAAATATAGAAAAATGACTGGGGTTTATTTGCTCTTGCAAGTGGCAATTGTTTATCTCACTACTCATTTCAAACATTTTTAGGGCACCTTGTCACAGCAAGATGGCTATATTCCCCTGCTAGTGTAGTAGACTTTTCTCTGTTCCTTTACTCTTGTCTAATTCTTCCCATCCCCTAAAAGAAAGGTGATTCAGACTAGAACTTACAGTCTGACTTTAATACCAAATATAATTTGCACGTATATTGGGGCTACGTGTGCTCAGTTTCTTACATAGTCACTTCTGTCCGTTGTTTCTATCCAGAGGGACAGAAGCTTCTGTGAACATGAGTATGGACTCCCCTTCCATCCATCTTTCAGCTCCCAGGGGAAGTATTACATTCAGGTTCCTTGTTCAACTGAAGAATGCGTATTTATGCAAAGGAGAACAGCATCAGTTGTTATATTGCATCATGGTGGTAAAGATGAAAGCTGATCTGAGGTTATTCAGCGGTGTAGGCAGAATTGGCTTTAATTCTGTATGAAGACAAAATAAGTAAATGTTTATTTGTCCTTATCCTTGGGGTAGCAAATTCAGTTCTTCCTCAGTAGCAGGAGACGTCCTGGGCTTTGATATGTGGGGATAGAACCCGGTGCTGCTGCATGAGGCCTTGGAGCAGGCTCTGGGGAGAGACAGGAGACTGAAAGGTCTTGCTTGGCTCACCAGTAGTGCTCCATGCTGAGAAGTGATTTCACAGGCTGTGAGTGAGGCTCAGGGTGTCTCGCTGTTCTCTCCCATTCTCTCACGCCCCCACTGCTCTTGGGGTATGAATCCTCCTGGTACCATGGGGGACCAGTGAAGGTGGGGGTGGGAACTGCTGCTCTCCCAGTAGTATCAGCAGCAACTCTAATCTGTAGGCCTTATAAGACGAGGAGCAGTTTTGCCAGCTTGAGCAATCTGCTGCCGTGGACACCTACCTCTTCCATGGCTGAACGAGAAACAGCTCATACAGCTGTGCCTCTTTCCTCCCTTCCTCCAAAACAACTAAAGAACCGACAGTTTCCCTGCATACAGGATTTGCTTTTTGTATTTATTGCATTATGACTCTTTCACTATGACATTTTTGGAAATAGCTGGCAACATTTCCTAATTAAATATGCATCCGTGTTATTAATGGATATTCTAGTGAAGAAAGAGAAATATTTATGTGGTGTGTTCTGATCTGCTGTGATGAAACCCACAGTTTTTAAACCTAACAACAGATTGTTGTTATGGTAAACTGGAAATTTCCTTGGTGAGTCAGGATGCTCAAAGCTGAGGCCCGTCCTTCTCCTCTGTGACTGGGGAAGGGACAGCTGCTCAGCAGAGCATCATTTGGAGATGTGCCGCTCTCTGTTTTCTTTACAGTGCTCTGCTAACTGCAATGGTGGTTTCAAGACCCGAGATGTTCACTGCATTGATGTTCGTGAAAAGCGACTTCTCAGGCCTTTTCATTGCCAATTACTTGGATATAAGCCACAACTCAACACTAGCTGTAATATGGAGCCTTGCTTGCAGTGGCATGTGGAGCCCTGGAATGAGGTATTGTTCTTTAGAGGAAGCTTTGGGAACGAGCAGTTAGGTGTCAATTACAGAATCCCAGAATCCCAGAATGGTAGGGGTTAGAAGGGACCTCTGGGGATCATCTAGTCCAACCCTCCTGCCGAAGCAGGGTCACCCAGAGCAGGCTGCAGAGGACCTTGTCCAAGCGGGTCTTGAATATCTCCAGAGAAGGAGACTCCACAACCTCCCTGGGCAGCCTGTTCCAGTGCTCCATCACCCTCAGAGGGAAGAAGTTCTTCCTCATGTTCAGACAGAACTACCTAG
>Ga0065711_1046364_pt1 | contig 12926 bp, 6 predicted proteins | sample Hoacrofraction12_FD_59098 | JGI IMG/M metagenome (GOLD analysis project Ga0065711, IMG submission 59098) | Hoatzin crop microbial communities from Cojedes, Venezuela - Epithelial fraction 12 v2 (version 2) | ecosystem: Host-associated > Birds > Digestive system > Esophagus > Crop | place... | reverse complement strand
ATCTTTCCTATAGGCTCCCTTTAAGTACTGAAATGCTGCAATCAGGTCTCCCCGCAGCCTTCTCTTCTCCAGGCTGAACAAGCCCAACTCTCTCAGCCTGTCCTCATAGGTTGTGATACTTCTCACACTTGTATATGGGCTGGGCAGAGGAGATACAACTGCATTCCGGGGACACCCACAGACCTGGAAGGTTTGTTCTTCCACTCTGGCTGTTTTAGTTGAGCAAATACAACTTTCTGTTGCAATGCCCAGCCCTGGAATTTAGGGCACTCTTCTAGAGAGCAGCACAGACACAGCCAGGCTCTTCCGCCCCTCTCTGAGGATAGCTGGAGTCATGCAGGGAGGCTGCTGGGCATGTTCGTTAATACAGTCTGCCCGATGAGAATTCTCCTAATGAGAAAAGAAAAGCACTTACCCTGCAGACCTCTGTCTGTGGACAAATTTCAGGATTATGAACTGCTTGGGTTTTTTTGTTTATTTATATTTTTTTCTTCAGCAACACTTGAGTCACCTGTGCCTATTCCTGTTCCTGGAGAAAGATCTTCCCTGTAATATTTCAAAAACTCATTTGTCAGCCTCTGAGCTGACAAGGTCCCACCTTGCCAGACCTGGAAGAGCTTTCCCAGCCCTCCTCCTTGCCCTGCCTGGGCCGCAGGTGGTGCTGGACAACCTGCAAATTTCCTCCTGTTGGGATAGTGTGACACTATCCTGGAGCAAGCTGTCTCTCTGCTCTGCATCTCTTCAAGCAAAGGCAGGGAGAAATTTGCCCATGGTCACAATCAAAAACTTTGGTATCAAACTGCCCTGCTCAAATTGGCACCTAAAAAATGTGGCTTTTCCAAAGATGCCAAATTTTTACAGGTCCACATACTTTCTTTGGGAATTCTTGATGGTAGGCATCTTTGGGTGTCAAAAATGAAACATAGGAGGTCTGAGTGATTCCCTGAATGGTTGTTTACTCCAGACATTCACATCTCTGTTACTGAGTTTATTCCAGGTGGAGGTGATGGGGATTAACCCCATTCCCATCTCCAAAACAAGGAAATATATTGTAAAATCAAATTTTCAGTGCTGATATCAGCTTAGATGCAGACCAGAGTCAGTAAAAACAGTTATTGCAGCCTTCAGATGAAATAACTGATATGCAGTAGCTTTCCCAGATGTACAGGCACGAGGAGGATGGCTGAATTCACATATTTTCTCACACATATCTGCTAATGGAGAAGTCCCACATCCCACTGTAAATGTAAATATCCAGTAATGTTATATAAAACTATGGCTTTCCTTTGAGAATTTTTGCTTCATAAATTTTTGGCAGCTAAGGATGGATGTAATCTTGCTTCTATGTGTTAAGTAGAAACAGGGCCTATTGCTGTCAGACTGCTACACTGAAGCCTTGAGGAGTAAGGGATATCTTATTAATGGACACAGAAATACACTTGCCATGTATTCTGCAACTTAGAATTTAAAATGTGCCTGAATATCACCTTTGAATAAGATACTACCTCCTGCCTATATTGTGTAACACAAGAGAGGGTTATTGCTTCACCAGAATTCATGAGAGTGGTTACTGCAGCAGTGGCCTGTGAGGTTTGCACGTTGCAGATCTCTTGTGGCCTTAGGTAGCTCATTTAAGTGATGCTGCGTGATGCCTTTTTCCAGTGATCTGTAACATAACGAAGGTGTATTCTCCATTATTGCCTCTGACCTGGCTGGGGTCTGCCACAGAGGACATTTATTTGCCACTGGACATAAAAGCATCAAGGGATCTGGTGTTGGCAATATACTTAGTCTTTTTATGCTGTTGGACATTTCCTCATCTAAACCTCTGCACACTAATTTTGCTTATCTTTTATTAAATCGCTTTTGTAATGAAATATAAACATTTCACGTGATCTTGACCTGATTTTAGACAATATTTTATGTAGCTCCATGTTAAAGGCTGACTAACAAATCCTTTGCATCTATCTTCAGGCATCTATTGGCTGAAAGACAGTTAGATGCTTAAATTGTGTAAGGACCACTGGATACCCGAGAATAAATCTCACTGCCTAGGCTGGGGTTGGCACCTGTCTTTCTGAGACACTGCAGGACATCTTGGTACCCTTTCCAAGAAGGGCATCCAAATCTGGGAGCTTCCCATATGGGAAAAATCATCATGAGCTAGATCAGCAGTCCAGATCCATGGAGCTGGTGTGGAGGAACTGGATGGTGTTCCTAGGCTAATTCCAGGCATGGGATCTTCAGAAACCTGGATGAGCTATCTACATGTGAGTCTCTATCAGTGGCAGGAGGATTTTGTCCAGAAGTTTGAACTTCATTGCTCATCCAGAGAGATGTTTATTCAGCACACTGTGCACTGACCCTGTGGTGTTTGTGGATGTCACAAGAACACAAAGCGAGTCAGTTTGTTTGTCAGAACAGAATGGGGGTGGTGTGTCAAGGGGCAGAGAAATCCTTTTGCACCTCTGTCAAATGTGTCTAACAGGGATTGTTGCTACTAGCAATACTACCACTTAGAGATGACAAAGTGCACACATGCACTTTAGAGGTTAAAAATATGTATGTGTAATAGTACCACTCTATGGTGCTTACAAATGTCCTGGAGAACCCAGTGAAATAGACGGTACGTGCAACACAGTGTTAAGGGATTATTGAGCCACCACTGTTTTAAAAATCTGGCATCCCCTTTACTTGCAAGGCTAAACTGTTTTAAATTTATTTACACCCCACCATTTCCTCAGGGACCTGTTTTCCACAAACTAATGAAGCACTGGTGCAGGAGCTTTGCTGTTATTCCTGGCAGAGACTGTTTTGACTCAGAGGCGTACTTCACTGCTTTTTTTTCTTCAGTAGCCCAGTGCAGATAATAAATAGGAGAAAATACATCATGTTTTTGAATATAAGGGACAAGTTGCAGGACTGCAAAAGGCTAAAAAAAGCAATTACAAGTTGAAATCCATACTATCTATCTCACTTGTCCTCACAATTTTTCATGTCTTGCTCTTTTCACCTGTTTCAAAATTGCACTTACACTTTGTCGAAGACCAGCTTGATCCAACAGCAACCAAGGAGCATGCAAGCTTGCAAGTGGGAAATAACTAGATCAATATTCCTCATCGTGTCCAAAGGGCTGTTGTCTCATTCCTCTTCCCTTGGTTAACAGTGTGCCACACGGTGGGTCTTTCACTTCACATTTGAGATACAAAAAGACTGGGTGCTGCTGAGACATACAGGACTTTCTAAGCAAGGGATAAATTTAAGGTCAACTTTTAGAAGTAAAAACCCCAAGGCTTCAGTGGATTTTCTAAGTGCTGAGTGAAGGTTCTGTAAAGGGACTGGGCACTGTAATGTATACACCCAAGTACAAAATTGCATCCAATTTGCAAACTAATGGACATCAGTGTATGCAAAAATGCGTAGTATAGAAATCAAAACCTTTTTTTGACATGACAATTTCAATATGCACTTCAATTATTCACATCTTTGCACTAAAGCCCATAAATGTGTAAAACTGATTTACCAATGAAGGAAAAATGGTTATTCTGAGAGTGATTACAGTTGATTGCTAGAATCTGAAAAAGGTCAAAATTGGTGTCTGTGCTTAATATCAAGGCATTAATCTCTTCCCAACTACATGCCAAAACATGTTGCTCTGCCCATGGACACGTGAGGATGGGCACGCTGTCCTCCTTGGGCATCTAAAGCCAGCTGCCTAGATAAGGGACTAGAGTTTCTCTGTGGTCACAGGAGAGAGAGAGGTAAGGGCAATTAGTGGGTCTGAAGATGAGCTCCTGCTCCCAGTTTGCTTGTAAGGAGGATGGAGCATCCCCCTGCTTGGCCAGCTGAAGAGGAGCTGGGCTGCTCACTTGGGCAGCAGGGGTGAATACTCATGCTCCCTCCCAAGGTCATTGACCTGTTTGACATTTGTGAAAATCATGGTAGGTAGGAATGACGTAACTTTCCCAAAGCCAAGCAACAAATGTGCCAAAGCTGAAACCAGAAGCTGAGTGTCCTGATTTGCTGCTCATGTACTTTAACTAAAAGACCACCCTTTTTCCTGGAGAGAAGGAGAGGTAATTATTAAACACAGAAGAGGTAATGTGCAGAAACAGTGATGAACTGGAGCCATAAAGCAGGATTTGCTTCGCTTCTTTTTTTCCCAATTCATCCCAGTTTTAATCTAGTTTCTTTAGGTATTGAGGGGAATATAGTCCTTTATCTGTAAGCCCTTATGAATGTAGGGCAACCAAATCTGACAGAGGTGAAGGTTTCAAGCATGGGACGTCCCTGTACGTTTCACAAACAGGGGTGGCTAAGAGGAATAAATCCATATAAGCCCAAAGCATCAGCGGATCCAGTTTTGACAGAAATACTTCTTTCTCTGACCTTTCTTTTGCCCATGGTGTCACTAAAGCGGTTTACTATTACATGAGGGTAGGCTGATACTTTCATGTTAATAGCTGATCATTTACAAAATTTATCTTAATAAATTCCACCTTGGAGATGAGATGAACATTAAGGCAAATACTAACAATTACAAATAATTAACTTCAAAAATAACTGATGATGCTTGAAGCTCAGAAGTATTAATCAGTATGTGTAGAAATGGATTAGGTGCACCACATTTTGACTTGTATAATTTGTACGTTGTATCTCTGAAACGTGAATCTTGCAGTAAACTAGAAGAAATTTTTTCACACTGAGAATAACTATCACAGAATCACAGAATCACAGAATCACAGAATCACAGAATGTTCGGGGTTGGAAGAGACTTCTGTGGGTCATCTAGTCCAACCCCCCTGACAAAGCAGGGTCACCTACAGCAGGCTGCACAGGACTATCACAAGATGCTTCTGAATTGCACTTGAAAGACTACAGTGATAAGTGTAATTTAAATCTGTTGAATTAAAGCACATTATGCAAAGAGTACTGTTAGAAAAAGAGTTCAGTTTTCTGACATGTGTCACTAGATCTTCTCTCTAATCCACCCTGGTAGCCCAAGTTTAAATTTTCCATGTGAATTTTTTATCTCTTAAATCTTAGAAGGTGATGAGTTCCCACGTTTTTAAGGCAATTCAGACTTTCCATGTCTTTATTACATGTGTGTGACGTAAAGTGCTTTTATGTACAAAGTAAATAATGGCTTTTAGATATAAGCAGTCAGATTTGTAAATTTAAATATTATTATATATTTATAACTGCAGCCAGATTATTTGATAATGTCCACGTCTGTCTACTCTCACAGAATGCATGAGTGTTTTCCTTTCATTTTATGATGCTGTATAGCACGTAAATGTGTAAGCACTTGAAAATATGCTCACAGATGTATAAGCATGCTGAAGCCCATGCTCAGCTCTTAAAGCGGGAGACAGACCTTCAAGCTTGAGTATGATGTTGGCAAAATTTGCTGCTGATTAGGGACAGAAATGAGTTTTTACAATAAACGTGCTGAACATATTGGGTAGTGCATTTGGCCAAGGGTGCCTACAACCACAGGCACCTGTGCTGGAAGCCAGGTACCGAGATGTCCAGTATGGTGTTTCAGGGAGCCCGTGAGCTCCTGCAGCCTGTCAGAGCTCAGGCAGGAGCTGCAGGCAAGGAGGTGGGTGGGCAGAAGCAACAGCAAAATTCACAGCAAGCCCTGTTCCAACGACTTCTGCCTCGTCTTTAGGTGCACGCTGGCTCTGGTGAGCACAGCACATGGGCCTCTCCTCTGTTCAGGTTCAAGCTTGGTCTGTGGGAGGGAAGAGAAGAGACAGCCTCTTCCTTGGGGCTTTGACCCCACCAGTGACATTACCTCTGCGGCTGCACGATATTCCTTTGGACACAAATCCCTGAGCGGAGCCAGAGGAAATCAAGATTTGGTCAGTTTTGGGCATTAATGTTGTCCAACTGTGCTCTGGGGCTAAAAACCACCTCGGTGGGACTCTGAGGCTGGGCTGTACTGAGAGGCAGAGAACACCTTTGGGAGATTTACTCCCCTGCTTAGACCCTCATAATTTTTTTTTCCTTACCTTTGCAGAAAAGCAATTCAATAAATCACCAAAAAAATGCCTCATGCTCTCACAAGGAAAAATCATTACCTGCACGTTTTCTGCCTGCGTACAGCATCATATCTACATTACAAATGTCACAACCATGTCTTAGAATCAGGGTCCTTTATTCTTTCCAGATGGCAGAAAACCAGCTCTCTTCGGCTGTTCCTTAAAGCACATTTTTACTTAAATAATGTGTTCTGCTGAGCAATGGTACTCATAAACAAATAATAATGCTTGATCCCACTTTGCACAACTTTAACTGACTGCCCAAGATACAGAGAAGCGATGAATTTTGCTTAGGTGTTCTGACTTTTCTTTGCTTTATGGTATAATTGATGCTCACGAAAATTGTGTAGAACAGGTTATCAGATGTGGCAGCATTTTTTCCCCCTGAGCAAAAGCTTTGAATTTAATTTGGTTATATTTTGAAACAAAGTAGCACTGAGCTGGAGAACCAGAATTTTGAACATTAAAGCTCCTGAGACTTTTTATTTCAATAATTTCAGAACTTTATAAAACAGTCTTGAAACTGTTGAAAAAACATCTCTGAATGCAGCTTTTCCTGTACAACGCTTTACTTATGGCAAATTGAAATTTCATGAGAAAAAATTATTATCATTACATGTCCCAGTTAACTCCACTTGACATGAGGAAGGTCATTTCAATCTCCTGAAAATACTGTGTATTTCTCTGCAAAAATTCTGAGATTTTATCAGGGGATTTCTGAGCAACCACAGACAGATGCAAGTAAAGGGAATCCTAGGCCTGCCTTTAACAGTTTGGGGATGTCCATTTTGTGTTTCTAGAGGGGGCAAGTCCTCAAAGCTTTCACCTCCATTCTTCATCTTTCACCCTTCCATCTCCCATCCCCCTGAAATCGTGGCTTCCTCACTGCCATTTCTACGTGAGGATCAAGCCGGTAAAACAATTCCTTGTGAAAAACAAACAAAATAATGTTTTAAAAATTTCCTTCTACATCTGCCTTCCTGTACTGGGATAAATCACTTCTTCTTCCTTCTTTATGCTCCATTTCCTTGTCTGTAAAATGGAGTGTGTGACCCCGGCCTTTGGGTGAAGCGGTTTAGTCTCTCCTAATCCAAGTTCAACTTTTCTTGCACAAAAAATGGGCCAGAGCCTCAGCGGGTGTGACACAGAGCAGGTCAGACAACGTGGTTGGGTTTTGTATGCAAATACCAATCTGCTGAAATCCAGATTTCTGCCCGGTTGCTCAAACTGGTTTCAACCAGAAGGAAAGTGCTGGTTAAAGGCAGCAAGTAAGAAAGAAAGATCCTCACCCATCTACTATGCAGAATGTTATTACAAAGACAAAAACCACGGCAGAAAATTCAGAGGAAATGAAACATTTCGTGGCATTTTCAGCAAATAAGGCACCTGTAAGAAGCCTCCTTCCCAGGAATCTCTGCTGAAAGGTAAATTTATTTAAGGAGATAAACTGCACTATGTTGTCACAAACCATAGTATAACTTCCAGTCAGAAAAGATTAAAAATGCCACATGTGCTCACTCTTGCCTTAGTAATATCATATTGTGCCAAAGAAACATAAGCCAGTTGAAACTGGCTCAGAGATGGGGGTACAGTGCAGCATTGCTGCAGAGAGAGGGAAAGGCACTTTTGCCACTGTTTTTCAATCCCAGACCCTGACATTTACCACAACAACCCCACCCCACGTGTGCATAGAGCTCTGCCGCTATCTGGACCATGTTGTTAAGAAAACAAACACATACCAAGACACCTGTGTCATGTGGACTTGTATTGATTTTACACTGCTTTGAAGGAAAAATATGCAGGACACTGCGATTTCTCCCTCCCCTTTTCAAACTTTGTTGGCCATATGGGGGGCTGTCCCTGTGCTGTATTTTTCTGGGATACGTTCACGTCCTTCCCAGGACCAGGTGGAGGATGTCAGAAGAGGGCAGTACACCCAAGGGATGAGATTTGGGCCAGCCTGGAAAAGTGCTGGTGAGGCATCCATGCTCCCACTGCCTGCTCCTGCAGAGCTTCCTCCTCTCCACGTTTCTTCTGCAACATCCATACTCACAGTCATTGCTGCCGACAGCACAAAGGCTAATTTGGGGGCTTGATACGGGGTGAATTTACACTATTCACTACACCCACAAGAAGGTGCTCCAGGTTTTCACTGTAGCACTGTTGTTCACAGCACACACTCAGGCTTGGCTCTCTAATAAGAGCTCTCCAGTTGTTGACAACCTCCTCAAAAATACTGCCGTGCTCACAAGATTAGCGACACTGTATTTTTTGAAGCAATTATGTCTCTGTTGACCTAAATCTGGGTCAAGTAAGGCCTCATTTGGATGTTTTCAAGACAATCGTCTGAAAAGAGATGGACAAATTGCATTCCTGATGTTGAATTTTCATAACTGGTTTGCAGCCTATTGTAGATTGCCAACCACAGCCTTCCTTCACTCCAGACAGTGTTCTGCCAACTCACCGGATCTTTTGTAAAGGTCTGACAACTTAAAAAACGTGTTTGTGTGGTGTGATTTGTTTCTGGAAGAGTGATGGAGATTTCACTAAGGTAGAGTGGCTTTCTGGGATCCAGACAGCGGGTCATCCAACTGCAATTCCTGAAAGGGCGGATGTGTCCTGAGCACATGGGTGGGAATATCGGCGTATGGTGAATGCAGATAATGAGTTACACCGAAGGTCTCTTGGTCCCCTGTAGCCTCAGCAGACGAAGGGCCTGCAGTTGTTAGAAGCTCCAGAATGCTTTTTCCCACTCCTCCCTCCACATTACAAACACAGACCTGCAGTGTGGCACAGCAGAGGTTAAACAGGTGCCTAACAGGTGAAAAAAATTTCAACGACATTAATGGCACAATAGTACTAATGAAGGTTTTTAGATATTTTTAAAAATTGCTTCTACAAACTTCTTGTGAACCATTCTGATCTTAGGTAAGGCCTTAAGACCAGAGGGAACCTCTGTGATCAAACATGTGCAGAAGACCTAGGATACTTGTTTTTCAGCCCACGTTCAGCTTTGCTCATACACTGCTGCGCTTGCAGCCCCAAGCAATTCTCATTAGCTTTAGCAAAGACTGCTTATGGTTGAGTGCCACAGAATTAGGCTGCATTAATCTCACCTTTCCCCATGTGGGCTTTGAAAAATGAAAATAAATACAGTTGAGGGAAAATACTGGCCTTCTGGGAAAAGCACAGGTTCTGCCTTCTTGTCCCAGAGGGAATATATAACACCAGGATTAGAGGTACTAAGGAGTGGCTTAATGAAGCTGTCTGGCTCTGAGCTGGTTGTGGTTGTACATGTGGGAATAGCATCCATATGCCAAGTTGTCTTTAGTCAGTTGTCTTTAGCTCAAGAACTGATCAAATAAAATTCTAACAGTGTCTTCATACATTAATTTACCAGATTTTTTTTAATTTGTACTTAAGCAAATATTTATTGATCCTGTATATAAATGCAGGGAATAATGTATGATGCCTTAAGTCCATTAGAAGGTGAATCAGACGAATGGTGTTTGCTCATCTCCTGAGAAAGGAGAAACGGATTTGTAAGAAAAGGATGTCTCTGCAAAGCAGCTGACTGTCAGCCTCTTTGGCTGAGACTTGAGGTATCCTGGCATTTAAGCAGGGCCATTCCTGGGCCTGCAGCCTCAAGGTAATGCAGCAGTTCTCCTGCTCTCACAGTCACAGCAGACAACCACTTTCTCAAACTGAATCAGCTCCATTTAAAAGCACTTCGCACTCTGTAGAAATGCGTGCCAGAATCTCACTGCCATCTGACAGTCAAAGCCTTTTAATTAACCTCATTCGTGTATTCATGGCTAATTTTATACCAATTCATTAGTATTCATTAGTGTTATCTTTTGATCATTTTGCCCACTCCACAGCCTCTACTATCTCTAAATATAAAGTATTATTGATATATCTTTTATCTGATCTTTTATTTGCCTTTTCTTCCCCTTTTCCTTGCAGCCCTGCCTTGCTTTGGTGTGCACTGGCCTCGTGTGTGCCTGGTGCTGCCTGTATCCAGGGAAATGGCACTGCCCTGCAGAATTGCTTACCTGGTGTCATTCCCAAAATCACCACAAACCACTAGGCCAGTGCACCTGCATGCACTTTTGCTTGGAAAATCCGTACATCTTTCCTCAGTCCCATGAAAACACGGCACAGTTTTCTACAGCTACTGTTCTGCTGCAGGCGCTGTCAGACAACCTCCCTAATTATCTGGCAACAGCTCTCACACCGGGAAAAGAGGGACCATGCCCATAGCTGGAGGGAAGGGTCTAATCTCTTTTCTGTGACGCTGCTGCAGAGAGCTCCTTTGCAGTCTTGCCTGGGATAAGAGTTGGTAGCTTCCTCTGCAGCTCGCTGAGCTCTGGCCACCAGATTTTCGTATGGGTATCCCCAAAGCATCAAGAATTAAAATATGGCTGTGAAGATGCTGGCAGTACTAGAGCAGACAAAGCCAACATCTTCAGTACTGACCACCCTGACCGGCACACCATCAATTCATTTGCTTTTGGTATTTGCTAGGCAGCACGAAGGACATCCAGGCTAAGTCTACACTAGAAAATCAAATGGTGGGAACAATTCTAGACAATGACTGTGATCACTTACGTTGTTATACGGTTTCAGGCATGCTTTTGACCATTCTTCCTGACAGCTCTTGGACTTGGAGGTGTCATGAGCCATGGAGTGCTGTTCCAGTTGGTTTGCCGACCAAAACCTAGGCATGCTTAAATTACTAGTATAGCTATACTCTCATTCCAGCCTGCCTTACCAGCACCAATATGTCTCAGGTCTGCATTACCTGCCGCTGGCAGAGGTGAGGTCTGCACCTCTATGGTGGGAGTTACTGCCATAATGGCGGTGCTGGAAATTTTGGGGATGACAATGCTCGCTGGACAGAAGAGGAAAGAGGAGGAAAATGGAGACTCTGAAAAGGGAACAAATTAGTCCAGGGCAGGATAAATTATCAGTGGTCAAGAAGAGAAAGAAATGTTGCTTCACCAAAGGTGTTACTCATTTCGTTCAAAACCTTCATCTGTTTACATTACAGTTTATTTCCTAGCTTAATCCTGGAGTTTGCTATTACCTGGGCTGGCACATGTGCTGGTATCCTGAGGCAAAAATACGGCCTGCAGCTTATCTCTCTGGCAAACCCTTCAAGTTGCCTGTGTTGACAGAAGAGAGAGCCTGCCTTCGAGCTCTCGCAGCTACACTGAATCGTTCTGCTCTTGCAACGAGCCAAACAGTGCAGTCAGGAAATACCACAACACAGAGTGAGGCTATTTAGATAGCAAGGAGAACACATTTTTCTGTATCAAGTATGACTTACCACATCTATTTTGGTAACATGTTCTCAATTACGGTTTATTACAGGAGATGCCTATCTGTTTATGGGACGATATCAGATTAGTTTTTCCTTGAGTGACCATTTCTTATTCTTGTATAGTTTTTTAAAAAGATTTTATGATTCATGAGAAGCACCAGATTTACAGTGCTGGAGGTGGAAATCTGCTGTTTGAAGAGCAGGTGAAAAACGACCTCACTGCCAGTGAAGCTTAAGTTTACTACAGAAAGGCCATCTACAGCAGTAAAATGACAGTTTAATCCCTCACTCCCACTGATACAATTTTTTCTGAGGTTTTCTTCTCCACTCACATCTGTTAACTTGGAAAACAGTGACATTAGCATTTCCTGACTGTCTCATTAGTACTCTGTACTCAGACATGCACCTTCTGGATGACACCCAAGCAATCCCACTTTGGCCAGATGATTACTGCACACTGCCTTCTCACTTGTGGCCAAAGGATGTTTAGTTCTAATTCCGCAAAAGTTTCCCAAGCCACCTAAGACAGCATCAGTTCCTACATGGCAGCACTTGAGCCTACTGAAAAAGATATGGCACCATCTGTGACCAAAGCAGCTAGGGCGGTAGGTGAAAGTCCCTGGATCTCCATAGAAGACACCTTCAAGTAAGTGAGAATTCCAGGTTAAGAAGAGAAGGAAAGGATGGTTTGGAGAAGATGTGTCTGGTTTTGGAGGCTACTCACTAATGGCTATTTAAATACAACAATACTTCAGATTCTAAGGCCATTTGTTAGTTTTTGGGAAGCCCAGCTGCCCCAAATTTAAAAAGCTTCCAACTTATGCAACCCCCTAGAATCCATTTCTTCCAATCCAAATAGTGGCAAATTTACCCCTCTGAATCAAAACAAAATCTGACATGCTCTCAGATGCCTGCATTTTGAATGTACAGGTTACTCACTTTTAAAAAGCCAACAAGGCTTCATTTTCTCCAACTTTATGTCTTAGATTCTCTCTCTGTTCACATGCCCACATAACCTAGTATACATGGGTGGAGGTGATTAAAAAAACTGGACAACTCATCCACCCTGATTTACACAGTAGCAGCAGCACAGTCTATCTACGTTCTGCAATACAGAGTATTGGCAGATTATAGTCACTCCACTGCCTAAAAGTCCCTGAGACTTGCCTTCACTGTAGTGACCATGTTTACAGCTCAAACCTTTGTGTGCATGGAAACACTCCACAACTCGTTTCTCTGGTCCTCTGTACACCTCTCCCTCAAACCTTCTCCTCTTTTCCTGACCTCTTCCCTCACCTGGAGGGAAGTCTTGTGGAAGATCCAAAGGGCTTTTATTCACAGCCCCAAGCCATCAGCACTGGTTGACAATCCTTTGGTCACAGGTAGCATCAGCTCCTCTCTCTCCCACTTATCTCCTCTCAGGCTGTTTGATCCTGTCCTGGTTCAGAAAAGCCATCCCAGAAAACCAGGGGTCCATACGCACCTGGCTTCTGCTCCAGCCATCCTCCTTCTTTATACTCTCTGAAAGCCAACCGAAGTTAAGCGGGGGGGGG
>Ga0065711_1012589_pt1 | contig 12926 bp, 11 predicted proteins | sample Hoacrofraction12_FD_59098 | JGI IMG/M metagenome (GOLD analysis project Ga0065711, IMG submission 59098) | Hoatzin crop microbial communities from Cojedes, Venezuela - Epithelial fraction 12 v2 (version 2) | ecosystem: Host-associated > Birds > Digestive system > Esophagus > Crop | place... | reverse complement strand
GACGGGATTTTGTATTCAGGAATAGGATCAAACGCCTTAATTGCAGCTTCTAGTCTCTTGCTAATGAATTTTGCTTGTTTGAGAAACAATCTATTACTATTTTCAGTTTTTAGTACAAATATATGTTTGATATTGATAAATACTATAACTTTTTTCAATACAGATGGTTACTATTTACTTTGTATAGTGTTTGAAGATGACCACCTTAGAGAAAATGCTATTTTCGCTTTAAGAGGCAAAAAGGCTATGAATATGGGGTGTGTAATTTATTTAATAGTTTCATATTTTGTTGATCCGATTATGATTATATTATTGTTGGGCATCGCCTTTAAGAGAGCATACGCTAATTTGTTTTTTTTGAGCGCAGAACCAGTTTATGTGTTGCAACATTGTAAATTGTTATAATCTAAATGTATATACTCGGTTATCGTTTAGGGAACAGGAGAGATAGTGTGATATGAGTATTTTATTAAAAACAGAAAAGCTTACTAAGAAGTTTAAGAACCACGAAGCTATAAATGAAGTTTCAATGGAAATTGAAAGGGGTGGCATCTATGGTCTTATTGGCAAGAATGGGGCTGGTAAGACAACCCTTTTGAAATTGATATCAGCTTTGATTAAACCTAGTGCTGGTACTGTTACTTATACAGATTCTGATTGTAAGGTTGGAGTATTGATTGAAGCTCCCGGTTTATATCCCAATATGACTGCTTATGAAAATATTAAAGCTAAAAGTATAAGTTTAGGCATCGATTATAGTCGTAGTGAGATTGAGGAATTATTAGATTTGGTTGGTATCTTGTATGCGAAGGATAAGAAGGCAAAAGAGTATTCGTTAGGTATGAAACAGCGTTTGGGGATCGCCTTGTCTTTGGTTGGAAACCCTGATTTACTTTTGTTAGACGAACCCATAAATGGTTTAGATCCGGAAGGCATCATCGAAATTAGAAATCTTGTTTCAAAACTGAATCAAGAGGGTATGACGCTTATTATCTCCAGCCATATTTTGGATGAACTCGCAAAGGTGGCTACTAATTTTTGTATTATTCATGCCGGTAAGGTCGTAGTTAATAAGACGAAAGATGAATTTATGAAGGATTGTGGTGAGACACCAATCGATGAATATTATTTAAAACTCGTTGGAGGTTTAAGATAAAATGCTTAGTTTACTGAAATTTGATTTATATAAAGTTTTCAAATCACTTGGTACCTGGATTATCATCTTGTGCCTAGTTGGTTTTTCAATCGCTTCCTTAACCATTGTTTATAATATGAAGACCGAGAATAATCTTGGCGAAATAGCTAGTGAAATCAGTGAGGGAACAACAGCAGCATCTTTAGAGGAGATGAGTGTTGTTGATTGGTGCATTGAGACTGTCGGTGGTGATTTCCTAATGTTATTTGTGTTAATCTTTGCGGTTTTATTTGTCTGCAGTGATTATACTAGTGGCTATATTAAAAATATCTACAACACTATTAGAAAGAAATGGCAATATATCTTATCAAAATTTGTTATTGTGGGCCTGTTTGTGATTATTTCGATATTGATTGTTTACATTGTTACTATCTTATTTAATGTGATTATCGTTAAGTCTAATGACTTTGGTGATGCTTCTTTATTGTTGAAATATAGTTTGAATAAGGCTCTATTACTTATCGCTTATGGTGGTGTTGTGATGATGGTCTCCTTTATTTTGAGAAAGGCTACCGATTCCTTAATTGTCTGTATGGCTTATTCCTTCATGTTTGTGAATTTAATTTATACAGGCATCAATCAAGCTGTTAAATATTTAAATATCGCTAAGGATTTTGATATTCAGAAATATATGTTGGTCGGTAATGCAATTTCCCTGAGTACGGATATTACCTCCCAACAACAAGGTATCATTCTGATAGTGAGCTTGTTAGGGATTCTTATATCCTTCATTATTTCGACGATGGTCTTCACTAAAAGAGACATTTAGGCACAGTCGCAAGGCTGTGCTTTCCTTATCTCTAAAAATAATAAAGGTCTATGATATAATTAAACAGTTGAAAATAGGGGGCTTATATGTCGATTAAAAAGAATACAACTTTAGGAACAATCAACATAACTGATAATGCCATTGCGGCTTTAGCAGGTGGTGCAGTTATGGAGAGTTATGGTGTTGTAGGTATGACATCAAAACAGGTAATTAAGGATGGTTTGAATGAATTATTGAAGAAGGAAAACTATTCTAAAGGGGTCATTGTCCGCAAGGGAGAACAAGGTATTGCGGTTGATTTATATATCGTCGTCGCCTATGGGATCAGCATCACTACCGTGGTGAGTGAGATCCAGAAAAAAGTTAAATACACATTAGAAAAAGCCTTAAATATGGCTGTCAGTTCGGTAAATGTTTATATCCAAGGTATTAAGGTAGTTAGTGAATAATGAGTAAGATTGTAGATGGAAATTTATTAAGGGAGCTTTTAAGAAGCGGTTGTGCGAATTTGAATAATCATCAGGCCCAGATCAATGCCTTAAATGTTTTCCCGGTACCTGATGGAGATACCGGTACCAATATGTCGATGACCTTCACCAATGGTTTAAAGGAAGCCGAAGCGGTTTATTCCAATAATGTGGGTGATATTGCTAGAGGTTTATCGAAGGGTTTATTGATGGGGGCTCGCGGTAATAGCGGTGTCATTACCTCTCAAATCTTTAGAGGCTTCGCCAATACGGTTGAAGGACAGGAAGAGGTTGATGTAACAACCTTCGCTCAAGCCTTTGAAGAAGGGGCAAAGGTGGCTTATAAGGCCATTATGAAACCAGTTGAAGGAACTATTTTGACCGTTATTCGTGAAGGGGCATGGTATGCCAATCGCGACGTTAAAGCGAATCCTGAGATGGAGATTGAGGAATATTTACAGAAATTAGTTGCTTATTGTCAGGAATCTTTAGCGAAGACACCTGACTTATTACCGGTTTTGAAGGAAGTTGGAGTTGTCGACAGCGGTGGTAGCGGTTTAGTTACCATCTTTGAGGGTTTTTTAGCTTGTATTAAAGGTAATCCGGTTGAAGCGCAGGAAGTTGTTGATTATGAGGAACATATTGCAGCCTTAGACTTAGATAATGATCAATTTGGTTATTGTACCGAATTTATCTTGCGCCTAGATAGTGAATATCAACAAGTCTTTGATGAAGAAGAGCTTAAACAAAAATTAATTAAAATGGGTGGTAATTCCTTAGTCTGTGCCCGTGATAATGACTTAGTGAAGATTCATGTTCATACTTTAAAGCCTGGTGAAGCTTTAAATATTGGTCAGAAATATGGTGAATTCATCAAATTGAAAATTGAGAATATGCAAGAGCAGCACCGCACCTTGGAAGAGAATGCGGCCGCAAAGCAGATGAAGCATCAAAAATATGGCATTATTACCGTTGCCGCCGGCAAGGGATTACAGGAATTATTTAAGAATTGTCGGGCAGATGTGGTCATTAACGGTGGCCAGACGATGAATCCTTCAACAGAAGATTTCTCGAAAGAAATTGAACGCTTGAATGCTGATCATATCTTAATCCTGCCCAATAATTCCAATATCATCATGGCCGCACAACAAACTAAAGATCTCTATCCGGATTTAGATATTACGATTGTGGAGACCCGAACAATTCCTGAAGGTATTTCTGCTTTATCTTTGTTCAATCCAGAAATTGAACTAGAAGCTAATTTGGCTTCGATGCAAGAAGCGATCAAAAATGTCCAATCAGCTTCTTTAACCTATGCGGTTAAGGATACCAGCTTAAATGGTGTCAGCGTTAAGGAAGGTGACTTCATCGGTATGACCAATAAGATGATTGTCGCTGCCGGTACCGATAAACTTGGCGTCTTAAAAGCATTATTAGATGAATTATTTAAGAAGGAAGATGGGGAATTATTGACGATTATTGCCGGTAGTGATTCCAAGGAAGAAGAAATTAGCGAATTAGAGGAATATGTTGCTTCAAATTCGGAATTAGAAGTCGATGTTGTTCAAGGTGATCAACCAGTCTATGCCTATCTTTTTGGAGTTGAATAGATGAAGATTGTGGTATTAGCAGGCGGTAGTAGCTCGGAAAGAGATGTCTCTTTAGTTTCCGGGGTTGGTATCTATAAGGCTTTAAAGAATTTAGGACACCAATGTATCATCCTCGATCCCTTCTTAGGTTATGAAGGTGACTATGAAGATATCTTCGATGCTGATATTGATTGGACTTCGGGTATTGAAAATATTAAGAGTGAAAAAGCTGATATTGAAAAATTAAAGCAGGCAAGAGGTGGTGATACTTTCTTTGGGCTTAATGTCTTGGAAATTTGTCAATTGGCGGATGTAGTCTATATTGGCCTTCATGGTGAAAATGGGGAAAATGGCCGACTACAGGCTTGTTTTGACTTGTATGGCATCCGCTATACGGGCACGGATTATCGCAGTTCTGCCATCTGTATCGATAAGGCCTTAACGAAGGATTTATTGCAGGTCTATGAAGTGGCTACCCCTAAGGGCGTCCATTTGCGAAGGGGAGAAGAGCTTAAGGAAAGTTTTGTGCCTTGTGTGGTTAAGGCATGTAAAGAAGGCTCCAGCATTGGTGTTTATCTTGTTAAGGACGAGGGAGAGCTTGATAGTGCTTTGAAATCGGCCTTTGAATTTGATGATGAGGTAGTTGTTGAAGAATTTATTGAAGGGCGTGAATTTTCAGTTGGTGTCGTCGATGGTGTTGCTTATCCGGTCATTGAAATCATGCCTAAGGAAGGCTTCTATGATTATAAGAATAAATATCAGGCGGGGGCTACAGTTGAAGTTTGTCCTGCTGAATTAAGTGAAGAGGATACCTTGAAGGTACAACGCCTAGCCGAGAAGGCTTATCGGGCTCTGCGTTTAAAAGCTTATGCGCGTCTTGATTTCATGCGTGATAATAAGGGTAATTTCTATTGTCTAGAAGCTAATACCTTACCAGGCATGACGCCTACTTCTTTACTTCCTCAGGAAGCGGCTGCTTTAGGAATCAGCTATGAAGAATTATGTGCTAAGGTTATCGCCTTAGCTTTTAAAGAGGATTAGTGATGCGAATTAAACTCAGTGAACTGGCTAAAGTCTGCCGGGGAACTTTATGCAGTGAAGACAAAGAGATTGAATTAAAGGGAGCCAGTGTTGACTCCCGTTTATTGCAGGAGGGCCACTTCTTTGTGGCCAAGAAGGGTGCCCGCTTAGATGGCCATGATTTCTTAAATGAGGTCTATCATAAAGGAGCTCTTTTTGCGCTTGTTGAATATCCTTGTGTGAGTGAAATCGCCCAGATTGTGGTTAAGGATAGCTTTGAGGCCTTAAGAGAAATTGCCAAATATTATCGTAGTCAATTAAAGACCAAGATTATTGGGGTTAGCGGATCAGTTGGTAAGACCAGCACCAAGGAGATGATAGCATCCGTTATAAGTGAAGGCTTTAAGGTCTATAAGACAAAGGGTAATTTCAATAATGAGGTCGGTTTACCACTTTCCTTATTGAGTATTACGGATGAAGAGATTGCTGTCTTAGAGATGGGTATTGATGACTTTGGCCAGATGGATTTATTGGCTTCGATTGCTTTACCCGATGTGGCGGTATTGACTAATATTGGCGATTGTCATTTAGAGAATTTAAATGATCGTCAGGGTGTTTTAAAGGCTAAAAGCGAAATCTTTAAATATTTGGATAAGGATGGCTTAATCTTCTTAAATGGCGAAGATGAATTATTAAGGATTATCAAGCAGCCGCAAAGAATTATCTATTTTGGTCAACAGAATAATGATGATGTCTATGTTTTAGAAGAAGAGAATTGTGCCCTAGAGGGCAGTAAGATTAAAGTATATTTCAAGGATGATTCCTTTGGGGCTCATTTAAAGATTGCCGGTAAGCATAGCTTCAATAATGTCGCTTGTGCTTGTGCGATTGCTAAGGAATTAGGAATGAGCACGGAAGCGATGATTCGGGGTATTGAAAAAGCAGAGACCATCAGTGGTCGCAACAATATCATAAGCGGCAAAAAATATACCTTAATTGATGATTGTTATAATGCGAATCCGCATTCGATGAAGGCTGCTTTGGATGTTTTAGAAAGTGTTAAAGAGCGTAGAGTTGCTATTCTGGGTGAGATGTATGAATTGGGCAATGACGAAGTAAATCTGCATCGGGAAGTTGGTGACTATTGTAAGGGCAGAGTTGATCTGCTTCTTTGTGTCGGGGAATTAGCGGGTTATATTGCCGAAAGAGGACGCTTATTAGGTGTTGATACCTATAACTTTAATGATAAAGAAGCTTTAAAAAAGGAATTATTTAATTTATTAAAGGAAGGCGATGTCATCCTTTTAAAGGGCAGTCATGGTGTTCACTTGGAAGAACTTATTCCTTTAATTAGCGAAAATTAAAAATAAATAGCTATAAATAGCGTAAAATAAGAATAGTAACGAAGGGGGTAAATCATATGGAAGATTCTAATCTGCAGATAATGTTGGTATTAGCTTTAGTTATAGCAGCAGTAGTTATAATTTTGATTTTATTAGGGAATATCCGCAAGGCCAAGATTCAGACACAACTCGATGAAGTAGCCTTTCGTTATAATGAGATTAAGTCGATTGCGATACCTTTGAAGCTGAATAAGGCAAGAGCGGTCGCCAAGATTGATGGCAGTACGGCAACCATCGATCAATATTGTGTTCGCTACGATAATGCCTTGAAGGAATTAGATAATATTTCAAATATGATGGCTCAGGCTGAGGACATGTTGGCGGGCAGAAAATATAATGATGTCTTAGAGATGATTCCGATCATCAATGAGGCACTTGGGGAATGCGAAGTTGAGATAAAGGAGATTGATGAATTTCTCGAAAATTTTTTTGAAAAGGAGAAAACCCAGCAGGAATATTCGATGACCTTAAAGGAAGCTTATCGGGAATTGAAGGCGAAGGTTAGCGCTAATGAGCCCAGCCTCATCTTTGCGATCGATGGCATCAATGAAAAGCTTAAGCAATGTGAAGATCTATTCTCTTTATCAGAAGATAATATGTATGCCAATGAATATGTGAAGGCGAAGGAAAATCTCGATGAGATTAAGGATAAGCTCTATGATTTGGATTGGTCCGTTGAGGAATTACCGAAATTGATTAAGGAAGCTAAGGGGACGATTCCCGTGCTTTTTGACGATGCTAGGGAACAATATGCCCAAGCTGCTTCAAAGGGTTTATATTTAGGGCATTTGGGTATTGAAACCTTATTTGAAGAGAAGCAGAAAGAGATGCAAAAGAATCTTGCTTTGATGGAGCAGGTGGAAACCGCAGGTATCGAAGAGAATCTGGAAGCGATTAAAAATGATCTGAATGGTGTTTTAATAGCATTAGAAGAAGAGACTAAAGCCTATGGGCAATTACGCAATAGCTTTGATGTCTTAGATAAAGAAGTTAAGGAATATGAAAATATCTATAATTATATCGATACCGTCTACAAGCAGGAAGCTAAGCGCTACGCCTTAGAAGAGCTCAAGGACACCCTGCCTCAAGAGAAGGAAAGACTTGATAGCTTTAAGAGTGATTATGAGAAATTAAAGAAGAAATTTGAAAATAATATGAGTGCGGCTACGGCATTAGTTAAGGAAGCTGATAGCTTTCAAGCTAATTTAGAGGAAGTGAAGACGAATTTAAATAATCAGAAGATGAGCATCGACAATACTTCTTCCGGTGAAAGCAGAGCGAAGAGTCAGGTTGTGAAATTGCAGCTTGTCTTAAATGAAATCAATGTCAAGATTCAACAATTTAGATTACCTTCCATCTCTAATTCCTATGATGATGATTTGAAGAAGAGCTATGAATATGTCGAAGAGATTAAGAGATTGTTGCAGGAGATTCCTTTGCGGGTAGCGATCTTAAATAAAACTTTAGATGAAGCGATCGATTTCATCTATCAGCTCTACAACAATGTCAACAATGTCGTGGGAATGGCAGCGATGGTCGAGAATACAATTGTCTTCGGCAATAAGTTCCGCTCTACCTATAGCGATGTCGATAATGAATTATCGAAGGCGGAATTTGCCTTCTTCAATGGTGAATATACCGAAGCCCTAAGCATTGCCCTAGGTTCAATGAAGACCCTCTTCCCCGGTGGGGTTGATGACGAATTGATTGAGAATGCCTAAAAGAATTTATTTTGATAGTGTCTCTAGTACGCCTCTAAATGAGGAAATATTAGCGAATTATAAATCTTTATTGGATCAGCATTATGCCAATAGCGATGCCCTCTACGATGAAGGGGTCGCTTCTTTTAAAATGCAGGAAGCTTCCCGTCATAAATGTGCTGAATTATTGGGGGTGGATGCTGCGGAGATTATCTTTACCAGTGGCGCCAGTGAAGCCAACAATTTAGCTATTAAAGGTTTGGCATTTAAACATGGTAAGGGTCATATTATCACTTCTTACTATGAACATTCCAGTGTCTATGAAGCGCTGAAGCAATTAGAGCTATTGGGCTATGAGCTTACATATCTGATGCCTGATAAAGAGGGTAAGATCAGTGTTGATAGCGTTAAGGAAAATATAAAAGAGGATACCTTTCTGGTCTCGATCATGTGGGTCAACAATGAGATTGGTACGATTAATGATGTTGAAGGAATTGGCTTAATGTTGAAACAATATCGTAATATTGCCTTTCATTGTGATATTACCCAAGGCATTACAAAACTAGATATTGATTTAACTAATATCGATTTAGCTTCCTTCTCCGCTCATAAGTTACATGGCCTAAAGGGTAGTGGGGCTTTGATTAAAAAGAAGCATATTTCTTTATTACCTCTAATCAGTGGGGGTCAGCAGGAATTTGGTTTAAGAGGTGGTACCAGTAATGCCTTAGTCAATGCCTTATTAGCGAAGACTTTAAGGTTAGCGATGGCAGATAAGGAAGGGAAATATCAGTATGTAACGGGCTTACACGATTATTTTTTAAGTCTCATTGATTTTAATTTAGTGAAATTATATTCCCCTGCTGATCATTTACCATATTTAGTCTGTTTAGGTACGCCCTTGACTAGTGAAGTGATGCTCAATGCCTTGAATTTGCGAGGCATTATGGTCTCTAGTAAATCCACTTGTGGTTCACGAAAGGCTGAAGTTTCCCGCAGCATTAAAGCCTTGGGCTATGATGATGATTATTCCTTGCGCATTTCCTTTGATTGTGCTAATACTAGGGAGGAAGTAGCCTATTTATGGCAATGTATGAAAGAGAGTATTGAAGCTTATGGACGGATTTAAGTATGAGTATATTTTAGTGCGCTATGGAGAACTAAGCACCAAGGGCAAGAATCGTAAGGATTTTATCAATTGTTTATATCGTAATATCAGGCAAGCCCTAAATAAATATGAATTGGAATATGAGAAGACCTATGATGGTATCTATATCCATTTGAATGATTGTGATTATAGTGCTGTTAGTGATTCCTTGAAGAAGGTCTTTGGTTATGCCTATTTTGCGGGTGCCATTAGGGTAGCTAGTGAACTCGATTTGATTAAGGAAGCGGCTTATCAGGTAGCAATCAATAGTGGTAAAAAGACCTTTAAGGTCATCACTAAAAGAAATGATAAGAATTTCCCGCATCATAGTGATGAAGTCAATCGCGCTGTTGCTGGTCGCATCTTAAGCAGTTCCGATTTGAAGGTTGATGTCCATAATCCAGAATTAAAATTAAATATCATCATCAAGAAGGATGTCAGCTTTATCATGGATAATAAGGTTGAAGGCTTTAAGGGCTATCCGGTGGGCGTTAATCAGAAAGCCTTATTGATGTTGTCGGGTGGCATTGATTCCCCAGTGGCGGGCTTTAAAGCGATGCGCAGAGGAATGCGTTTAGAGTGCATCCACTTCGAAGCGATGCCTTATACCTCTAAACAAGCCCTCGATAAGGTTTTAGATTTAGCTAAATTATTGAGTGTCTATCAGGGCGAGATTAAGGTCCATGTAGTGCCCTTTGGCAAGCTACAATTAGAGATCTACAAGCACTGTGATGAGTCCTATGCGATTACTTTGTTAAGAAGAATGATGTATCGCATTGCCGATAAATTGTGTAAGCAGCGCAATATCTTAACGATTGTCAATGGGGAAAGCGTGGGGCAGGTTGCTTCGCAAACTCCCGAATCCTTACAAGTGATTTCCAGCGTCTGCGAAACCTTAATTATGCGTCCTTTATGTATGGAAGATAAGCTCGATATTATCGATTGGGCCCGCCGGATTGGAACTTACGAAACTTCGATTTTACCTTATGAAGATTGTTGTACTATCTTTAGCCCTAAGAATCCGACCACCAAACCCAAGGCCTATAAGTGCGAGCGCTATGAATCAAAATTTGATTATGAGACATTGATTGATGAATGCTTAGAAAATATAAATATTGTCACTGTTAAACCCGAAGTGGAAAGTGACCTATTATAAGGAGGACAGAATGAATTATCAATTAAGAAGAGAAAAGCTTATTGAAAGCATGGCTGATGATAGCTTATTGCTGGTATTTTCAGGAGAGGCACCTTTGCGCAGTGCGGATGAAACTTATCCCTTCTGTGTCGATCGCAATTTCTTTTATTTAACAGGTATTGAAAGAGAGAATATGGTGCTTCTATTACAAAAAATTAATGGTGTCAGTATGGAAGTCTTATTCTTAGAACCTTATGATGAAGCCCTAGCCCGCTGGGTTGGTGGACGCATGAAGGCTGAGGAAGCTGAAAGTATTTCTGGTGTTAAGACCATTAAGAATGTGGGGGACTTAGATAGCTATATTGCGAATTTATATGCCCGTAATTTCAGAGCTAAAGATCTACATGTCTATTTAGATTTATGGCGCCAGCGCTTCAATCAACAATATGCCCCCGGTATTGCCTATAGTAAGCGTTTATTGAAAAGATATCCTCAAATTGAAATCTTAGATAGCTTCCCCTTAACAACTCAGCTGCGTTTAGTTAAAGATGAGGATGAGATTGCGGAAATGAAGAAGGCGATTGAGATTACCAGAAGGGGTATTGAAGCGATGATGGATAATATTAAGCCCGGGGTTAATGAAAGCTTGATGGAAGCCGTCTTCGACTTTACCTTGCGTCATTTCGGTTGTAAGGAGAATGCCTTTGAGACGATTGCGGCCGCAGGTGAAAGAGCGACAGTGCTTCATTATCATGATAATGATCAGACTTGTGAAGATGGCCAGCTATTCTTAGCTGACTTAGGTGCCACCAGCAACAATTATTGTGCTGATATCTCACGTACCTTTCCGGTTAATGGTAAATTTACAGATCGTCAAAAAGAGCTTTATGAGATGGTATTAGAGGTTCAACAGAAGGTTCAGGACGCTGCTAAGCCAGGTGTTAAATTAAAAGAGCTTCAGCAGATTGTTTTGGATTATTATGAGGAAGAATTGCCCAAGCATGGTTTAGATAAGGGCGTCAGTGAATATTATTTCCATGGGGTTGGCCATCATTTAGGTTTAGATACCCATGATATGGATGGTGGTTTAGGAGCAACACTGGAAGTCGGTAATGTCATCACCAATGAGCCCGGTATCTATATTCGTGATGAGGGGATCGGTATTCGCATCGAGGATGATTTATTGATAAGCGAAGATGGTTGTATCAATTTATCAGAAAAGATTATTAAGTCCGTTGAAGATATTGAAAAATTGATGGCTTAATCAGCTTTATTTAAACGATAGACGATGATATCAGCGTCGGCGCAAAAGCGCAGGCGCTTTTCTTTCCAGCCGATGCCATTACTGACGGTTAAAGGATTATTATTGATTTGGTAGGTACCTTTAAAGTAGGTCGTGCTGCCTGCGAGCGGTTGCAGATAATTCATGAAGGGATAATATAATTGTCCTCCCAAACTATTACCGGCCAACATCAAATCATAGCTGTTATTTTCGTTAAAATTATCACCATAGTGGGAGAAAGCAATCGTAAAATAATCGGTCGCTTCCTTTTCGTAATTTTCATTGATGCCTAAAAAACGGATCTTTTGGTTGTTGCGATAAATATAGGTATCATTATTGGTTAAGATATTGAAACCGGAGCTTTCTAAAATATAGATCGCTTCCGAAGTGTCATTATCACCTAAGACAGCTAATTTATAATCCTTGGCATGGAGCTGACTTAAGAGCTTTATTAAATTTTCTTCACTTTCAAGGTCGATATTTTCACTATCGGCTAAAAGGTCTCCCCCGAAGATTAAGCAATCGGGATCCAATTCATTGCAGATTTCAATTAATTTTTGAACCTGTTTCGCATCAGTATTACCATAATATAAATCAGAGAAATAGATGATGAGGTAATCATCAAATTCACTCGGTAAGCTAGTGCTTTGAATCATTTTGGTATTCAGCTTAATTTGTTCAGGATTGATTACATATACATTAAAACAAGTAATTAAAAAGGCAATCACAAAATAGATAAATAGTCTTACTTTAGCGCTCATATTTTAATTATAAGTGTAAAATTTAATTATGAAGCTTTTAAAACGCATTTTTTTCCTTTTTGTCTTATTAATTTGTATCTTAGCCCTGATTTCTTATATGGCCGAACAAAATCACCGTGCCTTATTATCTAATGAGGAATATCAGAAGGAGCAGCGTACGACCTATCTCTATGCCAGGGGTAAAGGAGCTGAGGTTTGTGGCTATAGTAAAAATAATGAAAAACATTGTTTAATCAGAGGTCAGAAATATAAGGTCTATGACTATAAGGATGAGGATTATTATCTTTTTGAGAAGGATAAAAGTAAATATTATTTTCATATTGATGATTTCAGTGAGGATATCAATAATTGTGTCATTTTAGATATTGAAGAAGTCTATTTAAGTAAGATGCAACCCTTATATAAGGAAGTTGATAGCTTTGAGATTTTAAGCTATCTTTTTGAAGGTGAGAAATTGG
>Ga0065711_1046368_pt1 | contig 12927 bp, 11 predicted proteins | sample Hoacrofraction12_FD_59098 | JGI IMG/M metagenome (GOLD analysis project Ga0065711, IMG submission 59098) | Hoatzin crop microbial communities from Cojedes, Venezuela - Epithelial fraction 12 v2 (version 2) | ecosystem: Host-associated > Birds > Digestive system > Esophagus > Crop | place... | reverse complement strand
CATGAGGGTGGTGAAACACTGGAACGGGTTGCCCAGAGAGGTAGTGGAGGCCCCATCCCTGGAAACATTCCAGACCAGGTTGGACAGGGCTCTGAGCAACCTGATCTAGTTAGCAGTGTCCCTGCTCACTGCGGGGGGGTTGGACTAGATGACCTCTAGGGGTCCCTTCCGACCCAAAACTTTCTATGATTCTATGATTTTATGACAATCTGCAGAGAGCTCAGCTCCCAGCATGGCTCACTGCGCAGAGGAACAGACTTTAAGCGACAGCAAAGAAGAAAACCACAGAAACATTGCTGCCAGAGGAACCACATGCAAATAGTCTGATTCACTCTGTTTTTTATCATCGTTATTATTACTTTTCAGTAATAAAAAAGCCTATACTTCCATAACACCTTATTTCATCAAAAAAGTCCTTACTAAAGAGGCAAAAGTGGGAGTTATCCTTATCTTTTCGATGACTATTCACTTCTCTCTAGATGTTTTTCTAAAGATATTTAGAATGCTTTCAGTCCCCAAGATAAATAAAGACCGCTCTGTACTACAAGGATATGCTAATTCATCAGCGTTAGCAACATGCCCAACTACACAAAAACAACTGAACTGGTCAATGAGCAATTGTCTCTGCTACTTGTGCAGTGGCAGTGAGAGGGCATCGGAGAACTGAAAGACCACGCTGCTGTTAAGGTATGTGGTCAGGTTTTGTACTGTCAGGATTATCACCAGACTACGTCTTGTTAAGGTACATCCCAGCTGTCAGGCAGCTGAATACAACGCAACAGCTACATCTGCCGTAACGCTGTTGGGTCTCATGCGTGTCATCACTGGTACGTTTGGTGGGCTGGGGTTCAGATTCGGACAGCAACACGAGCCTGAGCTATAGAGCTCTATTCTGCTCTTCCATCAAAACTCCTGACAGCTCATGGCATATCACAATTAACAATAACATCCTAAATCCATTCACCTAACAGTTACTATTAGACAGAAAGCCACAAACACAGGCAGGCAATTAAGCTTGCAAGGCTGTGGCAATATTCTATCACAGCAGCTTCAGTATTTCAAAACCTACAGTTGAGAAAACCAAAAAGTGTCCTGATCAGTTATCCAGTACTGGCAGGTTAAAATGTCCTGTTTCAAACGCAGACTGTATTCCATGGTTTCAAGAACTGTACACGTGTGTGAGATGGCATCTGGGAGGAGTACAGAGCCCACCACAGACCACGCTCGAGGTTCTGCTCTCCATCTCTCCCAGCACCTGACCCTTTTCACCCAAAACATCAAACTGACAGATCCCTGCAAAAGGTTTTGGTTTGACAAAGCCAAACAGCTCTATGTAGAATATTTGTTGTTCTCCAGCACCCTGTCACATCAAAATAACAGATATGTTTCTCTCCTTTGCTTCTGACAAGTTTGTACGCTGTGCAGCCATGAGGCAGCAAACCTAGCTGCTCCCCTCTTTTGCACCAACTAGACTGTCAGTCATAAGTACAATGTATTTAATCCAACCCAAACAAGCCTCCCAGACACTAGCTAGGTTGAGAAAAATCAAGAACGCTTCAGAAGGGGATGCAATTCTTTCAAAAATAATAATCTCTCGAAGCATCACATCTCAATCTCTTGGATGTGGGATTCCTTTGCCAGTTCACTAAGCTTCCAGCTTTCCTTTCGCATCGGCTCAGAGCTGGATATCCTACGTCTCGTGAATTTTATTCAGCTTCTCCAAAGGGAAATATGCAATAATTTAATTAAGGTTTCCTTTTGTTCAGGTAGCCAGGCTGGGTCAGGGGATTACAGGGAACCCAGGCCCAGGCAAGATGAATACGTGTTCATGTTTAAGCCATACTGATGATGAATTACAACAAAAAAAGATTCATGTAGGGCCCATATGGTAACACCAGGAACTTCCTGCACTTTTAAAAATCTCTTTTAGCAAGAATACAGGAAAAATGAAAAATATTTTTGCTTGCAGTAAGATATTTGCTGAATACCAGTAGGAGACTGAGTTAATTGAGCCTGAGGCTTAGTTATGCGGAGGTCCTTGGTGTTTCAGACGTTTGACAGATCTCCCAGCAAGATGGCAGATTTGGGAACTCAGAAGGTTGCCACCAATGAAAGATTTACAGCATCCCTCATACTTCCAAGCACAGAACAAGGAGAAGCTTGCCTTAGATTATTTTCAGCAATTTCCCCCTCACCCCAAAACCAGGTCATGCACCAACAGTATACTGGTCTGTAAAAACAAAATATATTTTCACTCCGTTAGGCATACGGGTATTTAGGAACATTTAACCATATTTGCTTCAGGCCTATCTGAAATTGGAGTCTGGGGTTTACTAATGTTCTTGTTTTATTATCTTGTCTACTCCCAAGACAATGAGAATATATCTAGCTTGATAAAGTAATGCACACTAAACAATAAGATAATTAAAAAAATATATATCAAAAGCATGACTGTCTTGAGGATGCACACCACGCATAGGGGCGCACACCTGAACACAGATTTATAACACTTATTATTAAAGCGTATGAACAATGAGCGAACTCTATTCATTTTTATGTGCTCACCAAGGCACCAGCAGAGAAGAAAAGCAATTTTAAGCGTGCTGAAAAACTAGACTTAGAACATCATCTAGAATCCTTTCACAGATATATTTTAGTAAATTAAGTCCTTAAAAATGAATTTAGCACAGAAATTCTAAGTCAATTCTATACTCAAACTTAGCACTCACTTTCCGAATGCCAGTTTCTCCTCTTCTCTCTGTGTGATGAACTGCTACTTCTTCCCTTGCCCGAAAAGGACCTCTTAACTCTACACCAAAGCTTACACACAAGATAATAATAATCACAAAACAAGTTTCTTTAAGAATCATTCTCCATTTCATCTCTTCTAGTTGTAGAACTCTAAACCCAATTCTATCAGGATATCTACAAAAAAACTGAAGCAGAAACTTCAGAGGTTTTTATTGAAGCATTTAATCTCTTTTTTGATTTAAGGAATGAATAGATGTAGACCAATTCCTCAAGGAAGATCAACTGCAATGGCTTCTTTTCATTTGCCTTATGGAAGGCTGACAAAATTTCAGTCTTCTCTGCCCTATTTCATTATCCTTCCTCAGTTTTTACCAACACGTGCTTTGTCAGCACTCTTCATTTATAGCATTTATAGCATATTGCTCTATGACTGTTCTATCTTGCTAAAAATAAAATTGGGAATTTGTCTCGCATAACTCGGGTATGGAGCTTGTTCTGTCTATCTTCTATTCTTTCTCACGTTCCAAAAATTCACTTACTGTCATTTCTGTCTTGAAGTTTCTCAAAGTAATATACACCAGTGAGGTGTATATCGCTCTTTCTTGACAGTTGCTGATTCCTTAGCTTGACAGAAGTTTTCCCTGCTCTAGACAGCACTAGCACAGCAAAAATTTACCCACTCTTCAGATTGTGCATGGGAGTTTGTAACACATCTTCAGCTATAGGACATTTCCACTTCATTACTATTAAGACTATTACTATGCCTATTGGTCAGGCGTTGGAACAGGCTGCCCAGGGCAGTGGTGGAATCACCGTCCCTGGAGGCATTCAAAGAAATGTGTAGATGTGGCACTTCGGGATATGGTTTAGCAGTCATGGTGGTGTTGGGTTGACAGTTGGACCTGATGATCTTACAGGTCTTTTCCAACCTTTGAGATTCTATGATTCTAAGACAGCAATGTTATAAGAGGGAGCTGCTGATTTACCCATACTACAATGTCTGGAAATTTTTGCTGGAAAAAGTTTGAATGCCCTCACTGACCAAAGCCTCCAGGACTCATAACTTTGGAATGTTTTGGTGGACAGTGGCTCAGCTGGCCTCACTAACACAACGCTGTCACTGTGATGAGGTTAATCCTTTAATGCAAAATGGAAAGGATCACTGCAGTGAGATAACTCAGTCAGCTTGGTCACTAAAGTTAAAAAATGGTTTGAATCTTCCACTATTTAGAAATTCAGCCAAACAACAAACCTATGGTTTCATTCTTATTATTATTTGAAAGGAAAGGAACCCTTCCCCTCCAATTTTCTATCAAATTACTGTTCTCCACGCAAAATCAAAGTCAGGCTTTAACTTTCACTTCTACAGTTTGGACAAATTAAGATCTTCTTGTTTCTTCCAGTTTTTCATTAAGAGAAAGCATACAGACTTGCCATCTTTCTTGAAGCAAGTCTTTTATGAATATTATTTAAATTGTCAACACATTCCTTGAACTGTGGACAGAACTAGGTGACTTTCTGACAGTATTAATAAACGAACAAAATTCAGAAGTACCATTTTTTCCATTCCTACCTGCTACACCTTGCGGATGCATATGAGGGGATAGCACTAACAATTCATATTTAATTCATTTCCATCAAAATAACAGTCTGCAAGAGTAATGACTTCCTAGGTAAAATATTCCTTTCTAAATGTGTGACTTCATTAAAGGCAAGGACTTTTTCTCATGCTGCTTGGTTACACGCAAGAAATTCTGGTAACTCTGAAGCTGATCAGTCATCATCATGACAGCATCTCTAACCCCTGTGTAATTTGAAAATGTTATGAATGCTTATATTTATTATGTGTGATAAAAAGTGTTAAACAGTACTGAAAAAAAGAACTTCGAAACATGAGATATTTTATCACACAACATGTGACAAACTTCTTTGCTGGATAAAGAACTGGCTGGATGGCCAGGCCCGAAGAGTGGTGGTGAATGGAGCTAAATCCAGCTGGTGGCCGGTCATGAGTGGTGTTCCTCAGAGCTCAGTTCTGGGTCCAGTCTTGTTTAACGTCTTTATCAATGATCTGGATGAGGGGATTGAGTGCTCCTTCAGTAAGTTTACAGATGACACCAAGCTGGGTGGGAGTGTCCATCTGCTTGAGGGTAGGAAAGATCTGCAGAGGGATCTGGACAGGCTGGATCGATGGGCCAAGGCCAACTGTATGAGTTTCAATCGGGCCAAGTGCCAGGTCCTGCACTTCGGTCACAACAACCCCATGCAACGCTACAGGCTTGGGGAGGAGTGGCTGGAAAACTGCCCAGCAGAAAAAGATCTTGGGGTGTTGGTCGACAGCCGGCTGAACATGAGCCAGCAGTGTGCACAGGTGGCCAAGAAGGCCAGTGGCATCCTGGCTTGGATCAGCAATGGTGTGGCCATAATAGCAGGAGTAGGGAGGTGATCATCCCCCTGTACTCAGCACTGGTGAGGCTGCACCTCGAGTACTGTGTTCAGTTTTGGGCCCCTCACTACAGGAAGGACATTGAGGTGCTGGAGCGTGTCCAGAGAAGAGCAATGAGGCTGGTGAAGGATCTAGAGAACAAGTCTTACGAGAAGCGGCTGAGGGAGCTGGGGCTGTTTAGTCTGGAGAAGAGGAGGCTGAGGGGGGACCTTATTGCTCTCTACAACTACCTGGAAGGAGGCTGTAGTGAGGCAGGTGTTGGTCTCTTCTCCTGAGTAACTAGCAATAGGACGAGAGGCAATGGCCTCAAATTGCATTGGGGAGGTTTAGATTAGATATTAGGAAAAACTTCTTTACTGAAAGAGTGGTCAGGCTTTGGAACAGGCTGCCCAGGGAGGTGGTGGGGTCTCCATCCCTGGAGATGTTCAAAAAACATGTAGATGTGGTATTTTGGGACATGGTTTAGTAGGCATGGTGGCGTGATCTTAAAGGTCTTTTTCAACCTATGATTCTATGATTCTATAAACTCAGTGATGCCAAAATTGTTTTAAACAAGATTTTTTATAAATATACCAGTTGCTTACTTTTAATCTACTGCACCGTGCTGTTTTGCTTGTCTTCTAAAGGTATCACAAGCTACAGACATTTTTTCCAAGTCACATGACTAATGTCAACATCTTTGTTTTATCAATCAAGCTTGTAATATCATCAAAACAAATATCAAGGTAGCTTGGTAGGAACTCTTTTCCCTCAGCTAATGCTGTTTGGCATTAATTACATTACCTTCCTTAATTTTTTATTAAGCAAGCCTTTTATTAAACACTGTATTGTTTTGCTCGGGATCAATATCAGGCTACCAGGCCAGCAATCATCAGGGCCACTGCATTTACTTTTTTAAAATACTGGCACAAGATTGTCCTTCTGTCTGGCATTTGTACCTTCCCCAGAGGAGTTATTTTAGTTATTGCAAAGAACAGCTCTGTACAAACACCAAAAATGCCATTGCCGAAGTAACTTTCATTTGACATTTTTGGTGTAAAACTCTAGAATACATTTTCAAGAGGCCTTAGGCATCTGAATCCATAAACATTAAGAGCTTACATCCAACTTTCTAGTGCTTATGGGTATCCAGAGGTTGTCTTACAGAGCAGGCACAAAAAATGAGGTCTGAAAATGTTAAAGTTTACGGTGAAGACCTATCCGGGCAAGACTACATTCAGCTCTTTCATTTGTTGGGCTCATCATGTAGATGAGCTCAGCTTATTTCAGGAAAAAGAGAAAAAAAGGTGCCCCCCTGCTACTACTGCATCCCTGCTGACAAAACGTTCCCCAGGGGAGCTCCCGGTCTATATCCTCCTCCAGCAGAAGAGACTTTTATCCCTCTTTCACACCTCCTTGGAGGGTTCCCAACTGTTACGCTGTCGGGTATTATGCAACCCCATCTGTTTCTGCTATCACATTTTATATGGATTATGTACGTACATAGTCACCGAGAGAAAAGGAGGGAGAAGTAAACCTGACTCCGCAGTGTGGGTGAGGGGAAGAGCGAGATCCCCAGCCTTGCTTGTACCACCAGCCCGGTTTTGGCGGCGTGCTCTAGCCAGCGAGCCACTGGTTGAGAAGAGGCTTTTAAAGAGCAAGCTCTGAAGAACGCAGTGTCGGATATTGCCAAACATTACTGCAGAGCAGACAGTAACAGAAAGCTATTGATTAAAAACACCCAGATGGAAAGTGTTCCTAAAATTTCTCAAACCATGTTTGTGTATATATAGTCATATATATACATTCATGTATTCATATATTCATACCCACACACATATATTTATAGATGTAAAAATAAAGACGGTAGTGAAATACAAATTGACATCCCTCTAAAACATTAATTGTATTGGAAGTTCTGAAGCAAATGAAATGTCATTTAATTTTCCTTCCACTTTTATACTGCACTGTGTTATGTAGAATACGCACCCAGGTATCTTATTAACAAAATAGACGTCGTTACAATATAGATTTGACGGAGTTTATACATCTAGATAATTTAATCAAAATGATGACGCAAAAATGAAATGTTGCAGATGCCAAGATGAAAAGTTTTGACGCTATCCAAACAAAATGAGGAGCTTATGTAAACCTGTTGTCAGCTGCAGACAGCAGTCATACAGATGGGAGCTCATAAAAGTTTTAGAGCTTGAGAAAAGTTCACAGTGTGGTCAAAAACACTGCATAGAAAATTGCTTTATCTGCTTTACTATTCATACATCTCTTTTAATACAAATCTTCCAAAAATACTTCGTTCTGAGAGGTACATCACCTTCCACAAACAATACAGTATTTCAAATCAGTGGAAATTATTTAACTGTTTTTCCTAAAAACATTAATCAGTGATTAATGCTAATTTTATTAGCTAATTTTTCAAGATACAGAATATCACTTGCTTATAACATTGAACTATATAGTTCCCAACAGATTTCCTTTTTCTCTTTACAGAGCTTTTGAAGCTGCAATACTAGTAAACTAGAGTACACAATACCCATAGGACCAGTTTCTGCTCACTGCCTTTCTAACCTCACCACTAAAAGTAAACATATTCTTAGTCACTGCTAATCCCTGCCAAAATTTTTTATTTACTTTATTAATAGTTGACTGAAAACAGCAGCAAAAGTGTATAATAATGCTCAACCACATCAAATAACACTCTGCACCGATACAAGCATCTTTGAAACTCGTCCTTGTTTTCCAACTCTGCCTGAGAAGATCTCAAAGAAACATAAGGTGAGTTGAAAGACTCCTGATATGTCTCTCTCAAAGTAACAGAACTCTGTTTGTTTTCTAAGAAATGTTCTGTGGTCTATAAAAAAGGAAAACTTTACCCGTCTCCAACCCTTTCACCCTACATAAAAACGACAACGAGCTGTTTGCACTGAAGTGAACGCGCAGTACGGAAGCCATTTCAACACACATGAATTCTTTGCCACATTAGTGTGCTCTATGCAGTGTTCAAGTGCCAAATGCTTATCCATTTCACTCACCACTATAACAAATATACATCAATAATGCATAACAAAAGATCACCATATCAAGATTCTCCAGAGAAACCCCATGTTAACTAGTTTTTTTCTATTAATTCTTCATGCACAATGAAATGGCTAGTTTCTCGCAGAGCACTTTGCTGGAGCGCAGCAGCTGAGCTAAGTACAGTGCAAGTGATGTCCTGTGGCAGAAGCAGGATAATTTTCAGAAGCCAACATGGAGATGACTTGCTATTTTGTGTGTGATACAAAACCACAGACAAATAATTACTCAATTTTCAAAAAAATCGAGTACCCTTCCACAACCCTTCCTCCAAACCAAAATATGAGTTGAAGCCATGTTTAGAGTACACCAATCTCTCATACAATTAAAAAATATAAACTACATAATTTAAGAGAATTAAAAAGTAGGACTGGGGTAAAAAAACCAAAACAACTCAACAACAAAAAAAGAAACAAAAGGAGTCATCTAGTCAATTGATTTTTAGCCATAGAGAAATTCAGGCACGGAAAGAGGGAGAAAAAAGAGGAAAATTAATTATTACAGAAAGCCTTGGAAACCTCATATTGAATCCATATTAAAAAAATATATATATATATAAGACAGTTCTTACAAACTTTGGTGTAGCTTAAGTTAACCATGCCTACCTATCTTAATCTTGTATATAATTTACCCATGAAGTCCCGTAGCCTTTTAAAAAGAAAGTACTCTATTATTACAACTATACACTAGAAGCTTACTGCTAATTACGACCAGTTACAACTTTAACAAGCTTAGAGAATCGATATGGCCAAAGAAAAAAAGCTCAAACATTAAACATGCTGCAAAACTCTCAGATCGGTTATGTTTTGCTACAGCCATTGTGTCCGCTGCTCGTATGGGATGAAGAGTTCATATCACCAACCTGTAGCCGTTACCCTGCGGTGCTCATAACATCTAGCTTTGAACAGGTTCATCAGGTGGAGCCTAGGCAGGCAACTGCCGTGTTCCATCATGGTCCAAAGCAAACAGTTACTTGTGGACTCATTATTGCCTGGTTTTAACTAGCATAACAGGTTTTTAACAGATTTTCGGAGCACAAGCTATTAAAAGTAAGTAGTGTGTGCGAGATGCAAGGTTTGAAGTTCCTGCTGTGAACACCAGAGCTCTGTGTGCACTCAGCTTCATTTGCAGATGCTGGCTCACATACACTCCCATTCTGAAAGCAAGGCACTTTACCATCCCACACGCAGGCAGCACGCAGGGAAAAAAATAAAACAGAAGAGTTAACTGCTGGCTTTGGCTAGCTGCTCCCCTACCCTTTTTTAAGAAGTGTGGCCTGTCTTGGTCAAATTCAGTTTAGGTAACTAAAAGGACTGCTTTAAAAGCTCCTTCACTGTCAGTTAGGGAAAACAAAAAAAAAAACAACCAACATATTCTTTCTTAAATAATGTACTGTACTGCAATGATCCTCACAGCCTGTCCCGGGTACATTATGTACCTAGGGAAGAGCCACCCTTGGTCGTCTCCCTTTTTCTGGTGACCTGTCCTTGTTGCAAATAGAACCGGTTAAAAAACAACCCAGAGACAGTGCCCTGGGAGGAAGAATCAGAAAGAGAAATTGTCTCACTTGCTGCGAATTAAAAATGTTCAAGAGAATAGATATTTATTTCTATAAATATCTATTTATCTAAGAAAAATTTCCCTTTTACCTCCCTTGTGAGAGGGCACTCTGGGAAACACAATCCCACAGCAAGCAAGGCAAGTAGCAAAGGATGGCTGTCATCTCCTGCCGCCAAAGGACCCTGTCCCCTCAGCACTTCCACGCCAACCAGCCACCTCTGGTGGATATTCTCACTGTATTCTGAATATTTGAGCATTTGGATATACAAAATTGTTCAATTTTTTATGAGAATGTTCTCTCTAGAATATGCTGACTAGCCTTTCCGGGACAGGTCGAGAGGAGGCAGAGATTTACAGCACATCTCCAGGGGCTCTGCCAGTCAGAGACCTACAGAGGCAAACCTTATCTTCATGCTTGATACAAACCCATCCACGGCGACAATATTCCATCTGGGCACTCAGGTTTTTCAATCTGTCCACTAAAGCCTCTATCTCTTTGAAAATCATTCCATTTGCTTACTGTCAAATCGACTGCTAGCGAGCTATAGGGATTCCAGATATTTGTAGCTATCCCATCTGATCAACTTGTTCTCAGAACAACTTGGTAGAGAGCTGTAAAAATCATATTTTCAATCAGACTGAGGACGAGGGAGCTTCAATGTCTTCATATGTCTGAAGTAAAATGCGTTATAAGGAAGAGTTCCTAACACTAACATAGAAGAATAGGTTAAAATTGCTGGAAAGTACAAATTAAACAGTTATTTTGGTAACGTGATTTTAGAAATTCAGTAGCATTATAGGAAACATGTCACAGTTCCACTCCGGGGTTTTTTGACAACTCAAGAAAAAAGTTTTTAGAAGATGAAATTTCTTAAATATTGCTTTCCAAGTTAGAAACAGTTAATTTACTTATTAAAAAAAAAAAATCATTTGGACTTTGATGTAGTTTCAGTATTTTGGGGAATTCAGAGCTGGAGGGGAGAGAGCAAAGAGGAGCTGGAGAAGACAAAAAAAGAAATTAATCGTCTTAAACACTATGTACACTTCAGTGGAAGAAAAACATAGAAAATTCAGATGCCTCTTATCTGAATAAACCCTGTGTAGAGGAAAAGCCTGTAATTTGAAGTCTTTACCTAACAATTATACAGAATTATAACCAGAAACAAGAAAGACGACTGAGATCAAGTTTTCTGCTTTCTTGTCTCAGGCACTTTTTCTTCCAGAGAGCCAAAGTCTGAAGAGCCCTGCTCGCAGCCCCGGTGGCAGCTCTACGCACTGCCTGTGAACCCACAGCGGAGCACTACACCGTGCAAAAGAAAGTATACGCAAATTTTAGCCAGCAATTAGTGGGCTTTATGAGCTCGCTCAGAACGTTATTCTGTGAATTGAGGGAAAAAAACCCTGTTATTTCTTTCATGAGCAGTTGACATTTGTGAACAACAAGGCACCAGACCATCAGGTGGCTAATTTAAGCATTAGCAGTCCTTGGCAGGAAAGGCAGCCAGACTGCACGCAGGCATTTATGACAGCATTTCTAAATGTAGGTTTTAGTCTGTAATCCTATAAATGAACATTCTTTTGTGCAATATTTTGACAAATCAAGGGAAAAAATGCCAGGAAAAATCCAGCAGATAGTATGAGTCACACCTTTCCTAAGCCATTTCAGGCATCTGTTACTACGGGACCATATGGATAAAACAGCAGATGCAGGTACCTTTTCCAGTCACAAGTGTTCTAAAGATATGCATATGGGTGGAAAAATGTTAAAAAACAGAGACCCCGATTTCATATCTGTTAATACTGTGTGCTCTGCTTACAACAGCTTTTCTCTTATCACTGTTACAGTTAATTGTTATTCACTGTTGCTCTTTACACTCTGACATCCAAGTGCCAAAACCAAAAGCAAAACACTTCACTTTTAAAGGCTTCCCCCCCCCAATTGCAGGGGGAGGTGGGGGGTGTATGTCCAACACTCAGCTCCTCTTTCCTCACCTATAAACCAAAATTTGATTATTTTACTACAAGCTTATCACACTGTTAGAAAATGAATTAGTTCAACAGAACAAGCTAGAATTGTATTTATTTTCCTCATAGTAGAAGGCCACCAAATGACGAACGTGACAACAGCTTTGATACCATGGGTTGATGGATCATTACCTACATTTGCATAAAATACTTAATCATCAATGTTTTTTCATTTTATAGCCAAAGAAGGTTCAAGAGATACCACCACTGAAAAAAAGTAACAAAAAACCTCACGCATATTAAATCCTATAAATATCATTTGCTTACCTCATGTATTTCTATACCTGGGTTCCAGAGTGTTGGCAGACCTATAAAGAACCGAAGCCTTGCAGGTGGAACAGCCCCTGCTGGTACTACATATGTCCAACCGCACTTCGGAGAGAGCGGCCACAACTAAAATCCCAGTTTTTCCAGATACGTGCATAAAGGCACTGATCTTGGGACAGTTATTTATTCTTCTCTCACACAAAGCTCATAAAACCAAATTAACAAATTACTGTGTATGAATTAATATTATGATTTCTGCACTTAAACTGTAGCGTGAAGTATCAGCTTAAGATTTCTAAATGTACCTACAGTTTTACTGCATCTTCCCATTCTGGGGATCAGAAACATGTCAGGAACAGACTAATAACAAGTTTCCAAGCTGTTCTCAAGGTGTGAGTGAACTCGAGCAACTTCCAAAACCATGAGAATTAAAAAATTGGAGAAAAGTGCCATTTTCAGGCACCTGAAGAGCTATAAAAACCAGAAAGCAGAGTCTAAATGCCATGAAAACCCAACGCAGCCTTTTGAAATGCAAAACTGCATACAAGTACCTATAAATCTGCACGTCAGAATTTGAAGTTAGCTGGGCTGAACTGACTGCTGAAGGTAAATTAGATAGCAACATTAGAGGAATTTGTCACAGTATTTTAAAGAATATCCAAGTCTTATAATAATCCACCAGTATGTTTGGGGGTTTTTTATTTGCATTTTTTCTTACGTAAGTGCTGCTGTTTTGAAAACTTCTTTTGCTTTGCTTTGCTTTGATCTGGGTTCCAGTTCTTCGATTCGCATGCACCCTTTTGGTC
>Ga0065711_1046367_pt1 | contig 12927 bp, 4 predicted proteins | sample Hoacrofraction12_FD_59098 | JGI IMG/M metagenome (GOLD analysis project Ga0065711, IMG submission 59098) | Hoatzin crop microbial communities from Cojedes, Venezuela - Epithelial fraction 12 v2 (version 2) | ecosystem: Host-associated > Birds > Digestive system > Esophagus > Crop | place... | reverse complement strand
TGTCCACTGATTCAGTCACTCCACCATAGAACACCACTAGGTTGGTCAGGCAGGACTTGCCCTTGGTGGAGCCATGCTGGCTGTCTCGAATCACCTCCCTGTCCTCCCTGTGCCTTAGCAGAGCTTCTAGGAGGATCTGTTCCATGATCATCTCAGGCACAGAGATGAGGCTGACAGGTTGGTAGTCCCCAGGGTCCCCCTTTCTATCTTTTTTAAAAATGGACAGAATGCTTCCCTTCTTTCAGTCACCAGGGACTTTGCCTGACTGCCAAGACCTTTCAAATATCACAGAGAGTGGCTTGACAGTGAAATCAGCCAGTTCCCTCAGGACTCTGAGATGCATCTCTTTAGGTCCCATAGGCTTATGTATGTTCATGTTCCTCAGGTAGTCATGAACCCGATCTTCCCTTACAGTGGGAGGGGCTTTGCCCCTCTGGTCTTCATCTTGCAATCCATCTACTCGGGAGGGGTGAGGAGAGAGGTTGCCAGTGAAGACTGAGACATGCATTATTAGATTGGGTCTGCCTATTCCTTGCAACGTCACCACCCAAAACTGGAAGGAGGGAGGAAAATATAAGCTGTGCCTCAGATTCCCTCACTAGCCACCCCAAGGCCCTGAAGTCTCTGAATCACCCTTGGGCTATGTACTGAAACTTCAGCCCCACCCACGTGGAAGAGCAGTAACGGGTAGTATTCCGAGGGTCGCACCAGGCTTGGAAGTTTGCCTATGATATCTCTAACCTGGGCTCCTTGGAGGCAGCAGACTTCCCTATGAGGAGGGTCTGCCCGGCATATTGGACCCTCTGTTCCCCTCAGAAGAGAGTGTCCTACAACTATGACCTGTCTTTTCTTCGTTGTGGAGGTGGTAGTGATATGGGGGGGTGGGTCTTTAGGATCTCCACTCCTCCAGCGTGGATGGATTGACACCTACATTGTCCACTCAGTGGTCCTCCACAGCTAAAGCCTCATACCTGTTGTGCAGAGGCACCTGGGGAGGCATGGGTGGCAAGGAGATGGTTCACTTGCTGTCCCAGTTATGGACTTGTTTCCACTCGCCACTTCCCTTTAAGACCCTGCTTACGTCCAGGTGGGGGGAGAACACTGGATCCCTTAGATCACAGCCTTTTTCTGGTGACTGTCCCTGTTCAGGTTTTAGGGAGGTGAGAGTATGGTTCCACTAGCCTATCTCTCGCTCAGACTCCCTGATGCTCCTTAGTCTATCTACTTTGTCTCTTAGCTCTGCCACCAGGCCCAGTAGATAGTCCAGCTGATCACACCTTACACAGCTGTTCTCTCCCCTGCCATCCATTTCCAGTGCAAGCTGGTGGCACTCCCTGCAGCCGGAGACCTGTACGGCTGTCTTTCCCTGGGAGCTCAGTCTGGGTTGATACCTCCTTTCAGGCAAGTGTAGAGGATGCAGCCTTCTGCCGGGTGGATACCATGGCTAGGCTCCCTCTCATCGAATGGACTTATTGAACTTATCTCTTGATATCGGAGAGAGACTTCGCCCTTCTCCGCATGACCTGTCTGCATGAACTGCCCCCTAGACCGCCCTACCACACCTGGACTGACATGTCACACCCTGTTTTCTCCTTCTATAACTTTATAATGCTACATTAAACATTACAGTAAATTCTTTTATTGATACTTAGTATGATGTTTCTTCTTTTTTTATTTTTTAATTCCCTTCCAGTGTTGGTGATTTTCATTTGCAGTTTTTTGAGATATTATTCATTCTTGCTAAATTAAAAGATTTATAATTCACTGAAAGAAGATAAACAGGCATATTCTTGATCTTAGTTATATTCCAAAATTTATTCCCTGTGATTCTGCTGGTGTCTTGCTCCTCGTAGTCATCTTGTTAGCATTCATTACTTTATTTTACACAAAATCATACAAAAAGTCAGTAGGCCAAGAAATTACATACCTGTGTTCACAATTTGTGTAGAACTGTTTGGTGTTGGGTTGGGTATACTTAACCTGTATATGAGAAAAATACAGAACCTAGTGTTCATTCTCTCTATGTTCATGTCAATTCAGTGAAGATTTCCACCTAATCAGCTTCCATTTGGCATTCTTTTATCTGCTACTTTGCATGTAACTTACAAAGTACTCTTGCACCAAGGAAAGAAACAAATACAAAGCAACTTACAGCCTAAGAAGCAGATCAAGTGACAACTAATCGGATATTAGAACTTCCAAGAAGACTTAGGAAGCAGTTTATATTAAAAGCGCTTACATGTTGCTTGGTATTATCCCTAAAGCTTTACACAGGGCACCTACAGTTTTAAACACAGCATGAGCAGCTTTTCAAAACTTTCTTAGGTCATATGTTTTCCATCAATCATCTCCCCAGATATCTGTCACTACCTTTCAACACCCTTTTAGAAGCCACTTCTTCCCTCTCCCCTCCTATAACACATAAGATATGGTAGAAACAGTTCAACAAGCTGTGGAGTTACCCAAGTGAGTTATGCTGAGGCCAGCAGTACAGTAGATCCTGACTCAGGAACCCAGTGATTTGAATCAGAGAACAGGAAGATCTAAGTCATGCAAATGATAAAACCACCCTTTCCTTTGGCAGTTGCACAAGAAGACCTTGGCACATGAGGGAAGACTGCTCTCTTACATCTCAGAGATTGTTTTCAGAATCAATTTAGTCTGTCGTTTTTGAAAAACTGCTCTCTTCACAGGTTGTACTTCTGTAAGTACAGGTTATGTACTACTCTTTTATCTCATAAAGTTTCATCCAACATTTTTTCTACCTTCTATAAATTTTGAATTTTAAAATAGATGCTGTAATTTCAAGCACATTTTTTTAAAGAATGCGTTGAAGAAAATCCTCATTAACAAAAAATTCCTGAATTAATTTTGCTACTTTCTAAAGTCTTTTTCAATCAAAAAGTTCTTGTTTAATTAAGATTCCTTCCACAGCCTTGAAATGCTCTATGAGGTTCATGGTATGCCTAGAATAGATATAGTTCCCTCCAGAACCTGGAAAAAAAATATTAGTTAAAAAAAGCAGCAGGTGACAGAAATTTTGTTGAAGTGATAAGCATAGGATGGTTAACAATATTTTTGCCACAGCTTTTCATTACTAGATATTGATTTTTCAGAATGAAAAATTCCTTTCAGGCATATGCTGACTTCAAAAATAGCAGATGCCCTTTTCAGGACTAACAAGAGAAGAAGAATTCTTAAGAATAATCACTAAACAAATGACTGAAAAATAAAGAGTTGTGTTCAAGTCTTTGTATTTCCCAGGCTAGAAAAGCCACTTAAGCATGTATGCCTTAAGAGATACGGGAGGATTCCTTTGTTGTGCAAATTGTTGATTTCTGTAAAGCAGAAGAAGTGTTCATTTTTGCTTCTAGCTTCTTATGCTTGCTATGGAATGCCTGGTATTCATCACAACCCAAAGCATATTCCAGAAGTCTCAAGAACGTGCTTGTACAATGGGAGAACTACCTCTGTATAGCTATTGTAACCTGTGCAGAAAGAAAATTAGATTCACAGAGAAATGTTTCAGCAGAGGAAGGAACTGTTTCAGTAGCATGCCACAACTATAAGCATATAGAAACATATGTTTCCTAAAATAAGCTGTAATAATTGTGCTATTTCAACAAGCAAATTCTGGATTTTTGGGGAGTTTGTGATTTGCACTGAAACATTGGACTAAGGAAGAAAAATCTTCATTTAAAAATACTGGTTTATAAGGGCATGATTGTTTGTGCTGCCTTAAATTTTTTTCAAATTGCTTACTCTAAAATGACTTCATCAATGTTTATAGTCACACTTCTTCACATCTATCCAGGTGACGTGATGCAATGAACAGGATTTCTGGAATATATTAGAAGCCTTAAGTAGAAGAAAGGGGCATCAAGTTGATGCAATTACATGCAGTTGCTGACTGCCATGAAAACAAAAGGTGCAAATGAATAAATTGTGCTATTTAGGATACAAACTTACACATAGCATTGTCTGTAAATATAACATGTTAAAAAGAGAAATTACAGCCTCTTGAGAAACATTCGTGGAAGTACTACTTTTCTAGTAACACTCTTATGAAAATAAATTAAACAACAGATGGAATGCAGGTGTTCCACCCAGTAGCACTTACCATACTGAAAGCAGTACAGTATATTAATAAAATACGCAGTAAGTTCATAAGATGTATAGTATATTTATTTCTAATTCTTTAACATCTCCAGTGTTGGGGATATCCAGATAATATCCGGATATGTAGCTGTTGTTGAGATTAACTCATTAATTTAGAGTAGGAAACAATTTATTTCCCTTCTTGTTCATATGTCCCTTGGAAAATACTTGAGTCATCAAGAAAGCAAGATAAAACAAAAAAAAAACAAAAAGGAAAGTTTTATAGATTTACAAGGATCAAAGCCCTTTCATAACTATGTAAGAAGAGGCATATTGCTATCAGATATAAAGTGTCATTTCAAAGAGAAAAAAGGTAGTTGATTAAATGTTAAAAATATTTTTTTTCCTTGCCTCTAGACATTTGCTATAAATTTCTAGACATTCACAAACAAGCAAGGGACACATACAGGTCACCATACATTCTTCTGCAGATTAGTTTTCAAAAAGCAGAGACTTGTTTCCCTGCTTCCTTAGCTTAACTGTTCTGTGCAACGGCCCCAGTGTTGCACAGTGACGTCTGCACGAAACAGGCGCGTCAGAACTTTATCAACAGCCCTGGTCCTTCATACAGTGTGGCAATGGAAGCAACATGACACCAGGGAATCATGTTGATGTTATCAGTAGCTGCATCTACTGCAATGTCAATTGGTGTGCACAGAAATTGCTTCAGCTGATGTCCAAAAGTGTTTGCAGAAACTCCTTTATTCCACTAAAGCTATCAAATTCCACCCATGGTGTTCCATATTAATTAAGGCACAGATGTACTTTCAGAAATACATGACTGTATTTTTTTTATTTTTGTTTTTAACATATGTCTAGTCTTCTGCTTTCTGAAATATGAAAGATTTCCAAGAACTGCAGCGAAGTCTTGGGTCTAACTTTTTTTGAAGTTGCTTAGTGGTCACTGTAGTATTACATAAAATCAAAAATTACTAAATCAAGTGTGGTTAGAAACATACCAGTCAGCTACTGACACTGATTAATTATGTCAAACACTTAACTTTGTACAGAAAAGGTTAGGTTGCATGCTATTCCTGCTCAATAAATTTAGTTGTACCTAACAGACTCTGTTGATCATAGTTAAAATTCTGAGTACATAGATAGCCAATGAGAAGAAAACTGCTGGCAGATGAAGGACATGAACAAAAAGATGGTGAACCATAGGTCAGTAATTTTGTCGTATAATTATTATAGTAAATTTTCCCCTCAGCTGAAAGATGACACTAATAAACTTCTTTCTAGCTTTCCTGTGGCCAAGTATTCTCCGTTATTTTTTTACATGTAGAGAAAAAAGGTTGCATAATTTCATATGTGTCACCTTATTTGTATCTTTTCCTTTAATTTTGATGGTTGGATGCAAATGTCAAAAGTTTCCAAGTCCCTGCAGCATTTGTTTTGCTTCCAAATTTCATTTTTTAATTAACTTTCATTTTAAAATGCTCATTGGCTTATCACTGTGTTTCCCAGACTGTAGAGTGTCACAAAAAATAATGCTATACTACTTCAAAGTAAAAAGAAACAGAAAAATACATCTTAATTTTTTTTTTATGTCTAAAATGTAGTATCAAAAATACGGAGATTACAGAGTTATTTAAGGATGTGCAATTAACAATCAAATGTATTTAATCCTCTTTCACTATTCTGAACTTTAATACAATAAATCCTTTTGAAATTTTCCATATGACTAACATGATAGTGGTATATTTGCATATGGCTTGCAAATGAACTAAATACAGGATTCACACAGATAAAGCTTACTGAACATTGCAGAGGAAAATTTTCAGGGTCTTAATGTTGTTTCACATTTAACATCAGAAGTGCAAACACACAAGGTCAAGCCCCGATATAAATAGTGAACATGCCAATATTGCTAAACCTTCAGATGTAAAACATCATTAAAACTATTTGCCAGCTTTCAAAAGGTAAACAAATATATTTAATCACTCTTTGAATTACTGTAATGTGTATCTTGACTAACATTTGTTAATGGCTCAGAAAAGTGCTTATTTGCCTGTGCAAAATATAAACTATGTTAAGCACCACAAGGCCTGATTTTTATACCGCTCACATGACTGTAAATTTATAATCCTAATAAATCAGAGAAATAATGCTGATGCAGACTCAACGCTGATGATACCTATCAGGTGAACAAATTTAAGAAGTCTTTCTAAATGTGATATTGTTCTTCATTATTTCAGTACAAGCAAAGGTCAGAAAAGAGAAATGAAGAGCAGAACTAGATTGCCTGTTGTGTGAGAAGATGATTAATCATCTACATTTTGGCTGACAGATCAGGGACCTCAGGTTTACCACTGAGGTTTATCTGAGTTTTGGATGAGGGAATATCTTCTACTCTTCTCCCATTTTAAAACTGTTAACTGGGTGGTAAAGACTTTTAATGTACACCGATATGTTACAATAGTATACTAATAATAATGGTATAATAATAATATAATAACCGTAGTGAAGAACAGCCTACAAAATAAATTTGATTCATTTTTATCTGATGTATCTATGAAATTCTACAAAACCCAACCACAGAGCAGTATCTAATTCAGCATTATCTAGCAGTGATACATAACCACAACGTGGATGGTAGTTGAGAAGTGTTCCTTCACTCCTCTTTTCTTACTAAATATACTTGACACATGTTGCTGATTTCTCTCCACTCATTTCAATCTATGGAAATTAATAAAAATAAGGTCAGAATGGTCCCACAAATGTCATCTTACCCATCCCTCTGCCATGGAGAGGTCATAATTGTGTTTTGTTAATTCTGAAATGTTTATCTGACATGTTTTTAAAGTCCAAGAGTGAGACTGGCTTTGGAAATTCTTTCTTTTTCAGCATTTAATTATCCTTATCGTTAGAAAAGTTTTCATCAAGTCCTCTAAATCTTTCTTGTTGATTTTCAAAGCCCTGTTTCTCATTTTATAATCCACTGGCATAGACAGCAAACTATTTTGCTGTTACAACAGTCTTTTCAGGTGTTGGAAGATGCCTGTGACAGAACAGGCATCTCCTTTCTCTTTGAAACCTCTTCTCCAGCTTCCTTGGATATATTTTCCATAACTTTGATCATTTGATCTTCTCTGGATGTTTTTCAATTTGTCTGTATGTTTCTCTTGAAGTGATGAGCTCAAAGTCAAACAGTGTTCTGGGACTCCAAATAGAAAGATCACTTTGTACATAGACAGACTACGCTCCTTTTCATATAACCCAGAAGATATCCTTTTTTGAACATCATCAAACAGTTAACTCAAACTCAATTTATGATCCCTTATAATATTGCATTTGACTTTCCTTAGACTTTTTCCCTGTCACTTCCATAATTTGTCATGCATATTTCTAATTCTGTGTCCTCTAGTGTATTTGCAATCCCTCCTGACTTTGAGTCATCCACAGACTAAATAAGCATATTCCATCATCTAAGTGGCTACTGAAAATACTGAGCGGAATCAGCTCAAGGATGGACCTCTGAGAAACTCCACTTAATACCGTCTTCTAGAATGAGCCATGGATAACTGCTTTCTAAAGTAAGATTTTCTTATTAGTTTTGCCATGATAGTTTCATCTATTTCCTTTCCTCAGTTATGAAGGTATCATTTCAAGGAATAAAGAAAAAATAAAATCAAATTAAAATAAAAATCTTTACTGGTGGACAGATAGATGACAGCTGCTCTTTCTCACCTAAATAGACTGTTCCTTATCCTGTCAGAAAGAAAACTTGGATTTATCTAGAACCTTCTATGTGTTTGTTAAAAATTTCCTTGTCATCTTTCAAGTGTCTACAATTATCCAGTTCCAAGAATTTTGAGGGGGATAGAGGGACAGAATTTTTCCAACAATTGAAAGGCAAGCTAAGATGTCTAAATTCCTCCATATTGCCAACTCACTTTTTAAAGATGCACATGAAGTTTTCCCTTTTCTACTTGTCTGTTGTCTTTCATTTGTCTACAATATCAAATTACTAGCAGTTCCAGATTACTTCAGTTGGTTCTTTAAGTACCTTAGGATGAAGTTTTCTAGACGAAGTCAATCTGAAAGCACCTTATTTCTTTAAACCTCTCATTTTATCTTCTCCTGTTTCAGGGCGAGCATGACCCATTACTGAAAAAAAAGCATAGATTTTTTTACAAGGACTAATACAAAAATTATTAGACATTTCACAGTTGTCAGCATCAGCTTTCTTTTATTGCTGAGCAGCAGACCAATTGCTTGGTTCTCATCTTGGTACTAACAAATATTTCTTGATATGCTTGACACCTCTTGTTAGTTGCACCTCAGTTTGAGCTTTCATATTTCTTTTCCACTATTTTTTTCTTTACTTCTTTGTGTTCATCCTCTTTAACCAGACTGGATATCTGTTTGCTGACATTATCTGCTTACATCTGAGCTCGACAGAGCTCTTGGATTCCTTAAATTGATTTCTTAACGCACATTATCCCCTTCCTCTGCATTAAAATAATTTGTGATGAAATTCCCACTGTCATTTCTTTGAGGAACACTAAGATCTATATAATTATTCTTACTGTTAGACAAACTTTTTTTTTTTTTCTTCCTTTGAGTTTACTAGGATGATATAGCTCCTAATCCTTTTTGCAGTTATAAACTAAGCAGAGAACAAAATCTATATTCCTACCACACCAGAAAAACTTGCTTTACCATGATTAAACTCAGATTCAACTCACAGAGTCAGCATCTCCCACATTTCAAAACTAAGCTTGTTTTCCATTGTCACAGTGTCTTTCACAATCATACGATGAGTTCTTTAAATTCTGCAGCACTTTGTTGCAGCGTAGACGCTCTATTGCGAAGCACAGTTCCTATTTCCGTCCGTACACAGAATGTATTTTCTTAGATTCAGTTTAGAGTACTTCAACATTTTATATATATTCTTTGTTCTGGAAAGCTTCATTTTTTTATTATCAGTAAATTTTTTGCCTTAAGGGAAAACACTTCCCATTCAGATCCACTTACTTTCTTTATGTCTAACCAGGAAAGAAAAAAAACTATGACTGATGTCATTTTAAGCTAAATAAACTTCAACTGATTTAAAGGAAACTCCATTAGTTAGGTGTCACTGACAGCTGAACCAATTTCGCTTCACTCGCAATTTTAGAATATTTTTGCAGCTTGAATTTAAAATGTGGTATAGTTCACTTAAACGCATTTTTTAAAAATTCACTGGAAATAAATGAAGTTTTGCTATCGTTCAAGCATAATAGCAAGGAAATTAAAACTTCATGATTGTTCATTTATATAAACAGTACTGAGGAAAGGACATGGCTTGCAGGTTATGTTTGATATTCAAGTATTAAGGTCATCAAGAACAAATCATGTTGAAAAAACAGAATTTACTATTGGTGCAAACTTAGAATACCTCCACATGCATTTGTTTTATCTCTGCTTTTGAACTATTTCTTGTATTTCTTTGTTCTTATAATAAGTCCATATTCGAAAGAACGCTTCAGTCATGCACAAGGGACTTCAGCATGCATGTGTTTGAATGACCTTTCGTAAATGGAAATAATTTACTGAACTGAAATCATAGTGAATGCTGAAAATCCTGATATAATTCAATTAAACCTTCTACAAAAATTTGGTGATTTTTATAGGCTCAATGAGAAAATTATCCTTTAAGATAAGTAATAAAATAGTAATTGGCAGAAAATCTGAAGGCTACGAAAAATATCAAGTAAATAGAACTGCTGGTGAAGAAAATGTTTCCCACAGTATTAATGTCCCTGCTTAAAAGTCACCAATAACTCAATAAATAACTTCTACCCACATCCAAACCATTTTCTATCCTTTGTACATTATGTGGCTGCTGATCTCTATGATTTTTCTGTATGACATTTATTTTCACTACTGAGGAAAGACAGAATAACTCAAGAGTATTTTTGACACAAGATTTATTTCACCGTTCCTCTCCAGCACAGGTAAATGTCATTGCAGAGATCAGCTACTGTTTACACTCACAGAGCAGTGGAAACAGACTTCTGGCTATTTGTACATTGCATTTTAAAGTGCTGTCACTTAAATAATATCTTAATATGAATGAAGTTCATAATGTTCCCTTATCTGTGGGTTGGTAGGTTTTCAAAAGCACGTTGCAAAATGAAACGAGAACAGTCACTTGCTGAGTAAGAAATCACGCTAATTCTCTGATCCTTCATGTCATCTAGCATCCTGCCTTTCTTTGAGCCCTGTACTGGCACCTGATTCTGCTGGTTGTCAAACCAGCTTGTATCACCTCTGGAGAGTTTGAGAACAGTGTGTTTTGATCCATCTTCCTACCCAAACAGTAAGACAAGCACTCAAGCACTACATTCCAACAGCGAATTTCCCTACCGGGCCAAACATGCTGTCAATGTTATTTTGCCTACTTGACCAGAAATACAGAAGTCACATATCCATGGTTTTTTTTGCAGAATAAAAGCAGAAATAATTCTGTTATTGTAATTTAAAACATCCAGAAAATAAGAGGCCCAGGAGAACTGTAATCCAGTCTGTTTTCTCAGGAGTCTGCAGAAGAGCCGAGCCCAGCCCTCCCAGGCTGCAAGAAGAGATTCCCAGGCACTACTGCAGGCAGAAGACTGTGTCAGGGTGTGTTGGTGCATAAAACTAGGGCAAGATTAATAATTTTTCTGCTGCTTTTCTGGTTAGCTGACTGTTTCTGTTTGTCTGCCACACACATACCATGGTATAACATGAAACACAGCTTCCTGTCATTCAGCTACCAATGAGGTAGTTCTTACAACTCAAAATCCTGACCAGACATAGGAGTGTTATGACGCAGCTTCAGGTGTCTCTTGCATGAATCATCTAAACACAGCTTTTTTTATTATGGTCCTGAGTTAACAATTGTTATTATGTCCTTCTACTTTAACATCGTTTCACGTAGCTCTAATATAATGCTGTCAGATGGTTCTGCAGTTTAGAGACAAGCATACTGAAAACATGTAACATCAATCAACTTTTTATAGGAAAGATTTTATTGAAATATTGACAGACCAATCACCTGCTGTAAATAGCTCATCATCTTATCTGTGGGGAAATGTCAGAGCTACCTTTTCGCATACTGTATATTCTACATTTCTCACTTCTGAGAGCTCAAAGAAAGCACCAACAAACCAAACCAAATTACATTCTTAACCTCATTTCAGTTAATATGCACTTTTCTGAAGATAAATAAAGATTAAATGCTGACAGTGGTGAGATATGATTTCCTAAGCAATAGGTAGTGTGTGAAAGAGATGAAATCATAAAGGAGCCTGCAGAATTACGGAATCACACAAGGGTAGGGGTTGGAAGAAGGGAGGACCAGACTGATAGTGCAGTCCTGAGGACTGCTGTGTAATGGCACAGGTTAAAGCAAGAGTTTAGATTGTGTAAAGGGTAAGCCCACATAGATGAAAAACAGAAATAGTGATAATTTAAAGACATATCTGTTGCTTTTATGTCTCACCCCTCAACAAAACTTCGTCAGCCACCAAATTACCTGATATTGAGGATCAGTAAGATACTTAAGAATCACTAAGAAACAAAGGAAAAAGTCATGTTTTGAAAGTATTATTGCAAAGGGGTTAAAGTGTGCTGTCTTTTGTGAGCACTGCGTTTTCACAGAGATCAGTGAAGTTACATGAGAGATGAGTTATAGAGATAATTTGCAATTCAGTGTACCTTGTAATTCACAAATTTTGAGATGGATTTAGTGAGTTCATGTAATCTTTCTAAGGATTCCACAGTATCTGAAATGTCTCACTATTCTCTTGGATTCCAAAAATAAGCCCAAACAATGTACAACTGTATCCAGTTAAGCACTGGGCAACTCTTCTTCCATAAGCAGAGATCAATCCCCAGTGCCAACCGCACAATGATTAGTGCAATTATTAAAAAGAATGCAGACTTGCTTACTTCTTGGGGGTTCTTTTTTAAATTTATAGAATGACTTAGACCAATCTTTAAGCTCTTTAACAGCATAGTGAGTCACAAAACTGGGAGGAGTGGTGGATACACCAGAAGGCTGTGCTGTCATTCAGCATGACCTCGACAGGCTGGAAAGTTAGGCAAAGAGGAACCTGATGAGGTTCAACAAGGGCAAATGCAGGGTCCTGCACCTGGGGAGGAACAACCCCATGCAGCAGTACAGGCTTGGGGCGGACCTGCTGGAATGCAGCTCTGTGGAGAGGGACCTGGGAGTGCTGGTGGACGACAGGTTGATCATGAGCCAGCAGTGTGTCCTGGCTGCCAAGAAGGCCAATGGGATCCAGGGGTGCATCAAGAGGAGTGTGGCCAGTAGGTCGAGGGAGGTTCTCCCTCCCCTCTACACTGCCCTAGTGAGGCCCCATCTGTAACTGTGAGATAACAGTCATCAGCTCTTTACTTCTAAATCCATTACTTGCTATTTCTATTCTGTATTTCTGCTTTTTATAAAATCACAGAATCACAGAATCACATAATGGTAGGGGTTGGAAGGGACATCTGTGGGTCATCTAGTCCAACCCCCCTGACAAAGCAGGGTCACCTACAGCAGGCTGCACAGGACCACATCCAGACTGGTCTTGAATATATCCAGAGAAGGACACTCCACCACCTCCCTGGGCAGCCTGTTCCAGTGCCCCATCACCCTCAGGGTGAAGAAGTTCTTCCTCATGTTCAGATGGAACTTCCTGTGCTTCAGTTTGTGCCCATTGCCCCTTGTCCTGTCACTGGGCACCACTGAAAAGAGCTTGGCCCCATCCTCCTGACACCCACCCTTCAGAT